>Ga0065711_1048989_pt1 | contig 11531 bp, 7 predicted proteins | sample Hoacrofraction12_FD_59098 | JGI IMG/M metagenome (GOLD analysis project Ga0065711, IMG submission 59098) | Hoatzin crop microbial communities from Cojedes, Venezuela - Epithelial fraction 12 v2 (version 2) | ecosystem: Host-associated > Birds > Digestive system > Esophagus > Crop | place... | reverse complement strand
GTAGCTGCAAAAATGTGGATAGAGATAAAACCTGTTTAACTCTAAAAAGAGAAAACAAGTGGGGATATCAAATTGGAATCTGGATCACTTTCACAAAAAATATTCGTTTTAAAATACTCTTTCATAGACACACATACATACAGGCAGACTTACTAAACACTAGGTAATATTGCTTCTGTCAGCATCTGATGCAACAGCAACATGTGCCTATTTGTCAAGGAAGATGATTTTCCCTGGTAAACTAATGTCCCCAATTATAGTTTATCACAAAACACTGTTGTTAATATTCACTGTGAGAACAATAGCAGCTCTGATTATGTCTTCATCCATTTGATTTTTCTCTACACACATGGTCCACATTGGCTTACTGTGTTTGCTGCTGATTAACAGAGAACAACCCTTGGGTATAGAAGTCTATAATAATCATGTGTTTTATAGCAACTAAAAAAATTTCAGGCAATAAAAGTCAAAACTATGTTATTTCCAGTATTTATAAAAGAAGATCCCAACAACACAAGTTGAATCTTCCTTCAAATTCTCAGATCTGGAGTCACGTAACTCAGCTTAACCCTTAAAGCACCAGGGAAAAAAAGATGGCGGCAAGGTGCAAAGTACCATCTTGGGGGAGGGCAGAGGAAGGTGAAGAAGAAAGATTATAAACCTCAGAAGTCCTAGAATATTAATTCAACATCTCCTCAGATGAATCAGATGATAGCATAGTAGCTGATGCAGTTAGTGATCACACAATCCCAGGGATAACCCCTCTGTTTTGCTACCCTTCCTCCATCACCTTGAGGAGCAACACCTTCTAGTGACTTTGAGAAGTAGGAATCAATAACCTGTCCTTTCTCCAGTGGTTTGGGGGTGCCCGTGGCTGGGGATCACTCTTACTAACCTCCTCAGTAGAGGACTCGGTAGTAGAAGGCACAAAATATGTCCTGGGGGCTCTTTATACCAGCCTGAGAAGATGACAACAGTAAAAGCTAGAATTTTTCCTTCCTTCCTGTCTTGTCTGACTACTGCTAGGTATACATGTACATGCTGGAAGTGAAGAAGAGGAAGGAAACTTGTTCAAAAGGATGTAGAGGGCAGACAATTTACAGAAAGGTAGAGAGTTACAGTCTGATCACATTATGAGCCTTTAAGACTATGTCTAAGAACCACCACAAAATTTAGATAGAAGAGCAGTGCCTCTCTCGAAAGGCAGTTCCTCTAAATTTAGAGGCTTGTTGTCCTAGCTGGACACAGTCCAGATTGACGTTAGATCTCTATCTTCACCCCCAGCACTATGTAGACTATTTCATTTAAATGTGCTAAGGCTTTTATGCAGCAGCCTTTGTGCTGAAATTTTCAAAGAAGTTTGAAGAGCATTATTTTCAACTCACACACAAGGCAGGAAAAAAAAATTTAAGTGATTTGTCCAAGGCAGCATCTCAAACTGCACCTGCTCTCAGTGCAAGCCAGTCAAGGCTGGGCACATCTCTGTGCAATAGAAAGTCAGACACAGATACCCAAGCTAGCCTTGAACGTGCCAGCAGCAACACTGCCAGCAATATAAAGTTATCAGCACAATGCTCAAGGCTATGCTGAGAAACAGGGAATAGCAGCCCCCAGAGAACCACTCCAGCATAACCATGCTGTGTAAATATGCAAGCAACTATAGCTGTGGGCACTGTGCCCACATAAATCTAGGCATTTTTAGACACAGCCCTAATTTGCCTGTAGGTGGAGCTCAAGAATACGCATATAGTTCCTGCATTTTGTGGGATGAATACTCTCATATGCTCACCCTAGCTCCCTCTGCAGAAGCTTTACAAGCCTTACATCAGAAGCTTACACAGAAGTTTTTATTAGAAATTACTATAGAGGGTCAAAGCCTCATAAGTGTATATTCAGAATAATGCATACCTGACTGAAAGCATGTACTGTTCTTGCTTTAAATTACATAACTCTCAGTAATTTTAATTACCCAACCTGTTAATCTGTTCATAGAAGCAACTGCATCTCCCAGGAACTCCTTTCTTCCTTTGTCCCCACCTAGACTCAGGCTCTTCTCTGTAAGCCATGGGGAAACAGATCACAAGGATGCCCCCCCAAAGACCTAACAACCCAATCGCTAACAACTAGACCTCCATTTTAATTTATCCTGACTTTAGAGCAGCAAAACTGTCTTCTTCAGGGGCTCTTATAGTATGAGCAGAACCAGAGAAGCACCTCTTTTCTGCATTTGTTTCATCCCCCAATACCATACTATATATAGGAGGAGAGCCATTAGAAACATTAGCTGCTTCATATGATGTGCTCTCTCATTGAGGAGTGAGATCTTAATAATACACTCTGTTGTTCGTTGCCAATATTTAATCTTTCAAATCTGAACTGATTTTTCAATCGTTATTTATTGTTTACACATGCAAAATAAAAATTGTGATATGCTAGGAGGCATCCCATAGGAGTTCAGATAGTCTGTTAAATATTTCAAATAATAATTATTAAAATAAATCTCTGCCTTAATGGAACAGTACATTTCAAATTCTGCTCCAAGTTATACCTACTGTCATCTCCTGAGAATGGAGCCAAATACCACTCCAAGTCACTCTTCTACAATGCTACCTGAACATAACTTGGAACAAGATGTAACAAATGTGAAAATAATGCAGCTTCACAAGATACATAAGCCACGATCATATTTCCAAAGGCAGGATCATCTAGCTGTAACTTTAAGGAATCTCTTAGTTTAGTAACACTATTTAAGATGCAAAGCCAATATGCAACTGGCCAATTCCTTTCAAAAACAGAGTTAATCTATATGAAAGACACTAATGGATATAAAGGGATTCTGGATTTACACCAACACAAATAAGACAAGGGTATGTCCCTTGTTGAGGATCTTGAAGGGCAGATGGTTGCATGACATATTTTTATTGTAGCAGAGTGCCTGAAATGATTCGCTAAGCTAGTATCCACAAGGGATTAGTGGACACATGCATGATCAAATGTGGATGGTGTATATGTTTAGAGGTGTTATTCCAAGAAGAACTTGAGCAAATTAAGAACTAGACAAAAAGCAAAACTTAGAACTTTTGCAAGTAAAACAGAAACAGCGATGGCCAGGGAAATCAGAACAGCAAGTGCAAGAGAAGCCAGCAGAGAGAAGCATCAAGATTAACGATTTTCTGTTTCTTACAGTCTTATGATAAGTTTCTAACCATTTCAAAGAAGTTGCAGCTTCATTCACGGCAAAAAAATATGAAAGAAGACCAAGGTAGCCATAACACAGATGGCGTGATAGCCATCCACAGCACACAGGCAATCGCAAAGGAGGAAATCCACACTGAAGGAACCAACTTGGCAGAGTGTTCGTTGAGCAGAGCGTTTGACCTGGTTTGATTTGCTTCATAGGAGTAAGCAGGCAAGACAATGCCACCAAAAAGGTAAACAAACACACGAAAATGATGACAGTATCTGGAAAGTAAAAAGGTAAAAGTCTCTGAGGTTTCATGGAAAGTCCCAAAATTAAAATCAAAGTAGTGGAATTGAAAACTACAAAACACAAAACAGCCCTCAGAGAGTGGCATTCCTCAAGTTGTCCCCCCACAAATTAGCATCTAACCTTGTAATTGCTGGGGTTTTACAGGATTTTTCTGCATGCCATTCAAATTCATTTAGAAGTTAAGGGCTGAAACACATCTAATGCTTCTCTAAAACATGGAAGGGACAAATTGCAGAATGTTTCCCTTTCTTCTATTGTACATCCTTTGCAACACAGACATTTCATGGCAGATCTCTATTTTGTATATTAGTTACCTGATTTTGACACTCAATTTTATAGAAGTTGGCCAAATAGCAAAAAATTCACAACTAAACTTAGAAAAAGTTCTCAAATGCACATCACCTCATTACATTGAGTATATTACAGAAGATAAACCACATCAGTTCAGCAACAGATGTAATAAATTTATAAAAATATTAAAATTATGGGAATGCTGAGATATCACTGTTGCCCCTGTCACTTAAGCAGCAAGAACTCCAGGGGTTCTAGTAGTCTTTGTGAGCTAATAGAATAAGCCTGTTTTCTAGTTTGTGCATGCCAACACCAGCACAAGATAACTAAAAAGTGCAATGAAGGTTAGGAATCAGGTGTCTATCGTAGTAATGAGCAATGAAAGCCTCCGCAGTCTTCCGTCTTACACCAAGATGGAAAGTGGGAGAACAAATCAAGAACAGGAGAGGGCATTGGCAGGAAGCGAGCCTGGCACATTAGATGAAATGCTGTCCCCTACATAATGCTAATGGGAACACTTATCCATGCACCCCTTCTTCAAACCTTGCTTCTCCTGCTGCAAGAGTAGCAGCAGGACGTCCATTAGCACAGGATGGGGTCATCCTTAGCAGCTTTCTCAAAATTTGAAACACATACTCATCACTCAATTTGTGTTGTGCAAAATTAAGTTTTCATGAATTAAAATGAAGAGACTCAAATCCAAGACCAGTTACCAGTAACCAAACTAACAAAGTATGAGTTTGCTCAATATAAACAGCAGCTCCTTCACTGGCTACCAAAATCCCTATTCAGCATTAACCCCTTTGGAGTCTGTTCGACATTTTGCCTACACAATTCCACTCCCCCTCCAATGTTATGCACTAAGATTGAGCTGTACAAGCTGTTAACTATATGCTAACTCATCAAACTCAACATGTTTCATGCAGACACTTCCATTTCAACAATAGTTTTAGTGAAATTATTTTTTAGAAGCAAGAAGGGCAAGAAAAGACAAATATCAAAGGCTAGGATGCTGGAAGTCCAGGTTCAAGTACCTGAGCTCTGTCTCCATGAGTGATGCTGGATGAAAAACTATTTTGAACTGGGCAGAGAGAAAACCTGAGGTGTGGCACCCCATATCCTACCAAGCAGCCCCTCATCACAGACCAAGCCACTTCTTCCTGAACTGAGACTCACATGTTTTCTATTGGAAAAGGGAAATGCATTCATATCCAGCCACCAGACCAATACAAAAACTTCAGAAAAGTTTAATTTTCCTTATGGGTCTTGAGAGAAACTGAATTTGGAAGCCTTGAGGGATGAAGCGAAACAGCAGCAGCATCCTCCAGCTGACCAGAGCCTGCCCTTGCATCGTAGGCAATGGCAGATGCTCAGAGACTGGCTCTTTCATCCTGCTGCTTTGCTTGTCTTGTGTCATACCAAAACACACAGACCTGAGAAGGATTAAAAAAAATATATATATATCCTTGGGCTTAGTCCTGCTGGTGAAACTCCACTACCTTTTCATCAGACTCAATAGAAAAGAGCATTTAAAATTAATTGCCAGAGTATTCCTCAATAAATAGCTGCAATTGATCTAGACTTTGAGATAAATTCACTGATCCTAATTAAAAAATTTAAATTGTTTAAATTGCTAAGCCTAGCCCTAATTGTCTCTCAAAGCATCCTGACAATGACCCACAATAAATCAAGTTAAATATACTAAGTGAGCTGCAATATCATGTGGCATTGTTTTAGTACTTACTGTAATAATAATTTGAATGACAGGAACAACTGACCAGAAAAACAATGTGGACTTGAATGGTCCTTAAACAGCAAAATAGCACTTCATCAACCACTGACACATCACAGCCATCACTTCTATTTCATCCCTTATCCAACAGCAACAGATTGAATAGATAAAGAGAAAAATAAACAAGGGAAAATTCAAGCTGTGGGTTTGCCCCCCCTCAATTATGAAGCAGTCAGCTGCACTAGGCAACATGTCACAATTTCTTTTCTTCTGGGAACATAGTTTTTTATTCAAACTAATTCAAAACTGCAAAATCGTTATAGCTTATTATGTATCTAGCTACTCTGTGTATCAAAATCATATTTTTTTTCTGCAATAAGAGATCTGTACCAAACATGGTATGAAAGACCAGTTAGCCAAGATGAAAGAGCAAACCATGACCTGAAAAAAATCTCCTGCTATCCTGAGTTTTCAAGGGAAAAAACAAAACAGACAAAATCAATTTTGCATTTTTTAAAACTACTAAGATCCATCATTGACATCTAGGAGGAGGACTGGAAGGAGCAATACACAAGGGTAAGAAAATAGATTAGAATTTACAGCTGACTTTTTATTTTTTAAAGAAGGAAAAAGAGCAAAATAAGCATTTGGAAAAGATCTCTTTCTTGAAAATCTTAAACAAAGATCACCAGCTTTATTAGTTCTTCAGTTTGCAACATTTATCTGATGAAGTGCAATAGGCACACTTTTCCAATGGTCACTCCAACAGGAGTTCTTTATGGGATTTGCTTGGTACACCTGAAATGAGGAGGAAAAGAACTATCACTAATTGTGTGAAAAGATAGCACATGCAGTGCTTTTAAAAGAGAAAGTCACAAAAGATTTGAAAACAAAATATTTTTCTTACACTAACATGCCTACTCAAAGGCAAAAATAATATAGGAACTAAATCAGAACTAGGTACCCGATCCACAAGCATTGCTGGGAGACGTACTTAATGCTGTAAGTACACTCACTTCAACGGAAGTTGTGGTTCTAAGCCCCACCGAATATCAAGCTATTTCCAATTAGTAATAATTTATGAAAGGGGAGTTTGCAAGAAGTACTGAGTCCCTCAAATATGCTCTATCTGAATTCAAAGTGCATCAGATACAGGAGCAGCAGGTACCACTATCATATATAATTTGTCATAAGGGGACTTCTCCAAAGTCCAGCAGCACTGCTCTGTGGGCTGTTCTTGCAGGCAGCTGGAAGAGCTGCTGAACAAGTGGCCTCTAAGAAGTTTTTTGGGTATCACAGTTCCCCTGAGCTGAAAGCTGCCTGCACTGCTGGCAAGGACAGCAGAGGGGCTTTTCATTCCTGTTTGATGTCGTTTTGGCCTCTGAACTAAAGACAGAATTTGTGGTGTGGGGCCCATATGAATCCCCCCTTGAACTCAGAATTGAAATAAGAAATGAAGTCATTTAAGTAATTCCCCCGGAATATAAGCGACCTTCTGCATGAGTTAAGTCTTTTCAAGTCACTTGTAGAAAACAGCTGGAAGTAAAATCTATCCTTCTGGGAGGTATTTTAATTGCTACTGATGCTGGGAAAGACACTGAAACATTCTGGGAAAACCAAGAGTAAGAGTCTACTGGGAAAGCCAACACGTAACAGAAGAGGAAAAAAAAAGAAAAAAACCAAAACACAAGAGTGCTTCATGACAACAGTTGTTTGCAGCTACAAATAGCATTTGGGAACAAAAAAAAACCAGAAAAAGGCAAATGCAGTAGTATAAGGAACGTATTTTTCCTTAACTTGTCTTTTTCACACCATTTTAGATACAAATTATTTCTTAGAAAGCATAAAAGCATAGTAAGAAACTGAGTAAAGAATCATTAGCTTCAATCTATAAACATTTTAATAAAACCAATTTCGCCTTCAGATGGCTTCTTCTATGTACTACCACCTCTAGCAGTAATTACACACATGTATCCAACTGCAAAATTTTGCGAGAGTATTTGAACCAAATCAAAGTATGGGTTAATTAGTGCTGTAAACTAGAGACCTTATTCAGCACCACTTGCACAGTCAAAACTCCTGCTAAAGCCCCAGGGAATTATGCTTAATTAAGGCACAAAGAAAGGGGCTTTGGAATCGCATCTGAAGAAAGCTGGCTAGAGATAGGCTCTTTTGAATTATGGTAGCTGACTTGGAAGTACTACTTATATCCATCTCAATGATGTGTTCCAAATCAGAATGTAAGATTGGGTAGATCAAGCTAACAGGAGGACAAGTAGCAGGTAAAAGAGGACTTCATAAATGTTAAAACCTTCTGTTGGGAAAGATTAGCCCTTTCTAGTAGGAAAGGATCTTCTGACTTCAGGTTCTAGGATGCTGCAGTCCTAAGTGGGCTAGACAGACCCACCTGCCAGTGGTTGTCCTGCCTCCTCAGCACCAACAGGGATTTGTCTAAGCCCATTCTTGGCCATTTTACCTCAATAAGCCAGCAAGAAACAATTTTGGGTTGCTCTGGATTGGTGCTGCCTTAGAGGTCCACAATGCCTGTGAAAGTATAGTACCACAGCACCGAGTAGACAGATCACCACACACAAATGGGGGTCTGCAGCACAAGGGACAAGCAGCACAAGACAGACCCCGACAACAAACAGATGAGATGTTGCTGGTTCCTTTACTCATCTTCCCTCTTCACAAGCATACCTCTCTTCCACCTTGAATTGGCTCTAAGTTCTTGACTGACAACAAAACGTAGGAGTTGGAAGGGACCTGTGCGGTCATCTAGTCCACCCCCCCTGAATTAACCACTTCCACCTGCTAAGACAAAAAATTAAAATGGTAGGGAGGGGGAAACCCTCCCCCTCCCCCATCATTGTCTGTCTGTTGTCAAGGTGTGCTGGATGACCAGTAAGTAGCAGATTCAAAGCAATGGAGAAGGCAAGAGCACATCGCCATAGTTTTGGTTGGAGAGGGGGAACAGGATTACCAGCTTAGGTGACAGCCAGCTGTTGGACTAGGTCAGTAACATTTTGCAACCTGAGAAGCTATTTTAAACAGTGGGGTCTGCTTCTGAGTGTCACTGTTGAAAAGTCACCCCCCCAAAAAATGTTAGGAAGCTGACATCCTCTGCAGGACAAGCAAAGACATGATCATCTCTCATATCCTCAGAGCACTTCTAGAAAGTGTGTCTTCTACTGATTTGTCTTTCCTTTGACAAAAAAAAAAAACACCACTTGTAAATTATGTCCTTCTAATCTGAAGAATTTCCTTTTCTTTAAAACTGGACATAGAATTTAGAGACATAAAATTAATTTCAGATTAAACACACTTCAGTACAACACAGACTGAAATGGGAAAAAATAAAGGACACCTTTTCACCTGTCTGTAAAAGACCAGCTTATTCTTATATCCATATGGAGTACACCTGTACGTAAATGGAAGAGAGATGTCAAGCCTACTCATACGGTCTCACAAGACTTCTAAATATATCAAAATCCATGTCCCTCAAGCTGAGACCTTTTCTATTCAATTAATTTCCAAAGGGATGAGGCACAAATGATTTCAGATCTTTATGAATTTGGATTCAAAACAGATGAACAGCATACTTAAACAGTAATTTTAAAATTGAGATTTTTATTTTTTTTATTTTTTTTTTACAGGAAAAAGACCTGCAATGTTTGGCCATGCATAAGGAAAATGTAAAAAGGCAAGTGGAAAGTGAAACAAGGGTTAGAGTTGAGACAATAGTCCTTCAGTTGTCTAGGCACATCCTAATGGAATGAAGCTGTGTCAGTGGAAGTTCAGACTGGACATTGGGAAAAGATTCTTCATCGAGAGGTTGGCCAGTGACTGGAACGGTCTCCTCCAGGGAAGCCATCACACCACCAAGCCTGTCAGAGTTCAAGGAACATTTGGATGATGCTCTTCGTCCTATGGTTTAGTTTTACATAGTCATGTAAAGAGCAGGGAGTTGGATTTGATGGTCCTTATGTGTCCCTTCTAACTCGACATATTCTATGATTTTATACTTGCTGAAGTCGGTGGATGTTCTTCTGCAGAATTTGCATTATTACCTCTAACATATATGTTAGATACATAGGGAAATTAATGAAGAAGTCATCTTCGTGTTCAGAAACAGAACAGTTTCTGAACAGAACAGTGACATAAGTTAAAATTTGACAAATTTTCTACACAGTCAAAGGGACTAAACTCATCATGAAGAAAAAACCACAGTATTTCTCATGTAAGAAAGACATTCGAGGGGAAAATTGTACCACTTGAAAAGATATGAGAGGAATTCAGAAGTTTTAACTGCAACCTTCAACTAACCCCAAGTTTTGAATCAAGTGTAAAAAAATTATCTACAGATCTCACTAGACAAAAGAAATAACCAGACTGACTAAAGAAACAACTAGAAAAAAAACTTTATTTTTCATAGATTCTTTGCAAGTACAACTTGCAATATATCAGTTTAATATATAGGTGACCATATTTTATTTTAATACTGTAACAAAATGTCTACATATGTATACACACACTTCTGGAAAACCAACAGTCATTACATCAGCATGTGATAAACTAGCATACATAAATCTTGAGTACTTATGACTGAAGCACATCAGAATGGAATAAAGGGGTTACTGGTAATGAAATTACCAGTTTTATTATTCCTGATTACACATATAATAAATCAGCAGCCAACTGGCAAAAGGCAAGTGATGAAAATTCCTAGCACTGAGGTTCGAAAATAAAGAGGGCAGAGGGAAAGGAAAGTATGTGTGGTAGTTTTATGAATAAAAGCTTCCTAGGATGTGCTCAATAGCACTGAAAAGATAGATGTAGACGAGCGAGGATTATGGAACATAGAGGAATGGAAAGGGCTCTAACCGCATTAGAAACATGACTAGAAAGTCCACCTTCAGTGTTATTTTATTCCAATAGGCAAAGTCCCTGTCCTGCTGCCAAGTGATGCATAGATTTCATTCCCTTTGAAGTCAAATATAGTTGTGCACATTATAATAGGTACTGTTCAGCTAGTGATTCTCAAATCCTTTTCCAGGAGCCATTGCTCTTCTCTAGTTTGCTCTGATTAAAAAAAGGTCAGGTTAAAAAAAGAATAAGGCTTGAAATGTTGACACAAATGGTTAACTTCTGTTTGATCATAAATGCAATCCAGGCATTCTCCTTCCTTTCCTCTTATGGCAGACCATCAACTCAGTCTAATGGGTCTTCTGCTTGCATTCAAAAGACATTTTTTTTTTTTTAAATGGCCATAGACACTATGCAAATACAGAATAAAACAAAAAGTAGTGTACCATCAACAGAAGAAATTGAACAGATGTCCACTGATGCAGTCCCGTCAGAGTCAAGGGAAAAGCTACAGATGTGATCTGTCTGGACTTCTGTAAAGCCTTTGACACGGTCCTACACAACAACCTTCTCTCTAAATTGGGGAGATACAGATTTGATGGGTGGACTGTTTGGTGGATGAGGAATTGGTTGGAAGGTCGCAGCCAGAGGGTAACAGTCAATGGCTCAATGTCTAAATGGATGCCAATGACAAGCGGTGTACCTCAAAGGTCTGTGCTGAAACTGGCACTGTTGAATATTTTCATCAATGACATAAATACCAAGCTTGAGTGCACCCTCAGCAAGTTTGCAGATGACCCCCCCAAGCTGAGTGGTACAGTGGACACATCAGAAGGATGGTATGTCATCCAGAGGGACCTGGACACACTGGAGAAAAAGGCCTGCATGAACCTTATGAGATTCAACAAGGTAAAGTGCAAGGTCCTACACCTGGGTCGGGACAACTCCCTCTGTCAATGCATACTGGGGGAGGAAGGGATTGAGAGCAGCCTCTCAAAGGGATTGAGGAGAGTGACTTGGGGGTACTGGTGGAAGAAAAGCTGGACATGAGCTGGAAGTGTGCACTTGCAGCCCACAAAGCCAGCTGTGTCCTGGGCTGCATCAAGAGAAGCGTGGCCAGCAGGGCAAGGGGCGGAGGATTCTGCTCCTCTA
>Ga0065711_1048988_pt1 | contig 11531 bp, 14 predicted proteins | sample Hoacrofraction12_FD_59098 | JGI IMG/M metagenome (GOLD analysis project Ga0065711, IMG submission 59098) | Hoatzin crop microbial communities from Cojedes, Venezuela - Epithelial fraction 12 v2 (version 2) | ecosystem: Host-associated > Birds > Digestive system > Esophagus > Crop | place... | reverse complement strand
TTTTTTTTTTTTTTTTTTTTTTTTTTTTTTTTTTTTTTTTTTTCTTTTTTCTTTTTTTTTTCTTTTTTTTAGTTTCCTGTGGTGATGGGGTGTTGTTTTTTGTTTCGTTTTTTTGTTGGTTGGTTTTGTGTCCTCTAAGAAGCAGAAGGTTCCTGGTTGTGTGGCTCCCTAGTTGGAACTGATCACCATGGGGTCACTGGAAATTTCCCATGGGACCTCTTGCTAACGCTTGATGCTGCGTGTTACCCCAAGACTCTGTCAGGGTACGTCTCAGTCAGGACACAAGTGTTCAGATAGTGCTAGCTGCTGTTTTAAATATTTTTTTTTTTCATTTCACTGTCTAGCATGGACGGTGCAACGCTGATGTTTTCTTGGTTAACATGCTAAGCTAGTGGGCAGCTGACCTGATGGTAGGAAGGCTGGTCCTGTGCTCAGAGGAGACAAATTATTAAGCCGTTTTTTTTTTTTTTTTATTTCTCGAGTCACAAGGGCTTCGGGAAGTTGGTGCTTCTGTCTTCTAGAATAGTACAAGCTAAATCTGGTGGCCTCTTCTCATACGTTGTTGGCTGGAATCTTATGTCTGTAATCCAAGGTCCCATCTTAGGCTTTACAATTGTCTGTTGCACTTGTGCGGGTTAGGTATGTGTCTGTCGGAAGGTCTCAAACTGACACAAATACATTACCTGAAGTACCAAAGTAGACGGATGGATGTTAAAAATTATTTTTCAGTATACAGTACAAGTGGAGGATTGGGTGGTGTTTGCTCCGCTGCTCCCTTCCTTATAAAGCTTATTATGGAGGAGCTAACTTGACTGAAAGATTAGCAAAAGAGCCATTCAGCTTAAGCTGCTGTGTCGCCATCGGGTGAGGTCTGCCAGAAAAACATCTGAAGTACAGATGGACCACCAAAACTCAGTCATGAGGGAAATACATCTGATTTGATCCTTCTCTGATGCATCTCTTTAATCCTCCTTTCCCTTTCTTATATGCATCCCAAGCAAACAGCAGTATGAGATAAAGCCATGGCAATTGGTCTCTTTGTCTTAAAAGACAGGATGGCTAAGTTAGTGTTGCTGTAGAAGTGTTATGTTTAGTATTGATCATTCTATAAATCTGGTATAGTAATTTTACGGGGACCTCTTTTTTTGTATGAATAATTCATGAAACAGGCTTTTAGTGCATCTGAAACAATGTGATAGCAGATCAGAGCTTTGTTTCTGCAATATTCTTTATCATTTCAATAAACCAAAAGGCAAGCGTGTACAAACTTGATCCCAAACTGTAGTTTCAAAGAAAAAATACCAGACAAGTATTGCTTTCCCCACAAGCAGAATTTCTGGAGCACAAGAATGCTTGGAAGAGGTGCTGCATACCACTGCAGGTTATGCGTTCCACTGGATAATGAGATTTCAGCTTTCATTTTCTGAAAGGGCAGTATCGTCTTTCTTAGGTTGCAGATGAGAAGTCCTTAAAAAGTCTGTTGAGAACAGCTGGATATAAAGATGAGAGAACTCGATTAGTGCAGTTAAAAGTTGCACGTGGAGTAACAGAAGTGTAAAACGTGGTCTTTCACCCTGCTGCTGGTTGGGGCTAGCTAGGAAGAGAGGTGGGTGTTCAGAAGAAGGGATGTGGGAGTTATGCCTCCTTGTCTTCAGCGTTCTTTGGGGCTTAGGTGATAAGAGGACAACCTCTCCCATGCGTGGTGAAGGGAAGAGGATTCACTGTGTTGTAGCAGAAAGTCTCTCTTTTGCCTGTTCCACATCTTTGGCGAATATGACTAGGTGGAAGCAACGGGGTTTTCCTCTAGGAGACTGAGGCGCTCTGGTGCTTTTCAACCTGCTTAAAAGGATTCTGGAAAAATTCTTATCCGTATCGGGTAGTATGGGGACATTTTAGCCTCCAAAAGGAAAGCTGTTTTAATCTCCCAGAAATATAAAGCAGTGTCGAAGATTCCTCATATGCGTAAGGGGCAGTTGGTCTGATTTGTTTGGGGTTTTTTCCAGCCCCCAGCTTGTTTCTTGCAGTGCTTACTAGACAGCTGCGAGGTGCCAGCTTATTTTCCTGCAGTAACGCAGGCTCTTCAGGGTCCTGGGTTGTCCGCTGGCATTGCTTCAAATGCTGCTCTGTGTTCAGCCATCCGAGCCAGGTACTGGCAAGAGGAGCTGTGCTAGGGACGAAAGAGTGAGGGGAGGAGTGGGAAAGGGCATGTTTCCCAATTACACAATAACTATTCCCAGTGACTAATTGCAGTAGCTACTGAGGAAAGCTTCTATGATGGCAAATAGCTTTGGACAAGGTGACAGCCAGCCTGTGGAGTTCAGTTGTCCTTGGTGGGTGCTGGGGTCCCCTGGGTACTGGGGAACTGCTTGCTGTAATACCTTTAAGAACTCTCTTGGGGTCTGTATTGGCTAAGAGTAAGAAATGATCCAAACTTGCTTTTTATTCTCATTCCTCCCCACAGAGCTGCCACTGCCGCCTCCTCCCCCACCTGGAGAGGAGGCAAGTTTCTCCTCAAACTGTGCTTTTCCCCCCCCGCCACCACCCTTTGAAGAGCCTTTTCCACCAGCCCCAGAAGAAGTTTTTCCTTCTCCACCGCCGCCACCACCGATGTTTGATGAAGGGCCTGTGAATACAGTACCTGCCCCACAGGTGAGTGAGGTCAAGGGAAGGACAGTTTCTTGTGATGCTCTTTGAGTTGGGACAGCTTCTCACTACTCTCTGAACTCAGCAGCAGGAAGTCCTGAGATCTGAGAAAGCAGAAAATGCTACTGCCCTGTGGACCAGCGTAGGTTAGGGTCGGCTGGCTGAGCTACAGCTCTGCAGATGAAGGACCTGGGCTTCCTGGTGTCAGTGAATTGAATGTGAGCCAGCAATGCTCCCTTGTGGCAATAAAGGCCAACCACATGCTGGGCAGCATTGGTGAGAGTGTGGTCAGCAGGACAAGGATAGTGATTATTCCTCTGTTTGGTGCTGGTGAGGCTGCATCTTGGAGGACTGTTTCCAGCTGGACTCCCTGCTGTAGTAACCCCAGAGGAACACTGGACTAGATGCTATGCAGCAAAAGGTCATAGCCATCATTGGGGTTGGAGGACATGATGGCAGTGTTGGGTATGTTCATCCTGCAGAAGAGGAAGCTCAGACAGGGATCTAACTCCAATCTGCAATACCTAAAGGAGGGCTGCAGAGAAGACAGATTCTTCTTACTGGGGCACAGCAAGAGAACAAGAGACAATGGACGCAAGTTGCGGCAAGGGAAATTCCTGTTGGACAGAAGAAAAACCTGTTCCCCTCCAAGGGTGGCTCGGTACTGGAACAGGTGCCTGGAGAGGCTGGGGAATCTGTATCCTTGGGGATGTTCAGAAATCGCCTGGACAAGGCCCTGAGCAACCTGTTCTAGCTTGAGAGTTTGCTCTTCGCTGAACAGGGTGTTGGACTAGAGACCTCCAGATGTCCTTTCCCACCTAAATCTGTCTGTGAGTTTCTTTGGGCTGTGCATTTGTGCCTTGTTCATCCTCACCAACTTGCTATCCACTCAAAGCAAGGAGCAGATCTGTACCACAGTCCAAAGTGTTGAAATCTGGTGTTATAAGGGGATACACCTGGTTCTCTGGCTGTTCCTGTAACGTGCTCTGCTCCCTCTTTCCTAATGGATGGTGGTATAGGTACGTGGCAAGATGAGCAGCATTGATCTTGAGATTGACTCACTGTCCGTAATGTTGGATGACATGGAGAAGAATGACCCCTTCAAATCCCGGGTGAGCTGTCTGGAATGTTGCAGGTGGAAGGAGAGATGACTGATTTGCTGAACGGAGGTAGAGAGAAGGGTGCTACAGAAGATTAAAATGTCTGGATAAACCACAGAGAGAAAGTGTACATGAAGGATCAGAAAGCATAGATCCTTGCCACTTTTCAGGACTGCTAAATATGTAACAGTGTGGGAACTCTTAGCATTGTGGGGCTGAGATTGCTGTCTGTAGCTGCTGACTTACTGCTTATTTGCTCTTCCACCTTGCTGATAACTGCCTGTTTCTCTCTGCTGCTTCCCTTTACAGATATCTCCAGGATCCACAGGTTCTCTGGAGAAACCATTGGCCCTGAAAGCCCCTGTGGAAATACCATCTGCACCCAGAGACACTCCTCATTCCTTTCCGTCCAAGTTCACTCCGAAGCCAAGTGGAAGCTTGCCATTCAAGCCTCCTGGAGTGGATTTGAGCCCTGCCCCAACCCTGTGGGCAGCCCCACAGCAACGCAAGGAGCCCCTAGCACCAGTCCCTCCGCCCCTCTCTCTCCCTCCTGCTCAGCCAACCCCTAAATTCACCCCACTCCCTGTTGCTGGCGCTCCTAAGCCTGGGTCCAAGCCAGGTGCCAATGTCCCCGTGGCCCACTCAAACTCTACAAGATATCCTACCTCCCTTCAGACTCAGTTCACAGCCCCTTCACCTTCAGGTCCCTCCTCTCGGCCGCAGCCTCCCAATTTCACCTATGCCCAGCAGAGGGAAAGACCCCAAGTGCAGGAGAAGCCGCGTCCCACAGAACAACCTGCTGCTGTGAAAGACATGGTAAGGGATAGAGCTGTGGGACCAATGTCTTTGGACAGGCACAGCATCACTGGGAGTGAAGTTGGAGAGTGAGGAGGGAGGGTCTATCCCATCTGAAAGAGAGATGTAACTAGAGACAGCAGTGGAGAGGGATAGGACTTCATGTCAAGGTGGAAAGAAGCGAGCACAGTGGATGGCAGATTGTTCTCTAGAGAGAGACAGAGAGAAGCAGCAAAGGGGAGACAAGTAGGTTTATTAAGGCAGGAAGGGGTCTGTCTATATGTGTCCTTTGGGACTGACTCTTTCCTCTTCCAACAGCATAGACCCACAGGCTCCAGCGCAGATCCACCTAGGGGAAATTCCTGTCTGACCATGAAGGAGGTAGAAGAGCTGGAGAAGCTGACCCAGAAACTAATGAAGGATATGGAGCACCCGCCCCCAGCAGAGGCTGCCACTTCTGGTGCGTTCCCTCAGCGAACAGCAGTAGGACTAAGACTGTGGTGGGTTTCTGTCTCTCCTAATCCCTTTCGTGTTCCGTTGACAGAGCTCTGTGGCTTCTGCCGGAAGCCCCTATCACGAACCCAGCCAGCTGTGAGGGCCCTGGACTGCCTCTTCCACGTGGAATGCTTCACCTGCTTCAAATGTGAGAAGCAGCTGCAGGGGCAACAGTTCTACAACGTGGATGAGAAGCCCTTCTGCGAGGACTGCTATGCTGTGAGTCATGGGGATGAATGCTGCTGGAGAGAGCTGCGCTTGCTGTGGTTGCTCTCTTGCTTTCCCTTCCTCCTTCCATCTTGCCTGTCTGTGGTGTGGCCTTGCAGGGGTGGGGGACTGGATTAATGTGTCTTATTTGTTTCCTTTGGGCTCAGGGGACCTTGGAAAAGTGCAGTGTCTGCAAACAGACCATCACAGACCGGATGCTGAAGGCCACTGGTAACTCGTACCATCCCCAGTGCTTCACCTGCGTGATGTGCCATACCCCTCTTGAGGGGGCCTCTTTTATTGTGGACCAGGCCAACCAGCCTCACTGTGTGGATGACTACCACAGGTATGGGGAGAGCGTGTGTATGTGCTGTCTGAAAGAAGGCCGATTTCCTCACACCTGTTTAATTCTGCTGCCATATGGGGTTGGGTTGCCCATGCGATCTGTTGGACATGAAGTTAAAAATGAGTCAGTGATGCACCTAGTAGCAATTAAGCTCTTTTCCCACCTAAACTTCTTTGTGACCTATTATCCCTCTGCTGCTAATATAATTGTACAAAAGTGAGAAACTTGCATTGAATTTCTCCACCGTGGTCATGGTCTCCTCTGTATCTTTGCGTGTTGCAGGAAGTACGCTCCACGCTGCTCAGTCTGTAGCGAGCCTATCATGCCAGAGCCTGGCAAGGATGAGACTGTGCGTGTGGTGGCATTGGAGAAAAATTTCCACATGAAATGTTACAAGTGTGAGGTAAGCCTGGTGGCCCCACTCCTCTCATCTCTCCCATTCACATCTGCCAGCAACTAGGCACCTTTGCCTATCCTGACCAAACACCAAGGTTGTTTTGAATGAATCTGGAGCATTTTTGAAGCAGGCTCAGAAAAAGATTAGACATTCACAGACCACAGGTCTACGAACAAGGACAGTGCAGGGCTGTAGTCTCTAACATCCTTAATAGAGCAGCTGTGTGTATTGGGGGAATATGCTGGGATCACAGAACAGGCTTACTCTTCACTCAAAATAGTATCTCCCATTAGCACCAGCTGAGACAGAGCAGTGGGCTGTGAGCCATTATCCTGACCCAGCAGGGCATTCCTTACATCCTCGAATGCGTTTTCCCTGCTGTTGGCTGTTATTGAGCTTCCTCCCTCTTTTCTTCCCCTGTTTAGGACTGTGGGAAGCCCTTGTCCATTGAAGCAGACGAGAATGGGTGCTTTCCACTGGATGGGCACGTGCTGTGTATTAAATGTCACGCCGCGCGTGCCACAACGGCTCGCTGAGGAGCTTGGAGTGGGCATACCCGCAAGACCCCTGCGCTCAATGCTCTCCCCCTCCCCGCCATTGTTCTGTCCCTCTGCCTGACAAGGCACATTGCTACCAATGGAGACTATGCCAGCACGGCTCTTTGCTCACGTAGGATTCACTGCTCCTGGACTTCACACTGCACGCCCACCAAGAAAGAACCTCTTCTTCTGTAGCCGCTTCCTGGCCACAGCGTTTTCCGCGCTGGGGGCTGTGGTCAAGATGAGTGCACAAACTCTGTTCCCTCAAGACTCTGGAGGAGAAAGACCAGACCTCCACCACCGCCTGGTGGAAGTCGCAAGAACAACCTGGTGGCAGGTGCTGGGAAGGGCCGAGCGTTCTTCTCTTCCACAAAGACAAGAGCAATGATCTGACCTTCAAAGGTGGAAGCCTCCATCTCAGCACCATTTCTGTCATCGATTTTTTTTTTTTAATGTTTGTTTTCTTATGCCACCTCATTATCAGGATGTTTTCCCCTGCCACCTCCCTCATTCCTGGGTCAGAGTGTGAAAGCAGAACACGCTGGGAGTCTCTGTTATTGTTGCTGGAGAAAGCTAATCAACTACAGCTTTTCTGTCTCTAATGGATTTAACTGGCTAACCGTCTTGTCAATTCTTTTTTCCTTAGCCGGATTAAACTGGCAATATTTGGAATCCTACTCTGTTCCTGAGTTTGGAAACTTTTTTTTTAAAAAAAATCTTTTTTCCTCCCCAAAATGAATCATCTCCCAGTGTGGTTTCTGGACAGCCAGGCTGGGCACCAGCGTAGCAAAGCAGTCCAAAGAATGCATGTTTACAAATAAAGACCGTCACAAGGACGGGCAGCACATGGTGAGGAGGTGCCTCGGTGCATGGATGAGGATTCAGCAGACTGAGGAAAGTCCCCATTCCAGTAAGGATTCTTTCACTGCTGTCAGTGAAAGCCGCAGTGTCGTTGCAACGTACTGTCTGGCTCTGAGTGTTACTGCACCGCGCCCCATTTCCTGGACTAGAAACTCTCAAACGGAGCAAAACTTTTGAATAACTACACTGTCCAACCACTGTTTGTGTTCAATAAAATGTGGGGTTTTTCCATTAACGTGTCTGGTGTATTTGTTCAACTACCCCTGAGGATTGCTATTTTAAGCAATAGAGAATGTATGTGTAGTTGCTGTTCCACCTAGCCTTCAGAGAGGGGGAGTCTGAAAACGGCCTTTCTCTCTCCACCTCCTGGTCTCCTTTTCAAACTGTTTGGATTCCTACTTTTCACCTTTCTGAATGAGTAGCTCTCATTTGAAACAGTGGAAGACTGCATTTCAGTACAGCAAGATTGTAGCCTGCTTGATGGTGTCACTGGGAGGCAAGCTACTACAACCCACTTGAGTCAATTTGCTTGCTTTGCCTTAACTACTGCTACTCAGAAAGTGTTTGTGCTTGAGGTTTTAAGCATTGCGCTGTCTTGGTCACTGCAGGTGAAACTCCTCTTTGTGGTAAGCATCGCTGCTTCTGTACTTCAAAGATGTGAAACCTACTCTTGTTCTCTTGCTAGTTTGGGGGGAATCTTTAATGACTCCATGCAAATTGATCTAGTAAAGCCTTGGAGGTTTGCTATAGGATGAGCGAAGAAGAAACATTGTACACTTGGTTTCTTTTCTAATCGGAGTTCTTGCTTGTTTGTAGGCATTGTTCTGAGTGGTTGTTTCTAGATTATGCCATCAAAAGGTCATGCCATAAACACTAAGGAGGACAGAGGAGAGAAACGGTGATGGGGAAGAGAAGGACTCTAACCTAGCTCCTCCCAGAGCTGTCGGAGGACTACAGCCATAGTGTCAGAGTGTGAAACCTGTCCCTCGGAGTCAAGGGGAAGGGCTCCCTGGCTCACCCTGCAGACTAAGGGGAGGTTAGTCCTGGGGTTGGAGGGGGGGAGCGTTCAGGGACTGTACAACGCTTGTTACAGGATGTGTAGGGCAGGATCTAAGGCAGGAAAAGGGAGTGAGCACGGAGACAAAGGGAAAAGGACACAGAAGGGGCTGGCTGCGTCTGCACAGTACACTTGTCTGGCCATGCTCTGTGTCATCAGTGCAGTCTGTCTTGTCTACTTACTAAAGGTTTTTCCTTTTTTTCTCTTTATTTTTTTGCCTTTTCCTGTGTGAAGGGACTCTGTTCAGTGCATGTGGAGGTCTAAGTACCAGCAACTGGAAATAGCCAAGTGGGTGCATATTGTATGCGTGTGTATGTCCATGTGTAACCACTACCAAAAATCAAGTCAGAGTAGCTGGGGAGTGAGTAGGGTAAGAGACTTCAGAGCCCTGAGGTGGCACGGCTGTGAATCTGGCCAGATGTTGGAAAGACCAGTCTGAGGAGCAGCTGCTGGAGCTCCCAGGAATTCCAAGCCAGCTGCTCTCAGATCTGGAAGTTAGCTACTGGTGACCCTAGACCAGCTACCAGAGACCCTTTTGCATCTGTGTGTGAGGTGACCGAGAGACCAGCGCATCCTGGGGCCAGCTGCTGGGTGGGGCCAATGTCTAAGGCTGATCACTGAAAGGCTCCCTTGTGCATGTGCATGCATGGGGGCTGTCTGAGTGCCCAGCGCTGGAGTGAGGCTGCAGGCCCCCAGGGCTCTGTCCTGGTGCCAGCAACTGAGGAGACCAGCTCAGGCTCAAGCTGGTGGATCCAGCTGCTGGCTACCTGGTCTTGGACACTAGAGGGATCCATAGTATTTATGTATATGTTTGCTGCTAACAGGTTCATCCTGATCAGCCAGAGAAGGGAGGAGGATCAGGCTGTTTGTGCTGTGCTTGCGTGACTGCTGTGTCTTCTGCCTCAGGCCAGTGATGTACAGTGTGTGTGCATATATATACATGCACATATTGTATATGTGTTGGGAATACATGCTCAGGCTTGCTGCTGGCTGTACCTGAGGACACGGAACTGAGCAGCCTCTTCACTACCAGGTCAGCTGATTCAGCAGCTCCTCACAGTTGAAGTTGGAAGGGACTTCCCTTGCTCAGAGGAGGTTGCTCAGCAATATACCCCATCAGTTTTTTAATACCTCCGAGGATGAGAACTTCGGAACCTCCCTGGGTAACCTGTTCCAGTGTTTAACAACTCTCACCATAAGTCTTTTTCTTACCTTCAGATGGAATTTATTGTATTTTGATGTGTTCTCAGTGCTGCTTCTCCTTTCACTGGATGCTGCTGAGGAGAGCCTGGTTCCCTCCCATCAGGTATTTATACACAGTGATAAAAGCCACCGAAACCTTCTCATCTCGAGGCTGAACATTCCCAGCTCTCTCAGTCAGCCTCTCCTCATGTCAGATGCTCTAGTCCCTTCAAAATCATAGTGGCCTTTCACTGGACTTGCTCCAGTAAATCCATGTCCTTCTTTGTACTGGGGAAGCCCAAAATTGGACACCGAGCTCCGGATGTCTGACCAATGCTGAGCAGAGGGGGGAAAAATTGCCTCCCTCCAGCTGCTGGCGATGCATTTGCTACTGCAGCCCAGATACTGTCGGCCTCCTTTGCTGCAGGGGCACATCACTGCCTCAAGTGCAACCTGCTGTTCACTGTGCTGTGCAAGTCCTCTTCTGCAAAGCTGCTTTCCAGACAGTCAGCACCCAGCGTGTACCAGTGCATGGGGCTATTCCTCCCCAGCTGCAGGGCTCTGCATTTTCTTTTCTTCAGCTTCACTGAGCCTTTCTCTTCACATTTCTCCTGCCTATTAATGTCCCTCTGAATAGCAGCACAACTGTCTGATGTACTAACCACTCCCAATTTTCTATCATCTGCAAGGATAGGCAAAAGTTTACATATGCATGACACAAGGCCCTAATCGTGTGTCAGCCTCATTGGGGCTTCTCTTCTAGCCTGGATATCTGTCATGTAACAACTTATTATTATTATTAGATAATAAATAATCTATACTTCATGTTAAAGACACCTATTACTAAGATTGATCTTGCTGATATACTAACGAGACTCACAGTAAGAGCTTATCTTGTCAGCTGTATCTCTTACTACAGTTCCAGTAACTTGAGTAGCTGAAGTACTCATGTGCTACGGGTCTTTGTATCTGCAGGTGGCCAAGGCGGCCAACGGCATCCTGGCTTGTATCAGGAACAGTGTGGCCAGCAGCAGTAGGAGAGTGACCATGCCCCTGTACTCGGCACTGGTGAGGCCGCACCTCGAGCACTATGTTCAGTTTTGGGCCCCTCACTACAGGAAGGACATTGAGGTGCTGGAGCACGTCCAGAGAAGAGCAACAAGGCTGGTGAAGGGGCTAGAACACAAGTCTTACGAGGAGCAGCTGAGGGAACTGGGTTTGTTTAGTCTGGAGAAGAGGAGGCTGAGGGGAGACCTTATTGCTGTCTACAACTACCTGAAAGGAGGTTGTAGTGAGGCAGGTGTTGGTCTCTTCTCCCATGTAACCAGCGATAGGACAAGAGGCAATGGCCTCAGATTGTGTCAGGGGAGGTTTAGATTGGACATTAGGAAAAATTTATTTCCTGCAAGAGTGGTCAGGCATTGGAACAGGCTGCCCAGGGAGGTGGTGGAGTCACCACCTCTGGAGGTGTTAAAAAAAACCCGTGTAGATGTGGCACTTCAGGACATGGTTTAGCAGGCATGGTGGTGTTGGGGTTGACGGTTGGATTTGATGAGCTAAGGTCTTTTCCAACCTTAATGATTCTGTGATTCTCTGCTGCTTCTCCTGTTGAATAGAAACCACCCTTCTCGCTTTATGTTGCAGTTCTTTAGACCCCTGCTTCTTAACCCTTCTCTCATTTACGGTTAAGCAAGACCTTCCCAGGAGCAGGAATGTTAATTTATAGCCTTAAGAATTTGGAGCATTATGCAATTATGGAAGCACTGATGGCTATCTACAGCAAGTAACTGATTGCTGAAGGGCTAGCATTCACTTTCTTCACCAACCCAGACTTCGCTCAAGCTCTGAAAAACAAATCTTGAGGTGACCGTTTTTCCCAGGTAGGAGAAGGTCTTGGTAACATCGGGGC
>Ga0065711_1010628_pt1 | contig 11531 bp, 8 predicted proteins | sample Hoacrofraction12_FD_59098 | JGI IMG/M metagenome (GOLD analysis project Ga0065711, IMG submission 59098) | Hoatzin crop microbial communities from Cojedes, Venezuela - Epithelial fraction 12 v2 (version 2) | ecosystem: Host-associated > Birds > Digestive system > Esophagus > Crop | place... | reverse complement strand
CAGAGGTCCCTTCCAACCCCAAACATTCTGTGACTCTGTGATTCTGTTTGAAAGCCCTGCAAGAATCCAAGGCAAACAAATTCCCAAATCGCAACTTCCCTGTAGTGTCCAGGGAAAACTGCAGCATCATTGTTAACATTTCCTCCATGTGAAAAGAAGGGCACGGCAGTATTTCTTTTGCTATCTTTATGGGGTCTCATGTGACTGGGGGAACTGCATAAAGTTTGCTGCATGTTTGAAGAGCATGGCTATGTGGGTGTTAAACATATTTGATAAATAAACTGCGATGGAAATTTTAGGGTCAATTCCCAGCCCTTGTGGCCAGCGGAGTCCCAGCATACAATAAAAATCAGAAAAGATCGATTCTGGATAATCAAACCTCTCTATTTTTGCTTCCTCTCAGTCCTGAAGGAGACGTGATTGCTCTCCCACTGCAATGAGTGGCAGAGTGCTCTTGTTCAAGAAGGGTCCCCGACACGGAGGCTGTCACGACGCTTCCTCCCCGTCGTGCTCCGAGACGCGACACAAACGCTCTCCAGGCAGATCTGCAGAGCACGACAGGGCCCCTCTGCCCGGAACGGCATCGCTTTTCGCTGTCTCCGGCGGGGCTTGGAGAGCGTGGGGCGCGGGCGGTGGGAAGGTGCCGAGCGGGGCTGGGCGCTAGAGGGAGCGTGGGCCATTTGCTAACGGGAGGAGAAGGCTGAGGGCGCCGGGGCCCGGGGGATGCGCGCTGGAGAGACAGATGCTGCTGAGATGCTGACATGGAAACCCGCTTGGAGTCATCAACTCTGCGAATCTCCTGCTGCCCGGGGTTCCCTCTGCGAGAGAGGAAAGCAGTCTTGGCGTGCGCTCGACCGCGGTGAAGCATTTCGCTCCGCTTGCAGCTGATACAGTCTCCTTTTTGTCTCGCCTCTGATTGCTGCCAGGCTTTTTGCTGAAGATGGGAATCCCAGTGCTGGGGTCTCTCATCTGCTCTGGTCCCCTCCAGCCTGAGCTGTGTGCCTGTAAAACCACCAGCATCCCCCCAGCAACTGCTGGCAGTGCTGCTGGTTTGGGAGAAGGGGTGACATTAACCCTTACGGGGCCAGGCAGCAGCAGCCCAAATCCCGGCTGCTCCCCACTGAAGCGGTGCGTGCTCTCCGTCTCCTCAGCTGCCGTGCCCTGTTTTGTCTCCGGGACTAGCCCGCAAGGATCGCCGTTGATAGACCCACTTGGCTGCCGATCTTCTCTCTCTCCCACACCAGTTACAGATGGTAGGTGAGGGTGGGGGAGTTGTGCTTCTGGCCCTCTCTCCTCGGTCCCTGATATGCAGAGGGTACGCTTGTCCTGACAGGTCCCTGCCACTTGGCACTCCACAAGATTTTGACCAACTTGAGGACGTCGCACAAGTTTTAGTGTTTCTGTTCCTCTCTCCTTTTCCTTCTTGTGAGCATGGGGAGACAGAGGGGACTGGAATTCATCCCAGCCACTGCACAGTGGGACAAAATAACATTTCTTCCTGGGAAAAGTGGCTGCAGTTACTGGTGTCCTTGGGACTAAAATGGATGTTTGGGACTTTGAAAAACTAGGGCTGAGCCACAGCAAATCGCTTAGGTCAGAGATGGGCTAAAAGCCTCGGGATCCTACAAGCAACTGCTTTGGCACTGCTTCAGACACTGCGCCAGTCTATAACATGTGCATACTGCTGGTACGTTTTCAGCAGAGGGTGATGCTGCTGGTACGCTCCAGACACGCGTCGAGCTCCTTGTGGGGATTTGGTAAAGAGCTCCAGTGAGGGCTTAGTGGAGCAGATGGCTTGAGCACACAGCTGCTGCTGACTTTCAAAGCAGAGAGAAAAGCATGGGTTGAGTTCAGATGTGCTTCCTTGGGGTGCCAGAGGGGAGCAGGCTGTGCGTGCAGGTTGTCTTCATTATTTTTGGACTTGCCGTTGTGCCTAATGGGGATGTGCGTTGCCCCATGCCTTGGATTCTCTGTCTACCAGGAGGAGTTAGCTCACATGCAGGGCTGTTGCTGAGGCTTAAAATAGATGGATATTTGCAAAAGCTGTTGGGTGGAAGAGGATGTATAACAGATGATTATATAGCTCTTGCCAAAAGTGCTTTAGGACCTCATGGGTGCAGGGAGGAAGGAGTGGGAGCTCTAACTGGTTGTTAGCCTTTCCCTGCAGCTTGTGCCCGAATGGAAAATTGCCCCCAGCTGTGATCAATACCATTCGGTGCAGGCAAACAGGGCCACCTGTCTGCAGTCCTTACTTGCCTCTCTCAGAGGTCTGTGAGGGGAGTTCTTTCTGCACAAGGTAGGGGGTTGGATGACTGTATTTGTGGGCTTTTCTCTGCTCTAGGTGTCCTGTCCTTTACCACCAAATCCTGCCAATTTTGTGCTTACAGGGTGACACACACGACTGTACTTACAAAGCTCTTATGCTGCCTACTTCAGCTGTGTATTTCAAAGGTCACTAAAAGGAAGATCAGTAGTACTAGTCTTATTAGTCTTTCCTTTTTGAGAGAGAGAGAGGCATTGCAAGAAAGGAGGGATCTGCTCTGGGTTGTGCTGCTGATCAGAACTAAAGTTGGAAGGCACGTTTTCTGACTCCTGTCCCTTATTGGTATGGCTCCTTAATAACAAAGGATTAATTTTACTTTGTCTGCCACAGCTCAGATGCTGGGTGTATTTTCTTTTTAGGAGAGGTTGCATAAAAGAATGGAAAAATAGGTGAGAAGAGGAGCTAAGGGAGGGAAGAACAGGACTCTCATTAATAACAGGAAAGTGGAACTTTGTTCAAGTTAAAGCACTGCAAGGTTCTGGCTGACAGTGATTTAAGAGCATCTTTGTCTGCTGTTCCAGCATGCAATAGGATGAGAGGATGTGGCCGCAAGTTGCATCAGGGGAGGTTTAGATTGGATATTAGGAAAAATTTCTTTACTGAAAGAGTGGTCAGACATTGGAGCAGGCTGCCCAGGGAAGTGGTGGAGCCACCATCCCTGGAGGTGTTCAAAAAACGTGTAGGTGTGGCACTTCGGGACATGGTTTCGTAGGCATAGTGGTGTTGGGGAGATGGTTGGACTTGATCTTAGAGATCTTTTCCAACCTTAATGATTCTGTGATTCTATGGCTTCCAAGATTTCCAATTGCAGCTCCTTTTGAGATGGATGAGGATTGACATGGTGAGACTGTGGGAGCCATGAATTTGGGCTTCCATGGGAAATACCAGAGGCAGGAGAGGGTGTTGTGAAATAGGGTACATGATGTGGTGTACAGGGGGGTACGTGGTGTGTGGGGGTGGTCGAGAACTTCACAGGGATTAAGCAGAAAACAAAGGACTGACTGTCAGAGGCCTCAAGCAAGAATACACCCAAGAACATATAACTAGCACATCCTAAAGAAGTGCGGATAAACCAACAGACATGAAGATAAGGGACCTGAAAAATCCACAAACATCTCAGTGAGCCAACTCATGAACATATATGGAAGGAAAGACTCAAAATTCATGGAAAGCACACTAAGAAGTACCACTTCTACAGCCACCAGGGACCACCAGAGACCGTTGAGGAAGCCCTACAGAAACCCAGGCCACATGCATAATTACTATGCAAATATGATAATTAGTTCAAGGAAATAGAATAAATATGCATGAGCATTCTGGGAAACTTAATGCACAGGTATGTAACTGGGTGATTTAAGCTCAGGGTGAGGCAACGTATGGCATGCACGTTAGGAGGAGTGATCCCCCGTGCATCTGGCGCCATAATAAAGAATGCCTGCTTTTTGATGCTGCGTTGACGTTAAGAAGTTTTACTCCTGATTTCGGTGACAGAGGGTCACATCTGTCTGCTGAGGGGGTTGGGAGCTGGCTCTGAGTTGTATGGCTTGTTTGTAATGGGTTGGAATAATTTAGGGTGATGGTCATAGCTGGGTACATGTAGGTCTGTGTGCCTGCTTGTGCAATCTTGTCATGGGACAATGTAGTAGCATGCAAAGTTCAAGGGTCTTACTAGCTTTTGGAATCAGTAAGGTGGCTTCCCCACCCTTTGTATTAACCTTCACAACCCAAGGGGAAAAGTCTCTGTCCCGCACCAGGTGCATGTGAAGGGCTCCTGGGTGAGCCAGGGCAGTTAACTCTTCCTTCTGCCCTCTCGGAAGGGGCCTGGGCTGGGTCTCCCCACAGCAGTCCCCTGCAAGGCAGAGGGCTGGGGCAGAGTGTGAAGGGTAATGTCCTTGTTCTGCCACCCACAGGGTCTTTCTAGCTTTGTTCCCAGTCAGCAAAATGTTGGCAGCACTGGACACTACAGCGGGAATGTGGACAGGGGTGCAGAATGGTATCTGGGGCTGGGGCCCTGTGCTTCTGGGCAGACCTACTGCCTGAACTGGCACCAACTCTGTGTTTGCAGCAGGACAGGGTTTTGCTGTTGTTTGGGTATCAAAAACCTGGCGCAAGACACAGGCCTGGTGAGCCTGCCTGTAAAGGAGCATGGTGCCCTTGTGCACGGGAAGCCTTGCTGACAGCGGGTGGGGGGAGAGGCAGACAGACCTGCGTGTCAGGCAGGAGGTCTCTGAAAACCATGTTTGCCATCCAGCCTGAAAGAAGGCTTGCCCGCGAGACAGTGAGATGGCAAACCAACACGACGGCCATGCTACTGGAGAGAATGGTTGTTTTAGAAGAGAGAGTACCTTTTGCCAAGTGTGCTTTGGCAACTATTGGAGCAACACCAGAAGAAAGGCCCATGCAGTCACAGTGTCCATATCAGGTGTCAGAGAGATAGAGGTGGTTCAACTGTCATCGGACAGACTTTTCTGGGTAGCTGAGCCTTAAACAGAAGAGCTTTCAGAAAAGCGTGGAATATGGAACATGGCAGAGAAAGATCTGGCAGGAGCGTCCCACCGGATTATGATTTTTGCTGGATGTTTTTGAGGCTTTGCCCCAGTAGCTGCGCTGGATACTTAGTTACCTGGCCTGTGAGAGCTGTCTGCTCCCTGAAGGATCAGAAAACGAGTGAAATGCCTGGTCATTTTGTTAAGCAACAGAAGTTGGCCATCGTTTAGCACTTAACTGCTTGCTGTTCAGGGCTTTTCTATCTCTCAGTGTTTTCTTTCATCTCTGTCATGATCCCTCGTTCTGCTGCCCATTTGGAGGAGCAAATAGTGGTACGTGGTGGACTTGGCTCAGTGTTACAGGTGTGCTGGAGGGCTGGCTGTGGTCGATACATTGATCAGCCAGAGCCCTGCCAGCTAGAAGAATGGACACGGGTGGCTTATGGTTAAGGCCAGATACTATTTTGGGACCTGCTTCTTCACTCAGTGGAACTTAGATGAATTTGGTATCTCTGTGACTTTTTTTCCCTGTTGAATTCAGTTCAAATTGGTCAACAGATTCCAAAGTTATCCCTCCCCTGCTAACTTACTGACAGCTTGGTCTGTTTCGTGCAAAGCTGAAACTTTGTTTCTTTTTGAAGGCAACCTAAAACACAGCAACAGCATCAGCACTGAGGAGGCCTTAATTTACTTAATATTGTTCACCTTTGTGTTTTTGCCAGCCTGCCTGGGAACACTGTTCCTTTAATCAAAAGGCAATGTCGCTGGCAGTATAGCATTCTCAGTTCGCTTGTACTGCATCTCCTTGTTGCAGGCTCAATTCTACCCACTGTTGCTTTTAATTAATTTAAGATTATCTTCATTACTTGTTCCTACCTCACATGCTACAAGTAACAAAGCCTGCCTTTCTGAGTTGTGCTGAGCTTTTGTTCTGGTGGTTCTCAGCTTTCTACGTGCTTTTTCACAGTTATTTCTTTTTTTATTTGGGCTTCCTGTAGTGCTACTGGAAACAGTCAATAAACTGGATTGGGGAGAAGGTGTCTTAGTGAAAATTCACAGAAAGAGGAGAGAGTCAGGTTTTTCCAGCACTGAAGAATGAGATCAAATGTTAGGTGGTAAAATAAAATAATGTATCATTGGAGAATGCTATGTCTTCCGTAAAATGGGAGATTCGTATCTTTTTCCCCAAAGGCAAAGGTTAACAGTCACAAAAGACACTGACTAGTGGAGGCTGTTCTCAGACTGGGGCCTGAATGGGCTGCAGAGATTTCATGTGCTCATCCTAGTGCAGACAAGGGCGAGAGGCAGGAGCTGATGCATAGCAGGTGTGAGGACAGAGGAGGGAGTTGATACATGTGTGAAAGTACGCAGTGCTGTTGTTTCTGTTTCTCAGCTGATGGGGAAACACCTTGTCTAACGCTGTGCATTCTTACCCAGGAGAGCTGTCTGTAACATTTATTGCCCTTGGTAGCTAACAGGTTTGTCAGAACAAAACTTGCTATACCTGAGTTTATGAAAACGAGCTGCATGTGGTGGCTTGAGGGAGGATGGGAAGGGATAGAGTGGAGCTTCCTGGGCTTTTTACACCTTTTAAAGTCCCAGTTTAATCACTCTGCGCTTATAAAAAAAGCGCTGTAGAAATGTCGAAGATACTACGCCTATGTTTACAGGTGTGTAAGGATATGTGACCTGGTAACTGTAGTACTATGTATGTAACAATTTAACTGGATAAAATGTAAGTATGATGTAACCAGAAATGATTTAGGGCTGTAGTCTGATTCTGCCTGCTTGATCTCCGTTCCCCCTCTGCACCCTCCTGCTGTAGCTCATGTGCTCTGATCCCTTTATATGGGATTGCAGGTCCCTTCCTTCTCCTTCTCTTGCTGTGGCCTTTGGACAGTGGCAGTGACTTCATGAGTCGGGAGTGGAGGTTCTGTCTGTGCCTGGCATGGTTGGATCTTGGCAGCCCTCAGTTATACACGAAGTTCCTTAGGTTGAACATTGCTCATTCGCGTGCTGAATTTGGAGCTCTCGTAAAGCGAGTGTCCTCCCTGGGTTCGGTTCTGCTCTGCTGTCATCTGCAGATCTAACTGATCAGGAGGTGGGAGGGAATGGTAGCAAGGTGGAAAAGAACTGGCCATTAGCTGGAGTCTGTCACTGCAACCTTTTCAGTCTGGAGCTAAAAGCATTTTTTTTTCAGAAAAAGCCTGTGGGGTTGTAGGGTTTTAAGAGAGAAGTAGAAAACTGGGAACAAGAAAGGCGCCTTTTTTTTTTTTTCTCCCCAGGTGTATGTACAGCACCTTGCATAAATCTTGTGTCTTTAAAGGATACTGTAGATAATATGGATGGCTTAATCTTGCTGTTTGTTTTTGCCTGCATATACAGAATTTGAAATCCCTGGGGAGGAGGCAGCATGGGCATTCCCTGCCAGCCTGTTCCTTCAGACCACAGATGACCAGTTGTGAAAGGGAAGATGTGGCCTCTTCTGTTGTTTCTGATTTTTTGACACTGGCCTGTGCTGGTCTCTGGGGTGGCCTGCTGGTCAGTTTTTGCTCATTTTCTCCCTCCTGAATGTGGGGCCAGAAGATGTTCTGCTCCTGTGTGATAATCCCCTGTGGTGAATTTGTGCTGACAGACAGCGCTGGCCACAGGGAAGCTGGTAGCTGTTTCAGGTTCATTCTTTATTTAAATATACTTTCCCTCCAGAGGCAGACTCGTGCTTGACTTGTATTGATGCATTTTCCTTGTGCATCCTTCTGCTGTAGCAGCTCCTGTCCAGGGCAGGGACAGAAAATGAACCTAATGGGAAGCAATTAGTGCCAGAAGAAAAAAAACAAGTCCCTTGAGCAAGGCACACACAACTACTGGGAACTTAAGAGCATTTTGATGCTCTGCTGCTATGTGGCTAAGTCTAACCCCCAGCAGGAGAGAAGGGCAGAAAGTGATTATTTGGAGTCAGCGTGCAAGTGTCTGGGACATGGTCAATTCAGGTTAGACGTGCCATGGCTGAATGATACTTGGAGTTGTCTCAGACAAGAACTGGGCAGAGAAATGCTGTCAGGAGGCTTTTCTCCTGCTTATTTAGGTCGATAGAGTGGAATGGGTCATTGTCACCTGCCAAGGTGCATAAATTGCTGTCATGCAAGCTAAAGCTTTAGGCCATTGGTTAAATGGTCTGTCCTGCCATTAACTGAAGGGAGAGGAAGGATGTCAGTAAATACGTATTACCCTTCCAAGGGATACTGTTCAGCTGATGTTGATGGTTCCAAATCCATTCTCGTTTAAGGCTATTTTATGTTGGTGTTGCTTCAGTAGAACTTGATTTGGAGTAGTGCAAAGAGGACCCTAATGTGAACATTTCTGTGTGCAGCCTGAGTTTTGCCAGGTGTGGGTCTTCATCTCCTTGGCTTTGTGCCCTTGATATTTATTCCCCCCCCATTCTTCTTGGGTTTTCTTTTCCATTGTCCTGGGCTTGGGGCAGTAAAAATGAGTTGCCTTGTTGTGGAGAACATGCCTAAGTCTGCAACTTGAGGGAGGAAGATTGAGGTATTGCCACGGTGTGGGCAAGTATCTCTCTCCCTCTCTCGCACTGGTGGGAAACTTGGATGTTTGAGTGCAAATTTTCTGGAGTGCACTAGCATGTGCCTGTGTTGCTGGCATCAGCAATGCAAACATTGATGTTCGTAGGCTACCAGTGATTTGGACACTTCAGGGTGAGAATTACTAAACTGGAATTGCCACGTCTTCTTTTGGAACATTTCTAATGAAAATCTCAGTGTGAAAATATAGTCTAAATGCTAGTGTGCTGGTTCTGGGAAAAGTTGTGTGTCCATTACTGCTGCACACGGTGTCTCTCAAAGTCTTTCAGGCAACTGTGTGCTCCCAGTTCACTGCTTTGCTAAATATCGTCACTGCTTATGAGGGGCTGTTGTTTTGAAAGGTTGCAACCACGTTCCTGAATGGAAGTTGGCGGGAAGGAACAGTTTGTAATAAACTAGACAACAGACTTTTTAGAATTGTGCCATGCTGTAGCCTTGAGCTGGGGTTGCAGACTCTTCTGCGCTTGCTGAAGACACAGCTGCTTTTTTTTTTTCTTCCCTGGCTGGGTAGATAAATGGTACACAGACTTGGCCAGACAGCCCGAGTGCTGTGAGTGATCCCTTTGCCAGACTGGAAATGCTGTTCTGGATCCCCGCACTCCTGCTTGGAGTAACTTGTCACTGGAACCCTTTGGTCTCTTTTTTGCTCGTGAAACAGCTGTGCTTGGTTTAAATCCTTGGTACTGTAAAAAACATTTGCCTTGGTAGGGACCCTAGCTTGATGAAGCAGTGGCTTCTGTCAGAGCAGAGTGTTTTATTTCAAGGGCTTATTTTTCACNTTCCTGATGCTGGAGTAGGGCAACAATAATACCTTCAAAGTTGGTGGTGATACACTGATGGAGGTGTCAGTAAGATGAGAATTAGACCCACATGCCTTCCCCTTCCCTGGCTGCTGGCGGCCTTGGGCAGGATGGAATTTGAAAGCTTCTTCCATCTGCATGGCTGTTCTTCAACCTATTTCATAACAGAGAGCAACCAGAAAAGCATTAATGCTATGATACATTACCAAGTGTCACAAGCGCTTGAGCTGAGTGGTGAGGCAGAGTGTTGTCTCTTGAAGGGGTTGAGCAATCCAGGAATACAGTCCTTTGGAAGTAACTTTTGATGATGATGAGGGCTTCAATTGCAAAGTTCCACCAAGCAGGGTCCACACAGCATGTCAAACAAAAAAGAGTTGTCTTCACTGCCTTGGTGGAGACCCTCCTGGCTCGTGGCATGACATGTTCTATTGCTGCTTTGCTCATTGCCTGAGCTTTGAATCACTTTTCCCAATTCCCATGTTGGCACAGACCATCTCTAGCCATGCTGTGCTGGTCTTTCGCTGGTCCTGGGTTTAGGTTCCCCACTAGCTCAAGCAGTGCTGGCTCATCTGAGGAGTGCAGCCAGTGCTTTATAGGGTCTTGTGAAAGCTTAGAGAAATCATCTGGGCTTTGGCTCAGGAGTTAAGGCTCCTTAGCTCTTGAGGCTGAATGACTTAAAGCACAAATAGTGCAGTAAAGGTAGTGTATTTATTAGAGCAAGTTCCCATTAACTCTTCTCCTTGACAGGTTAAATATCTCTAGCCGTTCTTGTCCATTGTCATACAAGATCTGACTCAAAGCCAGTGAATTCTTTGCATTTCTATTGAGTTTAATGGGTTTTGGACATGTGCCCAGGAACATAAGATCAGATGTGCTGGATGAGACCAAAAGTCCATCTATTCCAAATGTCACATATCTGACATTACTCAGTAGCACAGCTGTATCTGACATTGAATTGTATCTTGCATGTCTGTCATCTGTCTGGAACATGGTTGTTTTTTTTTGTGGAAGAAGTTTTTGAATTGAAAAATTCAAACTGAAATGTATGTGTGTGGATTTTTGTTTTTTCTTTTAATGTGTGTTTGGTAACACTTTTTTTCTAATAATAGCAGTTGACAAAACCTAAAATCGAACTCCTCCTTCTTTGTCCTAGTTAGAAACTCACTAGTTTATGGCTGGGTAGGTGGGGGATTGGTGTGTTTGAGAGTGGAGCGGGAGTTGCACTTCAGATCTAGATCACTTGGTCCCATTTTTGAGATCCAAGAAAATATTTTGGCAGATTCTTTCATTTTGCTAGAAGGGCTGTTTCGTGTGGTGTTTTTGTTGGTTTTTTTTGTTGTTTGTTTTTTTTTTTTACCCCGAAGTTAAGTTGCAACTGAAATGGAGTCGTGAGTGCCTTTGAAGGCAGTGGGGTAGACCTCACATACGTATTACTTATGCAGGATGGAGAAATATATGCAAGCTCATCCTTTGCCCTTTACATTAACCACTGAGCAGCTGTTTCCATCTGTGCCTCAGTTTTCCCACCTGCAAGAGAAAGCTGACCTCCTTTGCAGAGCCCTTTGAGACTGACTGATGAAAAGCACTGGATAAGCGCTGTTACTGGCAGCTAAGGTTTGGGCTAAATTGCTTTTTCTTTCTCCTCCCCACAGAGAATCAGGCGTTAACCACTGTTCAAGGCAGGCAATAAATGTGAACCATTCTATTGTATTTTTCCAATCTTAATTTTCCTGGGTTGCGTAAACAGCATGACAAAGTTGTGAGACTTGTGGCCTGTTTGGCTGTGATCCCGTCCGTCTGCAGGGGGTTGTAGGCTTAAGAGCTGCTGCATAGATATTCCCGTTGAATTCAGTTTACGGTTTGCTTTTTGAAACATAATTTCATTTCTAAATGTGGAAAGTGTATGGAGCTGGAGATGTGTCCTGGTGCTGGGAGGACAGTCCTAGTCTGATTATTCAAAATGAGTTAGTTCTGATGAAATATTTAGCCTTTAAATGACACATTTAATACAGTGAATTGCATTTTATTTATTAATGGCTGTTTCAGTGAGATTTGGAGAGGAGTTCTGCTAAAATGCACTGTTGTGATATTGCGAAGTATAGCAATGACTGTAATGTTTTGTTGAATTATTAATATCCACTGCGCCTACAGAACTACATAAACATCAGATTTCAAAATTGTTTTTATCCGAAGAGTGATATGTGGACATTGCTTTGCTTTTTTTGATAGTTTTTTAAAAACAAATTTTTTTGTTAATTAAAGGGACAAAAGGAAAGCAGGAAGGACAGTCAGGTGTTGCCATTGTTTAACTCTACTCTCTTCT
>Ga0065711_1048987_pt1 | contig 11532 bp, 5 predicted proteins | sample Hoacrofraction12_FD_59098 | JGI IMG/M metagenome (GOLD analysis project Ga0065711, IMG submission 59098) | Hoatzin crop microbial communities from Cojedes, Venezuela - Epithelial fraction 12 v2 (version 2) | ecosystem: Host-associated > Birds > Digestive system > Esophagus > Crop | place... | reverse complement strand
CATTTGCCCTTGTTGAACTCCATCAGGTTCCTCTCTGCCCAACTCTCCAGCCTGTCCAGGTCTCGCTGAATGGCAGCACAGCCTTCTGGTGTATCCACCACACCTCCCAGTTTGGTGTCATCAGCAAACTTGCTGAGGGTACACTCTTAACTCTTCATCCAGGTCACTGATGAAGAAGCTGAACAAGACTGGGCCCAGTACTGACCCTGGGGAACACCACTAGTTACCGGTCTCCAACTAGACTCAGCGCCGCTGACGACAGCCCTCTAAGTTCTGCCATTGATCCGGTTCTCCATCCACCTCACTGACCACTCATCCAGCCCACACTTCCTGAGCTTGCCTTTGAGGATGTCATGGGAGACAGTGTCAAAGCATCAGGGACTGCTCTTATGGGAGTGCCAGGCATCAGTTTCTGGCCTTTGCTGCACTGGGTTGAGCCACAGTGCTGTTTCAGTCAGTACCAGGGATGCTAAAGGGGCTGGTACCTGAACCAGCCACTGCAGCTCCATCTATCTCATTCACTAAGAAGTTCAAAACACATGATCAGTTGGCTGTAAACATTTGGCTGACAGCAATCGGGAATGCTGTGGTTGCTACAAAATCACAGGTTTTAAAAAACTATGACCCTGAAAGGAAGTCCACATGCTAGAAAATGAAGTCCTGAACACTATGGAGAGATAGCTGAAAGACAAGAATTGAAAAAAACCCCTGAATTTTATTCAAAATTAAGGTAGTTGGGAAAGTACCCTTATGTGAAGAAAAGCAACTGTACTGGTGGGCTTGGCAGTGCTAAGTTTACACTTGGACTCAATGATCTTAGGACTTTTCCAACCTAAAAGATTCTGTGATAATCCCTACCTGCTTCACATTTTGACCATGCACCAAGAGAGTCTTTTATAAAGTTATGAACAGCTTTTATCTCCTTACCACCAAGCTCATGATCAGCTTTCGAATCCAAATGTCAGTTAAGTTTTACTTCACCAAATGGGCCTCAAAGTCTTTCTATTTCTGCATTTCAGCAGTTTTCCTCCCATGTGATACCAGTGTTTGTTTCTTACTTTTTCTTCTGTGTTTTGTCCTCTTGAGAGCATCACCTTGACCAACAATGCAGAAAGTCCTGGGCTGTCAGGGAAGGCACAGCGCATGCTGGCTGGGATTTGGAAGGGTGAGTGCTAAAAACCCAGCGCAAGCCATGCAGCGGCCTAGCCCTGAGGTTATGCTACTGCTAAGGGCTGCAATGGACTGGAACATCAGGAATAGAATGTTTTCAAATTTGTTGCCATTTTTTCAAAATTCAGCCAATAATTAGCAAACTATATTAAGAAACTCTAAGCTCTAGAATTAGGTTTTCACATGACCTGAGCTGCAGACCTGTCTAGTGTGTGTTGATTCAGCTTCTCCATGTATTGCCCCTGCTTTCAGAGTCAAGGGTTCCCAAATGTACAGTTGAACAAACCCTTCAACGTGATGCAGAGGGAGACAGAGACGGGACACTTCTGTCCATGCCATACTTCTACCATAACCACATGAGATTAGTGATCCCCTGGTGCAAATAACACATTTCCAGTTCTGTTCAAATACTTAGGAGGTGGTCAGGCCGGCATTTGTTTACACGCTTTGGGTGAGGTCGTGCCATGAGAGCAATGCTGCAAGTTTCACTCTGGGCTGCAGTCTCCACTTACCATTCCTCGTGCTTCTCTGTCTGCCCTGCATGAACTTAACTTAGGAGCTAATCCTCTTCCAGAAATGCTGGGCTCCAGCCTAGGGACCCTGCCTGTCTCGTCTGCTGTGCTGAAATAACCCAGCTCCAGTGCTGAAAATAGGAAAAGCAGCTGGTGTGGCTTAAACACTTCTTCACTCTCACAAACCAGGTTTACTCCACACTGTGCTTTCCAGCGGCTCTTTTTAGGATTTCTATTTAATTCAAAAGACTAGATCCTACAGAATCCTCTTCTCTTAATGCTTGGGAGCAGCATTCATTTCAGCTCTTTTAAACCAGCAAGTACTCAGAGTACGTGTATACTGTCATGGCTGAAAAACATGCATACATGGATTCGTCTCACTTTGCATTCCCTCACTGATCTCTCTTCTATTTAAAATATTTTGCAGCAGTAGCCTCAGTCTCACTCTCCTTTATTTGGGGGAGATTTCTGGGCTGCTAGTACTGCTACAGTCACATGAAAAGCCCCCAGATGCTGGAGCTGGCCCATTGCTAGACGATGTGCACAGACAGGTCTGTTCTTGATGTGGAGAGTCAGGTCTGTTCTCAGATGGATATAGTTCTATTAGAAGAGGTTAAATCCTCTTCAAATAGTTTATTAATTTCAATGACCTTTGGGCACACTCTCCCTGGCGTGAAGGCAGGAGGAGAGGCCCATCAGCCTTTGCCAGCATACGCAGCGCAGTGGGACAAGCAGGCGAAGTGGCAGCTGACTCCCCTGTGCACCCCCACGGAGGTTCGGCAGCCCTGGTGCCTGTAGCTGACGCGGGCGAAGGTGGTGGCAGCCAGAGACGAGGTGTGCGCAGAGCCGCCGAGCGACGCCGTGCCTGTCTGCTCGGGGGCTGCTCTACTGCAAACCAGTACGGCATCAGAGGCAGTTGCTCTGGCTGTACTGGGGATCTGGGGCCACACTAGGCTCCAGCGAGGAAGCCTACTCCTGTCCTAATAACCCAGACCTCTGGCAAATCCAAGCCTGGCACTGGAATCTGACTGCTTTTCTTTAGTGAAGTCTTGCTCACTAATGTCTCTCAGGAGGAGACTGTAGACCTTCCCATGATAACTGCAACAGCTATTTTGCGTAGTTAAAAACTTAGATTTACCACTGGCTTTTACACAAGTTTCTAATGATGCAATTAGCTGATATTATTCAAGGCTGTAATTTTAGATATTGCTTGCTGCAGTTAGATGTTTAATTGCTTATTACAGCTGATTACTTACATTGATTACATTACCTTGATTATAGGGTTTGTTATATGAACTGATTGCTCTGTCTTGATTATAATGATGTTGTGCCATGTGAGTAAGTAGCTTTTCCACAAGAATGCAAGAACTGTTTATTCTGTTTCTGGTAATGTAACTTAAATACATGAAATACAACCCGTCTCCTCCCTCTTGCCTTAATGCTATCACAATATGTAAGAAAGATGTCTCTAAGTATACTACTGCAGGAAATGTCATTTCGCAACACACTAACCTTTACACACCTGAAATACTGAATATCCTGCTGACTGAAATGTAGGAGGTTTATATTTATAATGCTCTTTTGGATTTTTTTTTACATTAAAGAGAAGGAAAAGAGGCTGGACTAAATGCATCTAGTTGAGCAATATACATATTGAATATCCACATATACAAATACAGTTCTGGAGGCTTAATTAATGTTGTAGTGTGGATTTTAATTTTCAGAGGATGGCACACCACTGACAGGGACCTTTAAATATTCCCATTATAATCTAAGTAATGTAATAACAACTTTATGTACGAAATTTTTATGTTAGGTATTGAGCAGAAAACACACAGAAAGTAGGTGTTAATGCCCAGCAATCTGCCATCAGAGCTCCCTATCACAGCTGTAAATGGGAGACCCCCACCAACACACACCACAGCACACCAGAGGCCAGGCTGACAGGGCTAGTCCAAACAGAAGGGACTGCAGGACTAGGCCCCAAAACATCAGAGAGTAAAAAGTCCTTGTGAGAAACCCCAGGAGGAATCGAAAGACACAAGTTAAAAAATCAAGATGGTCTAAGCGATTAGTGAAATGATTCATGCATACCCTGACTGCTCAGGTACAATAAGCTTTTCCCTATCTCCACGGGCTTGTCATTTTGATGCTCACGTGCATTTCAGAAGATCAGACATGTTCAAATACACGGTGTTCTGTGCTCCAGAGGCAAAAAAGGCACTGGATATACTGCTGGCTAGGAGTGCGGACAGAACTGCCCTGAGGCTTACACACAAGGAAATACTAGGCAGGTTGGGTAAAAAAATTTTTGTAACTATGATATCTTAAAAACATACTTTTTCAAACTTGGATTTTCTCATCAAAGACTAAATAAATACATTACAAGTGTGAACTTTCATAATCTATCAACGCTGGTGCAACATGTATTTTAATAAGCTCTTAACAGAGCCATAAATAATCATCAGTCAAAACTTTATTGAATACCTGGGAACATACTTTTCATGGACACTATTTGCAGCTGAATAATCATCCACCCACAGAGAGAGAAATTCCTGCTATGTGGTATTATTATTTATACTAACCATGTTTTTTTCTTAAAGATGAAACAAATAAAACCTCAGCTTTCAAAAACTTTTTGCTAGGGCAAAATGCAGCATACTTAAGTACCCTACATTTTCATTCTAGTAGAATTTAAGGACTTTTACATGCTTTCCTGATTTAGATCCATGTGAATAAACAGCACCTTCTCCTTTTTTTTACTCCACTAGTTTCTGCACAGGGCGACTCAAAGCACTGTTTTTCCTTTGACAAATGATGGAAAAAAAGCCAAGTATTTTTGCTGTAGTCTGAAGTCTGCAGATGGTTAGTCCTTCTCCCCTCTATGTATTTGTGTAGCAGCTTTGAATTTTTTTCATAGAACAGAAGCATCTGCTGATAGTCTAAAACATTTCTGAGAATAGGAAACAATGAAGGAAATTATCTTCTGATGGCAGCACATCAAAGAGAAGCAGATTATGCTTTTCAGAGCAGACTGCAGGCCCTTTGTCCCAGTCACCCACCTTTTTTAGGATTAAGCGGTAATTAATTTGCTTTGTACGCTTTGTGTAAATTCCATCATGGCTAGTAGTTTGTAACATACGGTTAGAGATGGAAGTAGACAGTACATCTCCCTTGATCCAAGCTCCTATTCTACATTTGCTAAATAAATTCCCCACCAGCACTGATGTTTAGATGTATAGGAGCCAGTCAGATGCAGATTATAGAAGACTATAATCTATGTACAAATGCAGAAGATTATAATCTATGGAAACTAGAATAACAGTGTTATTTTAAACATGGATCAAATCCTGCTCGCTTTCTTACCTCTCGTATTATTTCTCACACTAATAATATGATTATTAACATGAGCAAAATGTGTAGAATTTCCCTCCATGTCTCTGGAGTTGATTCACAGTATACTCGGTGGAGTTTGCACCTATCTAATTACACTGGAAGCAAAGCTAAAAGAAAATGAATTAATTTTCAGAGCCAAAGAAATTGCAAGTGCCAGATTTGCTGTTAGCCCAGTGCACTGAAAATTCTGCCCTGTTGTGCACTGACATTGTCCTCTCTATGAGACAGGATCATGTAAATAAATGGCAGTGGCATTTAACCATTAGCTTTCATATACTCAGCTGTGTGGGTCATTCCCTTAATGTCTTCCCAGAGTGTAAGCTCCTAATTTAAAATAAGAGAGTAGTCTTCCTCCCTCCCTATTGCATGCAATTGTAGTTAAGATGTCCCTTACTGCATCTTCAAGGAATTTTTACCTCAAACCTGCATTACTGCAGCTTGAATAACCAAACTAACGACAGTAACGAGGGATGTCAATGTGGGCTGTTACAGGTCAAGGAGGGAAGTCAGTGGACCAACGTATGTGTCGTGGGGCTAGGGGAAGCTGGACCGATCCTTGCCTTTGCCAGCAGTGAAGGCTTTTGTCCTACACAGTGGTGGATGGAGATGAAGAGTCATGAGGGCCTGAGGCAGCCTTATCTCTGCCCCTGTCCTGGGATTGCAGAACCGCATGAGGAGACCATGTGGCAGATGCAGAGAGATGCCGCCAGGAAAGGAACTGGGAATCTCTTGTTTTCCTTCCCATCCACAAGTGAATTGCTCTTTGGCATCCAAACACAATGTGTGTGCTGCCTAATGGTTTAGACATTTCTTTTTGGCTGGCACAATACCAGCCCATTTCCCTCAGGAAAACAAGTCCCAGCAGGGAAGAAAAAAAGGAATTTTAAAGAATTTGCAATTTGGCTAAACCTTAAAGGAATTTCAGTGAAAGAAAAGAAAGAGGAACTGTATAACCAGGGGGCTTTGTTCCCGCCAGTGTGAGAGGCCCTGAAAACTGGAGGGGGGATCTTAAGAGGGTCTCCAAAAAAAGGGGTGCCATTATTTCTCTTACTGGAAAATATCTGGCAACCAACTAAACATCTTAACAGCTCCTCTGCATGTCAATATATTCAGGCTGTGTGCATAGTACTTACACATCTGAAAACAGGAGAATATCAGACTGCAGAGTCATGGGGACAAATACCCTGAAGCCCTTCCCTGTCACTGCGTTCCAGCCCTGAAAACATTACTGAGACGATAGTTTTGCTGACAAGCCCTTGGATGCATCCAATGTATTCATCATTGGGTTGTCTTGGGTGTTATCTGGTATCTGAAGAACAGTGTTTTTAGTAGAGGTATTATTTCAGTTATTTTCATGTTCACATCCTTCTCTCTGAAGACTGTACATCCTTTGCAGTTTTGAAGACCAGCAAACCTGGATCAGAAATCTTGATAAATGATTTTCAGCTGGTTTTAATCTGCAAACCCCTACATATTTTCCATCAGAGAACAGATCCTGGCATCACACAGAGAGACCTGCTGATGAGAGGCAATAGAGTTTTCACCTGACCATAAACACACTTCACAGGACCCTCCTTTGAAGACCCTGCCCTGTAACGACCTTCTTAATAACACAGGCTAAATAATTTCACCCCAAGACATCTGCGCCAAGTTCATAACTTCTGGATAAGCTTCATAAGATCACGTAAAAAGAAGCTTGGGATTTAAATACTTCAGTGATGGAAGTATTCATCCATACCCTCGACAAAGCTGTTCCTGTAATCCATTATTGTCAAAACTGTGTCTGCTTCATGGTTTGAATCTGTTTAGCACTGACCTCAACCCACTGCACTTACTTGTGCTTTTGTGTGAAAGACTAAAAGCCCTCTGTTATCAGATAACCTTTGATTATATAGATGCCTTAGAGAGGCCAAGATCAATTCACCTCTCAACCTTTTCTTTGACAGACAAAATAAATCAAACTTCTGAGTACTATTGCTAAAAGGTGCCACTCCAAATTTCAGATTTTTCTTCTCTGAACTACTTCCAAGTTGATAAAGTCCTTTGCAAAGCACAAAGAAACAGAAGAGCTGGAGTCAGTAATCTAGCAATGGTCCCATAGGCTGCACCTATATTGCCAAATAAAAGCCAGAGAGCAATCTCCAGTCGTGAGGCCACATGGTCCCATCCACACTGCTCACACCCACAGAGCTTAGCGTTATCCCTCTAGTTCACATTTATTTTCAACAGAGTTCATGGGGGTGGTCTGAAACTAAGAGGAAGTGGCAGCTAACCCTTAGACAGAGGCCTGATGCTTGAGTTTATTCCACAGCAGCAGAGTAGACATGGCAACTAATACCTTACAGAATGCCTGTCATTATAGCTAACCTGATCAGCTTCCTCTTGCTAGTAGGCACTACTGTCCACTAATTCGTGGGTTACGTTAGCTTAATTAACTACAGTATCTCCCTGGAAGATTATTTAATGTTCAGAATTTTTACCACATCGATGTTTCATCCCTCCTTACTTAGACTTGCTGCTTGGCTCCATCCTAGAGCTAGGATGTCCTTCTTCCCTACTCTGCTGCCTGTGCGTCAACTGAAAATCCTAGTATGGCAAAAAGGCATCTAAAAAGCCTACTTTGGCCCAGGATGGTTCTTCTGGTGAAAACACAATAACCTACAACAGCACCAATGTAACTGCAGTTACTGTGGCAGAGATCTTCACCTGAAAGTCGGTGATTTTGCCAGAGTAGACAGCAAAGCAGAGATTCCAGGCTCTGATGTGGCAGGAAGCACCCGACACCTGTTGATATCTGTAACTCGTTCCAGGGCTCTCAGTTAGGCTGGAGACCTACTGAGCATGAGGAGCTCAATCCATCTGGATTATCACATTCAAAGAAGAGTATCCATCATTTGATTTAAAGTATACTCCATTGTATCTGGATGCATGAACACAACTGTTACGTGAATGTGGTCATCTTGAAGTACAAAAGAGAAATCTTAGCACACTGGCTTGAGCTGGTTGCAAGAGTCCTCCTTTGCTGCAACCCTTAAATTAAGTCCATAAAAAAGAATTAATTCCCCCTTGTAATTCATTGGTACTGTAGGAATGCAGTCTGTGCTTCCCATCTCAGTGTTAGATGCAAGGTTTAATACCAGTATCAATACTGTGTGATAGTTGACCATTGGCTTCAAAATGCACTGCTTGCAAACTTAAGCACTTTGTACTTAAGCAGTTTATCAATAAAACATTTTTCTCCTCGGTGGACCATCAATATAAAAATCACTAATGAATTAGTGCTAGTTTTCAGTTACAAATGTTTAGTGCTCACTCTGCTAAAAAAACCCCTTTATGGTATATGCTATGCCATGCTATTATATTAATGAGTCATACAGGATGGAAATGGAATTAAAAGTAATTAGCTGTAATTTTGTCTCATGTAGCAGCATGGAGAAAGTAAAATGCATTTAGTGTTCTTCTCCAGAGAAGCTAGCTAACTTAATTGCAATGAGAAATTACTTGTCCTTTGAGTAGCGTTTTATATCACCAGTCATCAAGGTAACAACTTCATTAGACATGGAATACAACTATTTGTTTTTTTCTTCAAAGGAGGGGCCTACAGGCTTGCTCAGAACATCTTCAAATGGCTTTTCAGGAGCTCTGGCTTGAAGCATGCAAGGCTTTGGGGTGTGACAGTAAGCCATGTCACACGCCATGGGCTTCTGAAGTCCCCCTGCAGTTAAACTGCAGTGGTCATCAGTGAAGCTGTTGGACACCCCTGCTGCAATTCTTGACTGAGTGTCTGTAATCTCAACAAAAATCCTCAAAGATGGGAAGAGGATCATCCTTCTCGGCCACTGCATGTCCAGCTCCTGAGTACAGACATGTGGCACCCGCCTCTCCTGCCCAGAGCCTGGGGAAGCCGCAAGGCACCCACAGCCGGGTGGCCCTCCCTGCCCGGGGTCCTGCGCTTACAGCGGAAACCATCACAACTTCAGGCTGTTTCAGACTGTACATCTCTGACTAACGACCGTCCCGAGCAGAGGCCTCATAATGTTTGACTGTTTCAGTTGTCATTGGATTCATCGCTTCTAACTTGTCTCCACACCAGCTTCAAGCTGAGCCAAGTGAATGCTGCTGCCCCAAGACCTGGTCCTGCCTTCCCTCCAGCTCCCGGCTACACCTTTCCACCGCTCGCCTTGGGCTGGCACTGACAGCTGTCTGTCTGTCTGCCTGAGACAAACTGCACGGGGCAATCCCGCTGGGAGCCAGCCTAGCTGGGGGGGGAAAGAACATGGGGGGAGTTCTCCCTTCAGTCGGCCCCAGGCAGGTTCATGCGCCTTAGCACAAGAGGTGACGCACAACCATGAAACTAGGGAAAGGAGGGTGCCGCTTTTTGACAGCCACCCTTATTTAAAATCCCCCCATTTTTTTTTACTGCGGACAGCTGACCTGTGCTCTGTAACCGGCAGAACACTGAAAGCGCTGATGTTTGCTGAGGCTGATAAACCTGAGAGTGCAGCTTCCCTGCTCTCCTCAGGAGCTTCCCTCCCAAGGAGCACCAAGTGGCCACGGTGATTTCACAGCTTCTCAGTCTAAAGGCATAAAATACCACATAACTAACAGTATTTTACACATGCTTTCGGTCAGAAAAAAGCAGCACTCAACTCCCTGATCTGGTTTCTGCAGCACAGAGAGGTACAATGCAAAACACCCCCGATCAAAATCCTTTGGCTGAGCTGAAGGAACCAAAACCCACACCCACGCACGTTATTTTTTGCTGGGGCTGGATGGGACTGCAGTTTTATAATGTAGTTTTTCACCGGATGGGGGCTGCCATATTGATATTACTTAGTACAGCAGCTTTTGAGCTCTGCCAATCAGAGCTCAATTCGCATCAGCATCCCCCATATGAAAGACTCCATGTTCACACTGCCATGTCTCTATGCTTCCTGGGAAGTCAGTTTACATAATGCCACTCTTACTAAACAGTATTTTGAGTTAACATACATAAAGAGAAGACAAATATTATAAGTTCAGTTTCTAAACTCCCAAATCTGTAGGTAATTACCCAGCTGATATGCTTCAGCAGTTCACATGCTGCACTGGAACAACATGGATGAAGATTCCATGTTAGGGATAAGTGTTTTAGTGTCCTCCAGTTCAGCTACAGGTTCATTTCAGGGCTCAGTGCCTAATGATATGTTCCATTTTAATTAATTCCTTAAGCCAGTGATATCAAGAGGAAGAAACTAGATAGCTTGTAAACGAAATTAAATCAAGGTGACACAAAGCAGTTTTGCAGAAGAGGAGAGGAATCCAAGGCTCAACTTCACACTGCCTGGTTTGATGCACATTGTAGATCTCATGACAGACAAGCGACTCTGTCTTTCCACAGCACCCTCCTTTTCCTTATACATAGACCCCTCTAACATCTACATGAGTTTTGGTAACTTCAGTCATCAACGCAAAGCTGGCACATAAAGTCAGAAAGAGCGCAAAATGGGAGCCTAGGATGGGAGCCTGACTCTTTTTCTGTTCAAATTCTTGCACAGCTGAAGTGCTGAGAACAGCTTGTGAGAATATGCTATTGTAAATCAGAATCTAACATGTTGTCTTTGCTTTTAGGCAGGACAGGAGTTTGAACCTTTGCTTGAAGTGAGTGATGTCATGCCTAAGGCACCAAGAAGCCTCTCCTCTACATACATGCAGTCATATTAAAAGGCTTCATCTGGGCAGGATCACTTATCATGTGTATATACAATACAAGATTTCAAAGCCGCTGCAACACATTTTTATCCCAGAGGCACTGCAGTTGGGATATAGTCTCCTTCAGAACAACTGTTGTTAACCAAATTATCCTACATCATGAAAAACCTATAGATGGTCTCTTAAACCTCTGCCATTTCACTACTATGATCCAAGATTGTCTGCTGCAAGCATAACAAAGTCCCCAGATGTCCATAAACAAAGCAACCACTTGTGTTTGTGCTTTCTAGTGAAGATGACCAAACCCCCATGGATCTTGGGCAGGATAATGTTATGGATAAATGGATTTTATCCTTTTTCTGGACCAGTTTTCCCAATATCTCACATTCCACCACTTTCTCAGTTTCTTATTTGTGAAGACTTAAGAAAATTCTTAAATAGATTAGGGTCTGTCTGTATAAAAATAGAGGTCTGAAATGCAAACCAACAGAGCAAGATGCTCTTCTCCTCAGGCTCCTCAGGAAATCCTCTGATTTCCCTTAGCACAGTCCATTTCAGGTTTCAGTTCCTAATACAGTACCTTATCATCGTGTTTTCTCAAATTGCTAGTAATAAGTAATGAAGTGAGCAATGTTGGCTACCTGTAAAAGCTAACGTGAAGTGCATCTGATTATTCTGCCAATTTGTCACTTCACCATTCACAATCAGAAGTTGTAAGCAGCTTATAATTTTTTGAAGGGTCACCATCCATTACACTATCCAA
>Ga0065711_1048986_pt1 | contig 11532 bp, 10 predicted proteins | sample Hoacrofraction12_FD_59098 | JGI IMG/M metagenome (GOLD analysis project Ga0065711, IMG submission 59098) | Hoatzin crop microbial communities from Cojedes, Venezuela - Epithelial fraction 12 v2 (version 2) | ecosystem: Host-associated > Birds > Digestive system > Esophagus > Crop | place... | reverse complement strand
CCTCAGCCTCTCCTTGTAGGAGAGATGCTCCAGTCCCCTCCTCATCCTCGTAGCCCTGCGCTGGACTCTCTCCAGCAGCTCCTCATCTTTCTTGAACTGGGGAGCCCAGAACTGGGCACAGCACTGCAGATGGGGCCTCCCCAGGGCAGAGCAGAGGGGCAGGAGAACCTCCCTCTACCTGCTGGTCACACTCCTCTTGATGCACCCCAGGATCCCATTGGCCTTCTTGGCAAACAGGGCTTCTTGATTTTTGTCTGCTGCTTTTTGGGATTATTTTTTCTTTGACGGGGAATTTTTAGTCAGAAAGAAAGAAACCAAAACCTGCCAGAAAAATAAAATACCACAGAGTATGACTTGCAGCTGAATGAACAAATTTGACACTGACAACAAGAGTTGCTCTTCAGAAGTCACATAAACGTGAGGAAGACACGGCCACTCCTTTAAAGACAGCAGTCTCTGTTGCTGGATGCTAAGGAAGGCAGGCTGGAAAGCTCAGAGCCATTGCATACAGGAGAGCGAGTGCAGCAGCGGGGGTTTTTCAGCTCATCTTTTACTTCTTCAGTGTTGGAGATTGCAGAAGCTGGTTTGGAGTACTCAGAGGCTTCATTTGTAATTATTTCTGCTGCTTTTGAGATGTTTTGTACAGCCCAGAATCTGGGCCAGCACATTCCAGCACCTTCAGTAGCATCGCTTTATCCTACTGTAGCAGCATTTCAAGCCTGCGGCGGAAGTCAGAGCCCTGTGCTGAAGGAGGCGTTGCCAGCTCTGAGCATTACATTGTCTTTTTCAAAGCCTCATCTGCGAAGAGAAGCAGCCTGATGCAAGGATCCCTGTTTGCACGTACACTGCACTCTCTCCTGCAGCGTCTGGACCTGAGAGGGGGAAAAGCTGAAATGTTAGAAGTCAAATTTAGGGGAAAAAAAAAAAAATATATATATATATATATAGATGTTGACTCGTGGTTTAACTTTATATCCCCTATTCCAGCTTTTCTGAGAGTTAGGGCTGGTAACAGCATGGGGCCAATCTTTCCTGGAAAGTCTTGCAAATACGCAGGACGTGGAAGCGCGGGAGCTGGACTGTACCAGGTTAGAGTCAGGACTCTCCCTTCCCCCTGCATCAGTGATCAAATTCTTCAGGTTAGAATCATAGAATGGTTTGGGTTCAAAGGGACCTTAAAGATCATCTCGTTCCAACCCCCTGCCATGAGCAGGGACATCTTCCACCAGCCCAGGTTGCTCAGAGCTCCATCCAGCCTGGCCTTGAACCCTGCCAGGGAGGAGGCAGCCACAGCTTCTCTGGGCAGCCTGTTCCAGTGTTTCACCACCCTCACGATGAAGAATTTCTTCCTAATCTCTAATCTAAATCTGCCCTCTTTTAGTTTAGAGCCATTCCCCCTTGTCCTGTCACTACACTCCCTTGTGACAAGTCCCTCTCCAGCCTTCCCGTAGGCCCCTTCAGGTACTGGAAGGCTCTCTTTTGGTCTCTGGTTCATCAAAGTTCTTCCCTTCTGAGTCACGTGCACTCCTCTACCACGTCTCAAACCTTGCCATCTCTTTGGCGTGCCACGTTGCAGGGATGGTGGCAGGAGCTCGGGGAGCAAATCCTCCCTGCACCTCTTGCCTTGATCCGTTTGCTCTTTCCACAAGTCTGGTTGTGCAGCAAGCGTTTAGGGAGCGGTGTGTGGACAGTGGCATTATTGCTTGGGCAGTTGCCATGCGTTTTTGATGTTAAGAAGTTTGACTTGTGTCCGAAAGACAAGGGTAAAAGAGATTAGGTCATGGATGTTAGATTAGGTAATGTATGTAACTTTGTTAATGTCAAAGACGACCCTCAGAAGGGACAAAGTATGTCTGCAGAGGCCCTACATCAAATAAGGGTTAAAATACAATTTACAGGAGCTTTTACTTCAGTTTCCACAGTGGATTGTTATCGTGTTCTTCCTTCTGCTGAAATACAATGTGGGCCAAGACCCTAGCTGGTGGTAAATGGCGCAGCTCCAGTGAACGCAGTGGAGCAACTGACCTCTTGGACTTGATTATTTTGGAGGATAAAGCAGTGAAATTAATCGAAAAATAAGAAAAGGAGAGAATGAGAGGGAGGAAAGGGCTTTTCTTGCGATCTGTTAAGTAGATTGAGTTGCAGCAGTGACAACTTGGGCCGCTTGAACCAGTTCCTCTGAACTGGTTCTGTCCTGCTTACAGGGCGGCGTGGTCGATGCTGATATTTTCCAGTGTGTTATCCTTTGCTTTCTGTTAGAAATGTTCGTATCATTGTGTGCAGTGTGAAATCTGTCTCTGTGCCGCTGCGCCGGGTGAAATCCTAGTCCAAATCCTTGCTCTTCAACAACACGGTGATGCACAAATGAGGCTCCTGCAACATGGCTTGTTAGGTGTCGGAACTGCTGGTTCTGTCCGTCCCGTTGACCTCAGCTGGGTGTTGGGATCTGGCACCTGGCAAATGTTTTGGCACAATCGGCTTGGAATGTCTCAGTGATCCTCGTTTGGAAATTTCCACTGTTGACTCCTTCCCTGAAAGTTACCTGTTGTAAGAGGAACCAAAAAAATCCTGCTCTCCTGCTATTCCCAATTTTATTATTATAACAGTTTTCTTCCAGTAAGATGTTTGGCATGGTAGATTATTCACTTTTCAACTCCAGAGCTCCAAGATTTCTGAGAAATTTGAATTCTAGCCTCGTGTCCTTGCTTATTTGCCATGGATCACACAGCTGATGGATGAATTGCCAACACTGAATAGTGTATGTTCCCTGGGACTCGTTAAAACTTGGGACCAAGGTCCTGTTTTTATTTACCTCGTCTCCAAAATCGACAGTGCTTTAAATAAAATCTTATGAGAGGATTGCCAGCAACATCGAGCGTTCCGTCATCCAAAATGAATAGAAATGGCAATTGTTTTGTTATTTTCCATCTAACAAAAATTAGGTCCGTGTCCTAAATGAAAGTTCGTACGTGATCTACCTTTCTTTCTCTGTCCTCCCTCCCCGATGCTGTGCCTCTTGCATGTTAACAGTGCCAAGATACACCGAGTCGTTACAGCAGTTTGCAATCAGCCCACATTTTTCAAAGTCTTGTCAGACCTCTCGCTCATCAGTATTCAGGTAGGTGTCATCGCACCTGCGAAATTTGAATTACCGTGTTGATAAGGCTGTGACAGAAATGGACTGTGACTGAAGCTGGGACAAAATTGCTAAGCCCTTGCGGGGAAGGATTGGATAAAAGGGAGACGCCTGCTAATGCCCACTTGTTTGGAACTGGGGAGGTAGAAAACAGAGCTCCTTGGCATCGCCATTCCTGAGGCAGCGTGCAGAGACCTCATACGTCAAGAAATGGAACCTCTGGGCGCCTGGTTATGGGACTAAATTATTGAGCCACTGCCCTCACGAGGTTTGGCCTCTGCTAAGAGATTTTTTGCAGCTACTTAGGGCTTCTAGGTGCAGGCACAGACCTTGCTGGTTGTGTGTGAAGGTAGCCTGGATCTTGCCTTAGGAAACACCGCTAGATTTCCCTGTGTAAACTCCTGCTTTAAATAAATGAAGAGTCTCAGCAATCCTAAGCAATGTGCGACCTCACTGATAAACTACGTATAGGATTTGTTTCATGAGACCGTTAAAACACATGGAAATACAGAGCTTTTCTGTTGCTTCAGATGCCTACTACCAAGTCTTACAGTTATAACTGCATCAATTAGAAAAAGCCTTCTGACCTAGACGAGTTGTTTAAGGGCAGAAAATAGATGTAGCTCAGACTTAAACTGTTAGCTGTTTGCAACAGGGATTATTTTTCCGTTGTTGTGAATGTTTAAAAACGAAAAAAAAAAAAAGATTAGTACCAATTATGAAACAGGTTGTGATTTTTAGTGCACTGGTGTCTTCCAGCTCACAGTGATGGGTGCAAATGGCGTTTTCCTGTAGCGTCTCAGATACAAGGAACTATGCACAAAGAAACCCCAGGTATACTTATTATTGCTGATTATATACTTTGTGTTTAATGAAGGGGTCCTGTCTCCTGTCAGAGGGTTTAATGAAATGATATTTTTTGCTACTAATCAACTTGAAACGTAATAGCAGCAGCTCACTAACAAATGGGTGAACTTTGTGTTTGCCCTGTGCTGGTTTGGAAGATTTCCACGTTCTGCCGAGTATAATTCATCTCTCTTGCAGAACACAGGAGAGTCGCAGCTCGGCAGAACACCTATAAATCCATCTCATTTCGAACAGTGTGTGACCAATTAAATACTTACCCTGGTTTTATTTTAGCCTTAGAAAAGCGTTTGATCATTGCAGGTTTTCTTCACACCAGCCCTGCGAAGGTGATTATGTACTCTTGAATTCTCTCCTGATAAATAAAGATGATTAACTGCCCTGTCAAATATAACAACTCACCCACCTGAGTCCTGCCTCTCACAAGTGATGCCACCTTTCTGAACACTGCCAAAGAGTTCAGAGTTCTTGTGGGCCCCACAATCTTCCGAGGTCTTTGGGAATGTTAACGTGAAGTCTGTGTATGTCAAGGAAGCTGCAGTGCCTCTGGAAGTCTGCGTGAAATAAACCCTGATGACGTGGGGAGCGCAAAATGTTTGCTTGGAAGCAGACTGGCTGCGGTCACGCGTTGCAGTCGAATTCAGGCACGTCGCCTTTGGGTCAGTGCTTGTTTTCAGGGTCCATTGAAACTGCTGAAGTAGTCAGCGTTATCCGGGGAGGGAAGGGTGGAAGGAAAAGAATTGTTAGCTTGCTCTGGTTTCTTTTCTCCACGACTTTGGACATTGCATTGCTTTGGATTGCTGAAGCAGGTTAGGCATGCTTTCTTGACTAAATATTTTGCAATAATATCAAAACTTTTCTGCGTGCTTGTTTATCAAACTTGAAGCATCAGCCAGTTGATTTTTAATTTTCCATCAGCTGTGTGGTTCAGGGTTTCCTAAAGATGCCGTGTTCGGACACTCGTGGCCGTAGATCTTGTGCGGAGCTCTGGCTGTTTCAGCTTCCCCCCAGCCCCTGCTGTATGTGCAAGGAGAGGCAGGCTGCCATTATACGCTGGTTTTAGACCAAGAAATGCGAAGTGCTCCTGTATGAGATTAGTACTTATTTCTCCAGAGAGCTGCCTGCTGCTTTTTGCAGCGTATGCAAGAAGAGTTCCCTGCTCCAAGGAACCTGTGAACCGGTGGAGGTGCAGCGTCGTAGTTCACCGGTGACAGGTACGCAGTAGCGAGCAGCGAGGCTGAGAATTACCTGTTACCAGGCAAAAATTCTAGCAGCAGGTGATGTACGGCACGTGAAATAATTGTTGATTATGGGAGACAGCCAGATATGTGTTGAAAGTACAGATACACCAAAAGCCTCTGCGTATTAATGACGTATGGGTTAATTATCTCGCATATTGCTAAATAGCCGTCTCGTGCCACGGGTGTTATCAGCCAGTTCTTTGTTCCCACAGTGTGTTCCTTTTCACGTGGTTTTCATTGGTTGTACTTACTGCCTTTTAAAATCCGAATGGCCAAGTGGAATTTCCACCAGGCAAAGCTGGGTTGCTCTCTGCTGGCTGATATTTCGACCCGTCTCTGCTGAAAGGCTGAAATGAAAAGGTCGGTTCTGGCCTGGGCAGCCCTTCAAAAAAATGCAGTGAACGCCCAGGCTGGTCGGATTTTCAGAGCTTGCCTTTCTGAGTAACACGCGTATTTCTGTGACTTTGAGTCGCAAGCTCTCGCAGTGGTGTAGTCGGTAGCCCTTTTTCTGCAGTCAGAATCTCACCTGCTGTTGGGGTTGTTTTTTTTTCCGTGTGTGAGTGGATGCTGAGATTTGTGTCCTTCTGGTGCCTGGGAGAAGCTTGGTAATGCAGCCCCTCGGACCCGAGCTGCTCAGAGTGAGCGCGCTTAGGGATTGCTTCAGAGCTGAAGTCTTTGGGGAGTATGTTTTTGAGGGGCTTTGAAAATTTGTCCGTGTAGTCTTTAGGAGTCTTTCTCTGAAGTACTTTGAAGCTTGTAGGCGAGAGCTGAGTTTGACAGAGTCCTGCGTTTGAAGCACAGCAGGATTTAAGGCGTTATTTAAAGCTGTGGCATATTCTCTTCTCCTTTCCCCACACTTCAAGTTTTTGAATCAAATATTTCTATTTGTTTTGAAAGCAGTTATTACTTCTAGTATTTTTTTTTTCCCTGGACCTGTAATAAGTCGTTACACTGAAACCGAATGCCCAGCATACAGGTGAGATTTATTGAATCCAGTCGTGTGTGTGTGTGTGTGTTATGTCTGCCCACCAAGCCTGCAGAGATAAAATAAAAGCAGGAAGGTGACAACTGGAGATATCAAGTAGTTGAAGTAGGTGAATTTAAGGCAAGGAGTAAGGGAAGGGGGACTGAAAACTCCGATTTTAACATGGCAGAGTCGTAAAAGGAAAATTGAAGCCCTAGAGATAACGATCGATTAACCTGACATTAGTTAACAAGGAGCACCAAAAACTGTAAGAAGTTGAGAAATTGAATGGATGACCTGGAAAATAAGCTCAGATTAAGAAATATCGTGGTGATGAGGTTGCTGTAGGCCTGAAGATGAGTGAAGCTGAGGGGATTCTTGTTTTTTCCACCCGTCCTTTTTTTTCTGCTAGTGTATTATGAAAGGCACTCAAGGTTAGGTAATTCTGAACTCTCTGATGTGTCAAGCTGCCTGCTGTCTCTGTAGGAGGACGCGGGGTGACAAAGGAACGTCACCGTGAGCATTGCTGGTGGCATGTGCGATTGAAAACGAAAATGGCTTTGTTTTGGTTTGTGTTTCCTAATTAGCATGTAAATACAAGTCTTTTGTCTGTGGGGAAAATATGATTGTGCTATAGAAACCAGGCCTGCCCTTCAGGGTTAGGAAATGATGTCCATTCAGGCAAAGCTGAAGAATACATGCCAGGCTTCTGGCCCACAACGTGTTTCCTGGCTGTGTGGCGGGAGGCTGGTGTCTTCGCTGGCATGGGATTTGGCCTGATCTTCAGCTACTGTTCTGACGCTTGTTTGGGAAGGGGGAGCAGGAAGCAAACGCGGTTTTGAGACATCTTTGTGCTTCCCATAGTTCAGGGCCGTGGAATTTTTTGATGAACTCGAGGTGGTGTTGGCCTCAGAAGCCCATGAGTGGACGTAGCATCCTTTGTAACCAGTTTCTCAACGTCTCCGTGGTTTGCTCCTCGCTTCACTTTGGACGTAGGAAGGGTACCAAGAGGCAAGTCCTTACATGAGCGGCAGCGGTGACAGTCTCTGCAAAAAATGAAATTATCAGGGCCTGTTTTTCTGTCATTTTAAGGCTGAGTGTTACAGGGAGATCTTGGTGTAAATGAAAAACAACCTCATTATCTGTTATCATTCTCATCCTTTTCGTACTATGGCCCCATCTAATTTTCCCTGGGTTCAAATAATTGGACAGACAGGAATTTGCCCTCTCAATTGGAGCTTTGAGCTTTTGTCTTGTCCTCACTTTTCTCTCTCTGGGTGCTTCAGTCATTTCATTTTAAATTTTGGAGTGCAGTAGAGTGTTTGCAGGGGAAAATTGAGACTTGGCTCTTAGGTTCTTTATCATTTCTTCTGGATCTCACACTGATTCGCTGACTGGCGTTGGGCATGTCGCAGAGTCTGTTTTTGTAATGCTCCTGTGGCCAGAAAAACTAGACCAGCCATTCTGCCCCAGAAAGCAATTTAAGATTTAATTAATACTTGAGGGCCACACTGCTTCAGTGAAATTACCAGTAAGGTCTGCTAGTTTGAGTAGGTGGGTGTCCTACATTTGCCACTTATTAAAACACCAATTTGATATTAAAAAAAAGAAAGAAAAGAAGGAATCCAGGGTTAAACTGATGACTAAACAGCCTTCCATATTACGTGGGTCCCTTTTATAGTTAGAATTAAATGCAAACTGGTGGAGCCTCAGAAACAGAAATAGGTAACGAGAAATTCGATGTTTTCTTCCCTCTCACCTGAAAATACACCTGTGTGGGGAGGGTTTTCTGTGGAATGATTAAATGTGTTCGTCAACGTAAGAATAGTTAAGGAAAGACAGGGAAAACAGTGCTGGAATGAAACGGGTGCCCGAGTGTGTGTGTGGCTTCTGTGCGAAAGCAGTATTCGTTACCAGGTTTTTTCCTTTTATTTGTGTTTTAGAACTCGTTTGAAAATCAAAACTGGATGATGCTGCTTGTGGTCAGAAGTTCTCTGTTCCTGCTAGACAGATTTCACAGTGCCTCGTTATCTTCCATGAGAGGTTTTTAGCGCTGGGGACGTCACACCCTCTCCCACCTCCGGAGCCCCGCGGGGAGAGCGACGGTGGCTGGTGTTGCGGAAGGGCTGTGCTCATCACGTAGTGACCGAGAGGGCGTCTCCAGCACCAAGGTTTTAGAAGGGTTTAATTACAAACTTAGACTAGTAAGGGATTTTCTATGAAATCTGTCCTCAAAAATTCCTACTGTGGTATCTGTGGCCACATTTTCAGGCTGCTCGATTTTGGTTTGGTTGAGTTTTGGTTTTATTTGTTTTTTTAATTTGGCCATTTTAGTGTCTAGCCGGGAACTGACTTCTTGAATTATGCATTACTCAAAACATACAAGGCAGGCTATTTCCAATTGTCTCAGTTCTCCTGAATACCCTGCTTATCCTGGTCTGACCCAGTTGCGTTGCTGCTGAGTTGACGAATTGGAAGAAGAAACGTTGCTGCCTTTTCCCTTTGGCCCTTATGGCCGTCCCTGCACAGCATTTTCTCCTTCACCATAAATCAGAATGTAAACTTCCTATAAAGATTAGTTTAAAAATAATCTGAGATATGACATATTTATGGGATCATGACCATATTACTCTGATATGAGAAGGAGTTAGTTTCCTTCATTTTTTTTCTTGGTAAATGAGAGCGGGTTCTCCTTTCAGTAGGGTATGCTTCATGATGTATGGAATAAAGCAGGCCAGTAATTTAGTTAAGATGATTTATACAAGCCATACATACAACTATTTTCCCCTTCATCTTATGGTGTGGTGCCAGGAAGGCTGTAAACAAATCATTGACCTTTCTGTGCGTGTGCAGCCGCTGACCCCAGGGCTCCTCGGTTTACTTGATCCTGCCTTTCCGGGCCGCGTGGAGGATGCTTGGAGAGGAGGGCGAGTGCTTTTGTGCCTGTACCGTCTCGGGGTGGGGGGTGGGGGGGTGTGCTTACCTTTGGTTCCTCCCATTGCCGCCCTCCTGACTGCCCGTGAGACCTGCCTGTCCTTTTCAAGTGGGTTGCTTGGTTTGTAATAAGGGCAAGTCAACCTACAATTCAGAGAGAAAAGGTTTATTGCCTAGAAGAGATAGTTACCGTCTCATTAATAATACTTTTCATTTCATATGTGGCCTTGAAGCACTTTACAAAGTAATATGAATATCATCATTGCCGGATTACATAAAGTGACTTGTCTATAGTGACCCAGCAGATCAGATCATGGAACAAACACGGTGTTCTGCCTGCAAAATCAGGGACCTCGTCGTTCTCACGGGCTGTCCAGTCGTCGCCATCCAGCAGTGCAGCAAGTTGCCTGGACTGGAGCTGCTCGGCGATGTTAGCGTGTAGCAGCAGAATGAAAATCTGTTTGAAGAGTGACCCTGAAATGAAAACCTGGAGTGGCAACAGGTACTGAGCCTCTATTTTCACAGGGACGCAGAGCACAGCCTAAACTTAGGGGGAATTTCAACTGCTTGGGAGTCGTGAAAGTAAGCCTACTGTGTCTCAGAGATGCCATAAACATATTTGCACACGATACTGGAAAAGAATATTGGGAGGGGGTGCTTTTCTGCCTCTTTCTTCCCGCCTACCATGTCCTTAATGAAGTCACCCGCAAGGAGAGCGGATGCACTCAGCCAAGGAGAGTTCACCAGGCTATAGCTGGGACGAGGCGGCTGCGTTCGCCTCATTCTCTCTTACGGTTTGACCCTTTACGCGGCTCAGGCCTTGAAATTGGGCCACGTACCACTGCAGAGTCATGAACATAGTCCTGGCTGTAGTGAAGATTCAAGGACTTGGAATCTTTTAATTTTATGCTTCTCCTGCTGCTAAGAAAGGGCAGCGAGAGAAGCGCAGAGAACGAAGAATCTTCTGTAGTGTCCACAGCAAAGACGCTGTCAGGTGTCTCTGTGCAACAGCACCGTGGCTATTTTGAAGGAGTAAAACTTACTCCGTGGTGGTTACAAGCAATCGTTGATTGCCTGAGAGGTTACGGAGGGAGACTGAGCAGTTCTAGAACGGTGGCCACAGGCAAACCTTCGTTTGCTCGCTTGGTAGCCTGCGATAAACTGATCCCCTTGATGGTACAAGTTGTTCTTCTCTTTGCCTGAACGTTCACGTGTTCTTCTTTCCTCCGGCTCTGTGCGTTTGGTTTCTTGCCATGACTTCGGTGCCTGTGTTACCTGCCTGATCCCGCACGTGAGGGACGTGAGGTCTAGGTCACACCAGGCCTCTGTTTAGCTGGGATTAATTGGCAAAAGTCTGTTGAATGATAAAGCCATTGATATAGCCACCATCTTAAATTGAATGCTGCTACCTACCCCATCTGCTCATCTGACCGATCTAGTTTGTGAAATTGTATGTATTTACTTTTATTCTCCAAGTCAAAGTCTGTCTTACACGTGTATTTCAAGTACTACGAGTATTGAGACATGTTACCAGCTCGTTTGAAAAACTTTGTTGTAGCTTTTTCCTCACCATCGTATTTCTAAATTACTCACGCATAATTTAATACCCACACATTTTTTCCATAATTAAAGCATGTAACATGAGTTATCTACTTTCACCAATTATTTATCTCTTTTATTCATAGCCATTTACAAAAGTCTCACTCCCAGCCTAGTTTCTCCTTCAGTCTTAAAGGGTAACTGCAATTAGGAATTTGTCACCAACCCACCGTACCAGGAAATTAATTATAAAACATCTATTCTCTTCCTAGTAGACATCGACCGCTCCAAGTTTGTGGGATAAATTATTTTCTCCTACTTTCTTTGTCGTAAGTAATCTCTGTTCAGGTGTCGGGGTGAGGGCTGTGGAGGGCAAAGAGCCTTGTGAACATCCAAATCCCACTTCTTTGAACCGGGCAGAAGTCCTCGAGCTCCGAGGCCAATTCGGGAGCACTTTTGTGGAGTTTGGCTGCCCGGCCATTGCCTCTCGGAAGCAAAAGGGATGCGGGAAGCCTGTAGGACCCAGCTCAGGCTTGCTGCGCCTCTCAAATTGGGTAACGTCTGAGCGATCGGTCAATTTTATTGCGCAGGATTGACGAGAGCAAGATTGCACGAGCCTTTTCCTGTTAATAGATCAGTCTAAACAAATTAACGATTAAAGCTATTGATGGAGTATCCTGTTGGCAGGAAAGGCTGCGCCATCTGGGTGTTCGGGTAAGAAACAGAAGTGGAAGGCAGAATGCGGTTGTAAACGTACCGCTGAGTCCCATCACCGTATCAGGATACACTCTTCAGCGACCACCTTTGCTGCTGGCTGCCTCTGTGACCATCGGCGGTTACTTTTTTTTTTTTTT
>Ga0065711_1014959_pt1 | contig 11532 bp, 10 predicted proteins | sample Hoacrofraction12_FD_59098 | JGI IMG/M metagenome (GOLD analysis project Ga0065711, IMG submission 59098) | Hoatzin crop microbial communities from Cojedes, Venezuela - Epithelial fraction 12 v2 (version 2) | ecosystem: Host-associated > Birds > Digestive system > Esophagus > Crop | place... | reverse complement strand
TTATAGGCGAGGTTCAGGGCGATGGGGAACGCCGTGTCGCGGTCGCGAGCGCCGTGGCGGATGTACCAGTGCTGTGCCACATCGGTGCCTGCCGTGCCGATGTAATTCATCGGGTTGAGCATCTTGACATACAGCTTCACCTCGTCGCTCACCGTCGTGCCATTCAAACGCGCAACATAGTCGGTGAAATTCACCTCGCTGCCCATGCTGTCGCCAAACTCCTGATTTTCGCCGCTTGCAGCCTGGTTGAGGCTGCCGTTGCTAATCATGCTGTCGAACGCTGGGGCGGTCTTCAGCGGCTGGGTGCTCACCACATAATTAAGATAGGTGGGCATGTCGAGGTCGGTGATATACTCGCCGTTCTTCTTGCCGCCCATCATGGGTGGACGCTGGTTGCCCTGCGGCTTCGGTGGCATCCCCATGCCGCCATTGATGGGCGGAGCGCCGAATGAGGCCTCGCTACTGAACGTGAACCCGAGGTCCTCCGAAATGTCTGCACCCGCGTTCTTGGCAATCTGCGCCGAGCGGATGATTTCGCGCTTGATGAAGTCGAGGTAATTGTCGCTGGTCAAGGGCGTTCCATCGTCCAGCGTTAGCTTCAAGCTGTCGATGTAAGCGGGAAACTGTGCTGCCAGTTCGGCCGAAATCTGTTGAATCGCCGCGTCGGCGCTCTTGCGGCTATCGGTTTGACCATACAGCCACTCGTAGGCCATGTCGGCATGGTCGAGGTCGGTGATAGGGCAGAAGCAGATGCTGGCAAACACGTCGTCGCGCGTGTCGGCAGCGCCCATCGCCTTGAGGTATTTCTCGTAATCGGGATTGTTGCCCGTGGCGCCCATCAGCGACGACATCGCGCCGCCAGCGCTCGTCCCGTCGGTGATGATTTTCTCGGCATCACCCAGCATCTCCTTGTCGACCAGTCGCAGGTAACGAATCGCCGCCTTCAGGTCCAGAATCGCCTTGGGAGCACGGCCCGTGTAAACCTGCTTGCCGTCCTCGGTGGTAATCACCGAGTTGCGTCCCCGCGTGCCCGGAATCACCACCACATAACCCTCCTTCAGAGCGCGTCCCGACAGATCATCCCCTTGAGGCTCACCCGCTTGCGAGGCCATGTAGCCACCCACATAGGTGCGTAGCAAAATCGGCGTTTGCTGCGTCGCCCCCTCGGGCACAAACACGTTGAGATACTGATAGGTGGAATCCTCCACGTTCTCGACGTAATACAGCTTCGTGTAAGCCTTGTATTTCACCACATCGCCTTGCGACATCGTCAGTTCACTCTCTACGCCCGTCGCCGCATCAAAACTCAGCCGCGACTCATTCTTCTTCTCGCTCACGCACCCGCTTACCGTCAGTGCGCTTGCCAATATTAGACAAATTCCTCTCATCATAATAATCTATTTTGTTTTTGTTATTTTTTAAGATACTTTCCCAATCAGTTGTGATGGTGGATAGCCATATTCTTTTTTAAACGCAGTGGAGAAATGGCTTAGGTTCTTGAAACCTACCTGCATGTAGACGTCAATCGGCTTGATGCCCATTTGCTCAATCATGCGCTTGGCCTCTTGCAGGCGACGCTTGATAAGCCAGCGGCTGGGCGTGATGTGGAAGATGTCGTGAAACTCCTTCTTGAACGACGTCAGGCTGCGGCCAGTGTAGTGCGCAAACTCTTCGACCTGGAGGTCGCTCTTGTAATAGTTGTTCATGAATTCCTCGATGCTCGGCTTCCACGGCGACGTGAAGTCAAATAGGATGGGAGTTAGTTCTGGGCGGGTCTGCATCAGTATCAACACGGCCTCTTTCATCTTGATGTCCATCAGCTCTTCCGATGGATATTCCTCGGTCTCAAAATACTTGGTCAACGACTCAAATAGCCCGTGATAAAAAGGATGGTCGGGCAACTGATAATAACTGGCCTTCTCAACCGACGTTTTTACCACGGTGGGTACGGCTACTTTGTACTCCTTTAGCACCTCGCGCAGGAAGTCGGTATTGAGGTGCAAGAAAAGTCCATTGAAACTCTCTCCATTCTTTGATGGATGTTTCACTTTGCTCACCTTGTGGTTGCGGCGCAGGAAGCACGAGTCACCCTTCTTCATGAAGATTGTCTTTTCGGGAGTATTCACTTCCATCTCGCCCGACACAATATATATTAATGTGTGCTCCTTAACGGAATTTTCGCACAAACTCTCTTTGCCAACGTGACACAGATAGAATGTGTCGAACAGGTTTTTGACCGATATGTCTTGATTTAAATCCATGATTATTGAACTTTATTTTGGATGCAAAGTTACAAAACTCTTGCCATAAATTATTTTTCTAAAAGGACAATTTTAACTTTTCTTATTTGTCTTTTTCGATGGTTTGAAAAAAGACGTTTGAGAAAAGTGCGGTTTGTCGTTTCGTGAAACTTCGCTGGCTCATAATCCATGTAATTTTGCAGCACAAAACAGTGAAATTGTTTAACCCATTAAAGAAAGGATAAAATCATGTTGAATGAAATTAAATGGCCCGTTGAGTATCTTCCGGGAACCACCGACAACTTCGCAAGCAACGAGGTGATTGTGACCGACCTCACCATCGCACAGGTTTGGCCCTATCTCGTAACGCCCACCGTTTGGGAAAAGTATTATGCCAACTCCAGCGATGCGCAATTCAAGGAGCAGGGCAAGAAACAGTTCTATCCTGGTGCACGTTTCTTCTTCAAGACCTTCGGCTTCCCCATCGAGGCTCAAATCGTTGAACTTGAGCCCGAAAAAGACGGCGTGGCACGTCTCGCATGGCACGGATGGGCCGAGGGTGATGCCGACCACCGCCTCGACGTGATTCACGCTTGGTTACTCGAAACCCTGCCCGACGGACGCCTGCGCATCCTCACGCAAGAGAGCCAGAAAGGCAAGCCTGCAGCCGCTATGGCGGGAACCAACACGATGATTGATGGACATCAAGACTGGCTCAACGGCCTCGTGAAAGCCGTGCGCGAGCAACTGCCCCTCGACTAATCATGAGCCGCATGAGAACGTACAAACTACGCTTCACATTAACGTTGCTATCGATTCTGGCAGTTATGACGGCATGTAACACAACGACCACTAACGAATATGGTGACACGCGCGACCTGGAACGATTCCCGCGCATCACCTTTTCGACCAAGACCCTAAAACCCAGCGGTCCTAAAAAGGTGCTACTCATCTCGGGAAGCGTTCACAAAGGGGGTAGCACCGATACCCTTATCGATGAATTTATGCGGGGCGCAAAAGAGGCCGGCAACGAGGTCGAGAAAATCTTCTTGCACGACTACAAAATCAATTTCTATAGCGATGAGCAACTGCTGGCCGACATGGACTCGGCGAGCACACCAGCCGACGATGCACAATTCATTATCGAGAAAATGCGCAAGGCCGATGTGATTGTTATGGCAAGCCCCGTCTATTTCTGGACCATCGATGGCATGATGAAAACGCTGATTGATAGAACGTTCTACTGCTTCCGCAAGTTCGACGAGGGCAAGGAATACTTCTTCATCACCGTTTGCGGCAATAGCGACATCCATGTGACCGATGGAGCCATCAACGCTTTTCGCGGTTTTATTAGTTGTACACCCAGCCCCGTTGAGCGCGGCGTGATACGCGTCCCCGGTATCCATCGCGTGGCCGAACTCAAGCAAACCGATTGGCCTCAAAAGGCTTACGAAATGGGAAAAACGGTCGCCAAGTAATGAAAAAGTTTCACATCAATAAATTATAGCAACATGAAAAAGTTAAAGATATTCATCATTTTAATTCTTGCAATTATGGCAACAAACATCAGTTTTGCTCAAACCGAGCACGCAGGCAAAGTGCTGTTTGTAATCACCAGCACCGGCCAGAAGCCCAATGGCGCGAAGACGGGCTATTTCCTCAGCGAGGTGGCTCATCCATGGAAAGTGCTGCACGAGGCTGGTTATGAAATCGACTTCGTCAGCCCCAAGGGTGGCGAGGCTCCCGTCGATGCATTCGACCTCAACGACCCCATCAACAAGGAGTTCTGGGAAAATGCCGAGTACAACCAGAAAATCAATCACTCGATGACGCCCGACCAAGTAAATCCCGCCAACTACAAAGGCATCTACTATGCTGGCGGCCACGGCACCATGTGGGATTTCCCCCAGAACGAAACCATCGCACGCATTGCAGCTACAATCTATGAGAATGGTGGCGTGGTAGGTGCCGTGTGTCACGGTCCTTCGGGCTTGGTAAACATCAAGCTTTCCAATGGCAAGTACCTTGTCGATGGCAAGAAGGTCAATAGCTTCACCGATGCCGAGGAAAACATCGTTGGCGGTACCGAGATTCTGCCGTTCATGCTCGAAACCAAATTGCGCGAGCATGGTGCTATCTACGAAAAATCCGACCCCTGGCAAGTCCACGTTGTCGTTGACCAACGCTTAGTCACAGGTCAAAATCCCATGTCGGCCATCAGTGTCGGCGAAGCCATGGTATATGCTCTCAAGGGCGTGAAATAACCGGAACNAAACCCGNCTAAAGCGACAAGGCAGAAGCCCCATCGTGTGGCTTTCTGCCTTGTTTTTGTAGTATTGTTAATAGTTGTGATAGTTATTGTTGCGGGGTAGGGAGTTTCTTGAGGGCGTCATCGTAGTTGACGTTGATATCGGGAAGAAGACGAGGACGGGGTTGATAATTGGGGGAGAGGATGTCGCGTGTGGGCTCGTATAGGTCCTTGATGCCAGCAATGTGGAGCAGCATTTGCGATAAGCCATCGAGTGAACCGGGACGGTCAACAGCCGCTTGGATTTCGGCTGTCTCGGTGGGATGCAGCTGGCGATAGGTGGAAGAGGTCCAGACGAGCATAGGCACCGAGAATTGATATTTCACCGTCATGGGAGAGGGATTGGCTACGAAGTCGCGCCCTTGGTGATAATGGAAATCATAAACTTCCTCCCCATGGTCGGCAAAATAAAACAAAACGGCGTTGCGCTCGACAAAGTAGTCGATGATTTGCCCAACGACCCAGTCGTTGTATCGCGTTGCGTTGTCGTATTGCGCAATCGTGAGTTTGCTCTTTGGAATCATGTAGCTTTCATTGCGCTTGATGCTGTCGGCTGTAAAGTGCTGAAACTCTGCTGTATGCGGATATCGGTCGTCATACCTGAAATGTTGCCCGATAAGGTGGAACACAGTCAAGTTGCGCTTGGTGGGGTCACAAGTCGCGTTTTTCACGAAATCGTTCACGATGTCGCCATCGTAATCAAATGAACGCTCGTTGCGTTGCGTGTACATCAGCGAGACCATCTGTGGGTCATAGAGGAACGAATTGAGAACAAAGGTGAAGGGCATGAACTGGTCGAAATTCAGCTGATTATCCCACAGTTGCACGTTAAAGCCTGCTTGTTTAAATACCTGAAAGAATGTGGGGCCGTTAAACCATTCACTATTACCGGGTTGGGCGCTCATCGAGAACGTGCCCTTTAGGGATTCGTTGGTGGTGTTATAAGACGAGCAGAAATCGTTGAAAACACACAAGTTCCCAATTTCTTTCTCGTGCATTAATCGTGGTGATGTGAGCAATGGATAACCATAGAGTGTGCTATGGAATTTATTAAACGATTCACCCACAATTACGACAATATTGAGCGTGGAATCGCAAGTGGCTACAATGGGTCGGTCCTTGAACGCAAGGGCTGTCTGTTGTGCTTTATCGATTTCTTTGGCTACAAGCGAGGAAATGACCGACGAAAATATAAACTTTGAATGTATGTCAGAGGGCCGAGTAACAAGCCCCGGTTGGTACCAAAAATAGGCATCGGCCACCGACTTAGATTCAAACAAACTCTTAAACGTCCCGCACATATAAATGCCCGAGCCTAGTCCCACGAACGTCAATAACGCAACAATGGGAGCTAGCAGCCGGCTCGATAACCATCGTGCAAAGCGTTTCCTGAGCCATTCGCTCACGACAATAGCAATCATAGCTGCCGCCACAATTCCGTAGGTTTTGAGTGAGGCTGGCGTGAATGCGTATGTCGCCAGAAATCCAGAAGTTTCGGAAGCGTTAGTGTCGGCAACCAATTGCAAAATCAGCGGCCCAATTTCGGTGTGAAAATTATACCTTAGGAATAGGCTAACAAGCAGTAAACCAATAATATAGATGTAGACACACAGTTTAAACCACTTGCGGTTTACGAGATTTACCAGCGCAGTTATCAAGTAGGCTTGCAAGAAAATGAAGCCCGTTCGCAAGATGATATCGGTTAGGAAGGGCAAAAAGGGGCTGGGCCCGGCTAAAAAGAGTTTCCAATGTAACTCATAAAGAAGCCTATCTGCCCCTAGCACGAGAACAATTGTGACAAAGAGCGGTAATTGATGCGTTACTGGCTTGATAAAAGCGCGCATCCACCGCATGAATGTACTTTGAGATTTTGTGCTAGTCGGCCGTTGGCTTTCTTGCGCCATTTCTAGGGGTGCTTGTTAGTTGTCGAGGCCGATGAGTTGTTCCATGTCGTCCTCGGCAGTGTCGTAGTCGTTGTCGGGCTTGACTGAGCAGAGGGACTTGAGGAGTTCGAGGGTGACGTTGGCGCCAGCGCGGTCGGTGTAGAAGTGGCCGATGCCGGTGACGTTGTCGGTCAGGCCGAAGTCGATGTAGCAGTTGGTGCTATCGTTGCGAGTGTGGCCGTAGATGGCGATGGGGGCGCTGGCAAAGAACTTGTTCAGCCGCGTCATTTCGCTGGCGTAGCCCTCGGTTTGCTCGTAGTCGAGCATCTTCAGGTAGAGCACGTCGTCGATCATGCCCATCTTAATCATCTTGTTTTCATACTGATAGATGTACTCGTTGTCGTAGAGCTCGGGTGCCTGGCCCATCGAGTTGGCAAACGAAGATATTTGTTGCAAGATGGTGTCGGCATTGTTGGTGCGTGCTGCCACAACCACGTTCCACTCGCCCTCGAGGTGCGGGTCGCGAGCCATGCCCACGGTGAACGGGCCGTCGATGGTGGCGAGAATCGAGGCGAGGTCGATGCGGCCAATGTAGGGCAACTTTTTGAAGATGTCGATGAGTTGCTGCAATTGCTGCAATTTGACAAAATTCTGCCCGTTGACGCTCATTGAGACGATGTAGTCCATCGAGTTGGGGATGGCTTTGAGGGTGACATCGGCGGGCTTGCTCAGCGTGGCGTTGAGTAGCTGGACGTACTCGCTATTGGGCTGGGCGTTGATGGCGGCGTTGAGGGTTGCCTGAGTGTCGTCGAGGGTGACGTGGGCGTCGACCGACTCGATGTCGCTCTCGGTGAAAATTTCGAGCAGCGGCATGCGTTGCGCGATTTCTTTATAGGCGTCGCTCTTGCGCAGCAGGGTCTTCAGGCCCTTGAGTTGCAGGTAGGCATTGATAGCCTGGTCGGCGTGGAGGCACTGGCGTGCCTGCTTGTCGTCGAGCAAGCTGCGTGCGTTGTGGTCGAGGATTGAGCGGGCTGCGCGGGCTGCCTTTTTCTGGTCGATGGAGCGTGCTACGTGGCCTGCAAGGAGCACCTTCCCGTCGATGGCATAGAGGTAGTCGCCGCGATAGATGCAGTCGACGTTCTCGACGGTGGCAAAGTCGGCNCCNGTGCGGCGCGACAGCAACGTGCGCATCGCATCGGGGTCGTCGAGCGCCACGAGCGCCACGGTGTTGAACGTCTTGCCCGAGAAGTAGACAAACGCGCGGCAATCGGTGTTGATGCCCGACACGGGGAGGTCGGTGATAATCTGGCACAGCCGCGAGCGGTCGTTGGCATCGAGGATGCTCTCGAGTTCGGCGGGAATCACGATGCGGTCGTCCTTGCGGATGCCAGCCTTGTCGACCAGCTGGGGCACATCGATGCTGATGGCTCCCGTGGCATCGGCTGGAATCATGCGCTCGAGGCGGTCGTTCATGTTGCCGCAAGCAACCAGGGTGAGAAATAAAGCGGTGCAGGCCAGCGCCTTGCAGGAAATCCTTGCGTTCATTGTAAGTGAGGCGAGAGGTAATGAGTGACTTGAAATAAAAAATGGCGTCTGCATCAACGCCTGTGCCGCAACCCTACATTCGGCGGGTAACTCGGCTGCAATCGTCAATGCAGACGCAAAATTACAACTTTAAATTGTGAAATGCGCTATAACTGTAAAAAAATGTTGCGCAGGCTCGACCGCATGGTAGACAACCCCTGCGGAGTTACTAGCCTCCATCGATGGCTGGGGGTAGGTTAAGTTAACCCCTGCGGGGTTAGCAGCCGCCATCAATGCTTGGGATAGGTTAAGTTAACCCCTGCGGGGTTAGCAGCCGCCATCGATGCTCGCCTTTCACGAAACTTGAGCGTAGGCGGGGGTGACGCGCTGGGCACGCATGCGCGAGAGCACGTTCATGCGGAACAGCGTGTAGAAGATTTCGAGGTCGCCAGTGAGGCGGGTGGGGCGGGGCTGGTGCAGCACCTCGTCGCTCACGAAGGTGTTGAGAATCAGCGTTTGTTCCTCGTGGGTGAGGTGGCACAGGCGCTTGATGTCGGTGGCAGTAAAAATCGATGTATCCATAGTCTTTTCTCTTGATTAAAGGGTTACTGTTTTGCTTGATTGACGTTGCAAAATTACCGATGCCGTGTGCCATTAGTTGGCATAATCATGTCAACAAGTGGCAAAAGTTGTAAAAAAGTATTAAGTTTTGACGTAATATAGTTGCTAATACAAATTGTTTTACTATCTTTGGACATGTGTAAACCATAAGGCCCACGGGTTGGGCTCTAACCTTCAAAAAACGATCTGAACATGAACGATATACCTGACATCCTAAGGGAACTGCTCGACCGCTACGATAGCCTGGAGGTCGTGGAACAGACCTTCAAGCAGATGACGCACAGCGATGACCAGCTGGCCACCGACTACAGGCAATGGTGCCGTGCTCAAGGCTATAGCGTACGCAATGGTTGCCGCGAGTACATCAACGAGCTCGTTGATTCGCGCGATTCGATTTGGGACAATTATAAAGAATATGGCAACGACATCTGATTTGTTGCGTGTTTAATCCCCTCTCCCCAACCCAATGAGACCAACCGAGACAGCTACCGTCATGCCCGCCGAATGGTACGCGCAAGACGGCATCCTCATGGCGTGGCCGCATGCCGCCACCGACTGGGCTCCCATGCTCGACGAGGTACAGGCCTGCTACCGTGCGATTGTGCGCGCTATCGTCGACGGCGGCGAGGACGTGCTCCTTGTTGCTCCACTTGACCCTGCCACGCTGCGGGAGCAAGTGGGCATCGACAGCGCACGCCTGCACCTGCTGCAAGTACCCACCAACGACACGTGGACACGCGACTATGGGCCCATCACCATCCTGCGTGACGGCGAGCCCACGTTGCTCGACTTCAAGTTCAACGCGTGGGGGCTCAAGTTTGCCGCCCACCTCGACAACTGCGTCACCAGCCGCCTTACACAGTTGGGCGTATGGCGTGCTCCCGTCGTGTCGCACCTCGACCTCGTGCTCGAGGGCGGCTCAATCGAAAGCGATGGCGAGGGCACCATCATGACCACAACCTGCTGCCTCGTCGACGACAAGAACCGCAACGCCATGTCGCGCGAGCAACTCACTCACGAACTGCAGCAACGCCTGGGTGCCAAGCAAGTGCTGTGGGTCGACCACGGTCACCTCGATGGCGACGACACCGACGGCCACATCGACACGTTGGCACGATTTGCCCCCGGCGGCACCATCATCTACTGCCGCCCAGGCACCAGCGCCAGCGACGAGGACCTCTCGCTGCAACGCATGGAGCAGCAGCTATCATCGTTCACCGATGCCGCTGGTCGCCCCTATCGCCTTGTGGGCCTCCCCAAGCCCCAGCGCATGGTCGACGACGAGGGCGAACCCCTCCCTGCGACCTACGCCAACTTCCTAATCACCAACAGCCAAGTGCTCGTGCCCACTTACGCTCAACCCGAGCTCGACCGCGAGGCGCTCGACATCATCGCCGAGGCGTTCCCGCATCACCGCGTGCAAGGCATCGATTGCCGCGCACTGGTCAAGCAACACGGGTCGCTACACTGCGCCACCATGCAGCTGCCGCGCGGCACCCTGGCTGTGACCGACGCTCAATAGTAAATCCACAAATCCCACATTATATAAATAATGAAAATAGGCATCATCCAACAGAAAAACAGCGGTGACATCGCCCAAAACCAGCAAAACCTCGTCACCAAAATCAAAGACTTGGCCGCGCAAGGCGCCCAACTCGTTGTGCTGCAAGAGTTGCACGACTCGCTCTACTTTTGCCAAAGCGAGGACGTCCACCAGTTTGACCTCGCCGTCGCCATCCCTGGCGAAACTACCGAGCTTTACGGCAAGGTGGCACGCGAGGCTGGCGTGGTGCTGGTGACGTCGCTGTTTGAGCACCGTGCCCCGGGGCTCTATCACAACACCGCCGTGGTCATCGAGCGCGACGGGAGCATCGCCGGCATCTACCGCAAGATGCACATCCCCGATGACCCTGCCTATTACGAAAAATTCTATTTCACCCCAGGCGACTTGGGCTTTGAACCCATCGACACGAGCGTGGGCCGCTTGGGCGTGATGGTGTGCTGGGACCAGTGGTATCCCGAGGCTGCCCGCCTCATGGCGATGCGTGGCGCCCAACTGCTCATCTACCCAACCGCCATTGGCACCGATGCCCGCGACGANCGNGACGAGCAAGAGCGTCAGCGCGAGGCGTGGACCACCGTGCAACGCGGCCATGCCGTGGCTAACGGGCTGCCCGTGGTGGCTGTCAATCGCGTGGGGCACGAACCCGACCCCTCGGGCGCAACGGCAGGAATCACCTTCTGGGGCAGCAGTTTCGTCGCTGGTTGTCAAGGCGAGATGCTCTACCGCGCTCCCGCCGACGCCGAGGCCACTACCATCGTCGATGTCGACCTCGCCCACAGCGAGATGGTGCGCCGCTGGTGGCCCTTCCTGCGCGACCGCCGCATCGACTACTACGGCGGCCTCACCTCCCGCTTCCTCGACAAAAAATAAGTCGGGGGGTGTTGATAACTTTTGCACAACATTTAGTTGCATCGTGCGCCAAAAATGCGTAACTTTGCACTTGCCTATCATCTCAAGGCACCAATCATAGATAATGTATAGAAACCTATAAATTATGGAAATCAAAGGAAAAATCGTATTGAAATTAGATCCGCTATCTGGAACCTCCAAGGCAGGAACAGCTTGGAAGAAACAAGAATATGTACTCGAGACCCTCGACGAGCCCTATCCCAAGAAAGTCCATTTCGACTTCTTCGGTGACCGCGCCGACCAATACCAGTTTGAGGTAGGCGATACCATCGAGCTCAGCTTCGACATCGAGAGCCGCGAGTTCAACGGCCGCTGGTACACCAACATTCGCGGTTGGAAAGCCGTCAAAATCGACGCCGCCCAAGCCGCAGCCCAGCCCGCTGCTGCTCCCGCTGCTGCTCCTGCTGGTCCCGCACCCGCTGGTCCTGCTCCCACAGCACCCGCTCCCGACTTTTCACAACCAACGGCAAGCGACGACCTCCC
>Ga0065711_1009544_pt1 | contig 11532 bp, 7 predicted proteins | sample Hoacrofraction12_FD_59098 | JGI IMG/M metagenome (GOLD analysis project Ga0065711, IMG submission 59098) | Hoatzin crop microbial communities from Cojedes, Venezuela - Epithelial fraction 12 v2 (version 2) | ecosystem: Host-associated > Birds > Digestive system > Esophagus > Crop | place... | reverse complement strand
TTTTTTTTTTTTTTTTTTTTTTTTTTTTTTTAAAGGAGGAAAACAAAGTGCTTGGTAAAAACAGAGAAAGAAAAGACAAAGGAGTGAGATTGTGACAGAAGCTGACATGGATACAAGAGAGGACACCTAAGTGAAGAGGCTGTCTTTGACTTGCATGAAAGCCCTGTCCCTCCACAAGAAACCCTTGAGCTCCACCACAGCCCATCACCTCCTGGAGCACAGGGATCATCTGGAGGAGGTGTCTGGAGCAGAGAAATAATTTTGTGTGGAATAGAGGCAACGGGAGTTAAGTTTTGGATCCCACTCTCATAGCTATAGGGTTCGAGAGTAGTGACAGCTAAAGACGCAATTAATATAACAAGTCTAAACCAGGTAACTGCTTTGGCAATACAGCCTAATTATAAGGGAAACAGGTCAACACTGGATTTCTTCTGAGTACAGGAAGATAATATTGACTGTTTTGTAGTATTTTGGCAATGAAGTGCAAGCTCATGAGACTCACATTTTGAGAAAATACTTTCTGGGAGAGGTAGGTCTTCTCCAGTGGTTTCTCTCTAAAGACCAGGAAAACTGCAACAGCATCAATATTTGGTAAAAAAGACACCAGACACACACATTATTGGATTACAGGAGTGTGCACGAGGGTGCTCCTCAAACTGTAGCTGACAAATTTGCAGAGGCAGATAGAGTGGTGGAAACAGAAATTGGGCAAACCACAGGAGAAAGCTTGAGATTGAGAGGTGTCTTGAGGAAATCTAGAGAAAACGCAAAATGTGTAGGCACTTCCCACAGCTGAATTAGAAATCAATTAGGTTGTGCCTTCTCAAAAATGCAAATGATTTTCTCAGGATGCCAACCCTCAGCTCCCATTGTTTCCGCTCGATGCTGATCTGCACCCTTACCCACTCTGTAGCCAGTCTCCCTGGGACCAGGGTGGGAATTCCTGGAGCAAGGATGGCCACTGTGTCAACAGGGCTGCCAGGATCTGCCTTTCCTTCCCGAGCAGTCACACACAGACAACGGGAAGGACAGTGCCGTGTGCCCTTAGCTCAGCACCAGCAGGACCTATTGCACAAGCTAATACTCATCAGAGCGAGCAGAGCCTGCATACATTACCCCAGGAGCCTTTGCTATTTAAACGGAATTGAAAAGAATTGAAAAGACGACACTTGTCTGGGAACTGTTCCTTGTCAGCTTCGCTTCCTATGTGAATGAGGCTCCAGGGAATACATCACGCACATATGCCTCTGTCCGCCCAAGACATCTTAGCTTTTCAAGCCACTGGTTGTGTTTAACCACACTCGATAGTAGGGATTGTCAAGTGCTGAATGAGAGGTGCTGCTGGTGACATACCCTGGGGTGCTCCTTGCTGGCTGGCCACCATCCTCCTCTGTGGGAGGAGGCCCTTAAGGACACTACACACCAGGCTGGCATTGCTCAGTGCACACGCTTGCTGGGGGAGAAAAGCCCAGGAGAGGTGAAGTGTCACTAGTTAAGGGACTCACAACCTCTGCCCTGCATGAGGGACACATCTACAGCTGCAGGGTTTCTTTGCACCCAAGCTTTGCTGCCACTGCAGTTCAGGCTATCCCAGGATTTTCTCCAAGCCACAATTTTTCTCTCCTGCTTGCACAGCTGGTGAAATATCCAGAACCTGCCCTGCACATCCACCTTGGCTTTTCTCCTCTTTTTCATTTGCATTAAAAAACAAAACAAAGCCAAAAAAACCCAAAACAAAACCCCTTTCTTTCACAACAAATGGAAAACCAAAATAAACAGAGAAGCAATTGCCTTCCCTCCTCCCTCCTCCAGGCAGCTTGGAGGTAGAATGCCCCTTCTAATTTCATTGACAGTGCTGTTGATATATAGGGTAATTTTATCTTAACAACCTGTAACAAAGGATAAGACAGTAGCCATCTTACATTCCAGACAGTAGGAGATGTTTACTCAATCTCCCAGCAGACTCTCCCATCATTCATCTAGACTTTATTGGGATGCCAGGAAATGGGAAACCTATAATTTCAGAAACGTATCACACGGGGAAACTTCTTCTGTTTGGTAAATAAAAGGTAGCTGAGGATCTGAGGTTAATTTGCGTTTTAAAAAATGCTCTCACCAGTTTTCCCATTCCTTCCCAAAAATCTTACCTTGCGTTAAACCTTTTACAGAGTATGATACTGAGGAAAAACATTACTGGACCCTTTGAGGAGGACCTGGATGTGTCCTCCTAACCCCAGGACTGGGCACGCGCCTCTGCTCTGGGATCCTACGCTAGCCACTTCGCAGACTGTGCTCACAGCTGCAGCCTTCTGACTGTGAATGTGTGTCTATTGGCAGGGATGTTTTGTCTTTATCTTTAGAGGTATCACAGTGTCCAGGATAGTAACATGCTCTGAGCAATCTCCTTTCTTGGGGCCGAGAGGAGGGGAAGGGAGAAAGAAAGCACATATTTTATGGCAAACATTCTTATGGGTCTTTTCTTCTTAAGCGAGTTTCACATGAGCGTTTATTCCTGTTTACGTAGCTCAACATGAATGCCTGGCTTTCATTTGAGGACAAACTGCCCCATAAACTCATGAATGTCTGAATTTAACCTTCACCTTTCCCCCCTAACCTTCACTCTTGCTTTTCCCTTCATAATTGGTGACATTCTCACAGCCAAATTTAATAAAATACGTGCTACTGAGAGTGAACTTGATTGTGAGCGCAGACTGAGGCAGGGAGGGATGATGTGTGACGCTGATCAGTGCAGGGCAGAAAATTCTTTCTAACATTGGGTGCTAGGACAGAATTTCTGCTGGTTAAGAGCAAGCTTCTCACTGGCCAGAAAACCATTAGCGAATGGATAAATCTGGTCCTGGCTCTACCCATTAACCACAGTTTGGCTTTGCGCTCTGACAAGTTAAACAAACACCCAGATTCATCAAAACCAAGTGCTTTAAGGGCCATTGCTTACAGATCGTGGTTCCTGTCAAACCATCAATCCATGCTGATTGCAGTGTTGTTTGAAGACATGATCAGCATCTCCCTAGGCACAGCATGTTCATCCTGAAAGGAAGCAGTCACCAATTTTGGATATTCATCAAAGGAATGTTTTTCCTTTAAGCTGTGCTTCAGACTCCCTACCCTCCAGTTGTCAGCCAGGAGCATGGCTTTCTCTGGCATACTTCTGACAGCTGCCACTGCAGTTGTGTGGGCTGTGTAGACTTCACTTATGCTTAGATTTGGCCATGTGGTTTTGAGGCTTCTCACCCTACGGCAGTCTCCCAAAGAGTGTGGTCTTTGTCATCTTCCAAGTAGCCACTAAAACTAGAGTTGAAGTCAAGGTTATGTTGTACCACAAACCTTTGAAGAGCTTATTTGCGTGCTATGTAAAGCAAACCCAGAAGACCACTGATGTACTTACTAGGTCAAATTCATCTCTGCTGTGAACTCCACCTAATCCAGTGGAGTCATTGGAGGGGTGAATGTGGTCAGCTCTGTGATTATTAAAGGATGGATAAAGACCTCTCGCATTTGGACATAACTGATCATAGCTGTTAAATTGTTTGGCACAGGAGAAGAGAGGGTATTTTTTTCCCTTTGCATTTATACATAAGGTTCACTCAGATATGGACTACACCAGTTGCAGCTTGCTGGAGGCAGTAATGGATGGAGGTAATTTATCCTGTGTATTTTTTCCCTGAAGTGAAATTTAGTTTTTAAATGCAGTCATCACAGGGAAGGAAGAGAAGGAGGAGGTAACTAAGAGGACAAGAGGTGTGACTTTAATGACAGGAAAAGAGAAATTTGTGAGCTCAAACTAATGCACCTTCCAAACTCAAACAGAGGTCACTATGGTGACAAAGCCTCAGACTTCATAAATTTTTTCCTCTTCCCATTTGTGGTGAGCTCTGGTACACTGCTAAGTATATCGAAAGCCTTCTAAGGAATCATTGGATGCATCTGATCAAGATTTCCTTATAATAACACTCACTAGATATGGGGAGAAACCACACCTCGAGCTGCCTTCCTGCCTCTGAACACTAAAGACATGAATTTTGGAGTTAAAAGTCATTGCCTATATGAGCCTTGCATAAGTATGATTTCTAGCACAAGAATTCCAGCAGAGAAGCCTGTGGTAAGCACATTAGGTTGATAATCCCAAAGATCCCATTTGTCTCAAGGTCTGTGAATCCGAGGTTAATTCAAGGTAGTTCCAGTGATGAACTGGAACTTGAATAAGGCTGCTTGGGTTTGCATAGCCTCAAGCCATTAACCTCTTCAGACAGAGTTAACTGATGGACATACACCTCCATGCACACACACATGTACTTACACCTCAATCGAAGCTATGGAGTACTGGGATGTGCTATCACCAGCTCAGGACTCTTTGGAGACCAGTGTAAAACCTCGCAGTGGTTTGTTGTCCTACAAGTTATTTATCCCTCCAAGCAGCCCTCTGAGTAGGACCCACCACAGAAGGGCCTTGACACTGAAGCCCTAGAAGTAAAGGTTCAGAAATGAACAGGAAGAAGCACCCTTCACTCTAGCCTTGCCTTCTGGGTAACAGACCTTCTCCTCCAGATACTGGGTTTTGAACCAGAGGAAAGCTGCATTTATACTTCTCCTCAGAGGGGAGTGCATGGGGTAGACCAGAGCAGAAAGTGCATCGGTTTATTCCTGCACAACGCAGATTGCTTGCACCGAGCCATGGATCTGCTGCAGAGCATCAGATGACTTAGGCAAATACTTCCCATCCTCAGCAGGGGTAAGCGAAGGCTATTTTTTAACTTCCCCCAGCCCAGAGTGGAGAACAAGTGGGAACATCTTCTTCCCACTCCCTTGCAGTGAATTCAAAAAGCCTACGAATGTGCGATAAGCAGGTCCTGGTGCCATGACAGTGCAATGTTTGTCCCTCTGGCCCTTATCGATGTGATGCTCCCTCCCGCATTTCCTCCACTGTTTGGCTGCTCTCCAGCCTGCAAGGTTTAACAACAGGAGCATTTCCAGCAAACGGTATTTTCACTGCAAACAGCAGCAAATGAAAGTAACATTTCAGTACCTGACCAGAAAGGTATCTTTAAATGTACATGATGCCACCTAAACCTGAGGCTCGCAGCAGGCTCTTCTGTGAAATCTAACCAGGTTTGGGCCTCAGTGTCGACCACATACGCCTCGCTCAGCATTTGCCAGCTACAAAAATGTCATGGGCCTGAATATTTCAGGATTTACTGCTGCAGAAACTATCCAGTGTCACCTTTCTCCCCTTTTATGGCTCAGCCATAATCTTAAACTCAGTTGAATACAAAGAGCTGCCTGTAGACAGCTAATACCAAAGACGGAGCTTTGTGTGAAACTTGCAGGGAAAAAAAGAAAGAAAAAGAAAGAAATCTCTGAGAAGGATTGGCAGGAAACACAAATAGTTTTGGCTAATTTTTCCTAGTATTCTTCAGCCGTGGTTAAGGGTTGAATTAAAAGGCTCCTCCTTTGCTCTGGCCCATTCTCACACCATGTATTCACCAAAGCAGATAATTCACCAAACAACAGATACCGCAAACACAAGCTGGGGTGGAAAGTCCTGCGCTTTCGCGGCCGCGGGCGCAGGTGTGGGAGGCGGACAGCTGAGGTCAGGGCGGAGCAGCAGGCTTCTGTTTCACACATGTAAGGATTATCCACCAGATCAGTGGTGAAATCCAGGTTTGATAATGCTGCAATAATGCAAATAATTACACAGCAAAACCAGCCTGTAACCCAAGTCCTAATTGCATTTAAAGAGTTCTTGTTGTACCCCAGGAGGTGCTAGGTTTGGGTATGCCTTGGTAAGCTGAGCAGTCCCGACTGTCCCTGATCTCCCCGTGCGCTGGGGACCTGCTCCTGCCAAGCGGTGTCTTGGAGCTGCAGCAGCATAAGCCCAAGCTGCTCAGCGTTTTGCAGAATTACCAGCTGCATTGACCTTAATCTATGCAGGCTCCCATGCAACTCTTTCTCAGATTGATGTGCCCTAAGGTACCTCAGGTCTCTCTACCCTTTGACTCTGCTGTTTCCACCAGGGTCAGCTGAGTGAAAGAAAGCCAGAGAGGGTCTTTTTACAAGGGCATGGAGTGACAAGACAAGGGGTGATGGTTTCAAGCTGAAAGAGGGGAGATTTATGTTAGAGATAAGGCAGAAATTGTTCACTCTGAGGGTGGTGAGGCACTGGCACAAGTTGCCTAGAGAAGCTGTGGCTGTCCCCTCCCTGGCAGTGTCCAAGGCCAGGCTGGATGAGGCTTTGAGCAACCTGGTCTAGTGCAAGATATCCCTGCCCATGGCAGGGGGGTTGGAACGAGATGATCTATAAGGTCCCTTCCAACCCAAACTATCCTGTGATTCTATGAGTGACTCTGAGTACTGGGATGTCTTGAAAGACACTTGCTATTTTCCTGCTATGCCTTTGCTAAACAGAGAAATGCTACCCTCCAGCACAAGTGTATTCCCACAGGTATTGGGAGACAGGAGGTAGAGAGACAATTTTAACCTTAAAAAAGAATTCTGTAACCACCTCTGCATTTCACATAGTAACAAAAGCCAGGTACTCCCTAAACAGAGACCATCCTGCACACATGAAGTCAGTGACCTTCGTTTCAGTTTGGGAAACCCATCAAACAAGGAATATCTCCATAAAAAGAGTGTACTGCATGTTCCTCCTGAATGCAGGGAATTGCTTCCCAGCATTGCTGTCCACATACTCCAGGAAATTAAAATGTGAAAGACCCTGAAAACAAGTCAAAACAGTTGGAAGCTATACATAAATAATAAACAGCACTTTCTTCTCCTATTATATTACTATAGTGTGTGTACATACACAAAAACAGGGTTTATAGTTTTTCCCCTCAGGTTTTAATCAGTTAGCAATTGGCTTAATTTTTAGTATTATCTAGCAGGAATTGGGAACATCACCCAAATTATGCATGCTGAGAGGAAAGCAAAATTGCCCTTGTGCTGTCTGGTTTTACCTCATAGTGTGTATATAAGTTCCATATATGAAGTAAAGAGAGACTTTCCAACAGAGCAGGAATCTTGCATTTGCCGAGCACTCAATACTCTCAGCCTCCTGGATCCCAGAGAAACTTATAGACATGGTTTAGCGTGACTCCAGTCTCCTTTTGATGCTTACAACTCAATTTTGCAATCACTATCCAGGACGGCTTGTGAAATCAAAGAAGAGGGATGATCAAGCTTTTATTGGGAGTTTTCTACTTGCTGCAAACTGCAAGACGCTGTTTTACAGTCTGTGACTCTTTGATATATGACACACGCCGCTGTGTGGGTGCTTACCTGCTAAAAATGTTTTGATTTGTCCTGTTTCTTTCTTGTCTGCATATGGTTTCTGTCTCTGTATACTCTGTTAATCTCTCATGGCATTTTTTAAGTAGCCAAACTGGTTTTGTCCGCGATATTTTTGGTATGCTGTACCTTATTGGTAACTTGCAATGAAAAGAATCCAAATTACAAATGAAAAAATATATTCCCTGCTTTTAGTTATAGTCAATTCTCATAGCACAAAAAAAATTAAAATATTAATATACATAGAGCTCTCCACGGTCATTATACAAAGCCCTTCCAATTGACCTAGCGACAAGAGAGTGAATGAGTGCTGTGTTACAATATTTATCTAAATGTATCAACAAAATAGTCAAACCTGAGATTAAAACTTCTGAGGAAGAATCTGAAAATTGTACATTATTAAATCAATAATAACAATAGCACATTTCAACATCCTTCGACAAAAAAAGACTAGTAGTCCTGTGCTGAAAACAAGGAGTTCGGACAAAGTACCAAATTCCCAGGAAACCAAACCTTACCCAGGAGTCAGCTGAACTGTGCTCATTTATATCCCCTGAGAATCTGCATTAACTAAAACACTTGGTCAATGTTATATGACATAGAGGAAACAGGAAAAGATGGTAAATGCTGCTTTTGTGATTTATCCATCACCCTGTGTCTCCTCAGTGTGACTTTGCCTGGCAGTGGGCAGCACTGCTGCTGCCCCAGGGCCAGGAGAGATGCAGCAGCAACACGTGTGACTTAAGAGAAAAATCATTAATCTTTAAGTGTGGCTTTAACGTCTCTGAAGGGATCAACCTTACCTCCATACAAGTGCCAACATACACAGTTATATGCACCTCATACACATCCTTGTCCAAGTAGGGTCTGTAAGAACCACAGGTGATCTCAAACAGCATGTGATGGCTTTTCATGGCTCTGAGCAGCTCATAGCACAGGCTGTCTCTGATGAGGACCAGATCACAGCTAATTAAACCCTAATAAAGCCCCATCCTCAGCTGTGGGGACTGCAGCTGCTGCAGGTTAATGCAGGAGCAGGGAAGTGGAGAAGGCAGTTGATGCATGGGAGAGTCCGAGGTAGCAAATGCTGGAGCACCTTGATGGAATTAGGGTCCCCTCTAGCTGCTGGTGGCCCATGTGTATGATGGGAACCAAACCAGAGAGACTGCAGGGACAGCAGGGCTTCACGACGATTGTGGGTATCTCTGGAGAATTTCCTCCTTCCCAAATGAGTAGCTGGCATCAGATGCCTTTTCATGAGAGAATAAAAGAGAAGCATCTCTGGTGGAAAAACTGTGCTGAGGAAAGTTTTCGCGGTGTTTAGAAGCGAAGCAGGAAAGGAGCTCGCTGAGACCAGGACACTTGGAACATCGTGTCCAGACCGAGTGTGTGCCCTGTGAGAAGAGCACCCCTCCCTCTCCCGACCCCTGTCTGCATGAACAGCGGGGCACAGAGGTGCTGGGGCAGCACTGCAGGAATGCCCACAGCAGTGCTGCAAACCCTGCAAAGCCCCGGCTGGAGGCCCCAGCAACACCAGAGGCAGGAGAAGCAAAATGCATTGCCTAGCCTTGTTCTGCAGCTTTATTCACCTGAGCAGGCTGGTGCAAAGCCCTGGTGCTGCACATCAGGGCACAACTCGCCTAGACATTGACTATGACCGGGAACAGGGAGCACCAGCGGTGGGGTGCCCTCGTGGCCCCCTGCACAGGGTAGTGGCCCAGCAGACCCCCACGCCAGGGGTGCAGGGTAGGGACAGCTTACGCCAGCACCAGTGGAAGAGTCTGCTAAGCCCTGGCCTCAGGAAACCCTGATTTCCTGGAATAAAAGTCTCTTTCATCTTACAGGCCGGTCCTTCCCAATGGTTTAAACTGAGAGGCCCACATAATCCTGTTTTTCTGTGGGGATGTTTGTAACCCAGGGACAATGTGTAATCCCACTGCAATCACTTCAGAATTCTTGGAGGAGAATCAAGCGATGCTGTTATTTGTTGTTACCAACAGAAATAACTGGTAAGCAGTGTCCCAGAGAGCTGAGTAAGAAGAGGAGGATCACACTGCCTCACGCAGCTCCCACTCCTGTTCCTCCTTAGGTCACCTTTTATTTCAGAAAGTCAAGCAGGAATAAATGTTTAGATCTCCTGTTGTGATCTAAATAACGTTTCCCATGGTACAAGTCTTGAACTTTTCAAAACCAAAACTGCTGTTTCTGATTGCCAGAGCTAGACCTAAACACTAGAGACAGCATTTCTGGGGCATCAGAACGGACATTTCGCTATTCACTAAGGAATCGCCGTGGATGAAAGAAGCGAAAAGCTGTCATGTCTGCAACTCACAGCTACCGTCTCACTTTTGGTAATATAAATGCATATGGTTTTGCTTAGGTAAAACAATTTCACCCCTTAGGCTTAAATATTTTTTATCAAATAAATTCTGACCTCCTGGAGACATTACTGAAACGGCATAATTGCACCCTGCCCACGAAGTGAGGTTGCAAGAACTCGGTTATTTGTGCTTGCTGCCACGAACAGCGTGGCTGCAATCGCAAGGCCCTGTCAAGGCTGTCCGAATTCAGCGCGCCCTGCCCCGGGGATGCCACCTGCCCGGCCCTGTGCCCCCCACGCGCGGTGTCACTTGTCACCGAGGTCTCCAGGCACCTGGGGGGAGACAGCGGGTACGGCAGCTCCTCTGCCAGAGCGAGGAGCGGTGCCCACGCCTGAACGGAAGGTCCCAACACCCCCCTCTTCTCCGGGAAGCGCAGACCCCCCGGGGAGCTCCGCCCCAGCCCGCTCCTCAGCCGTGCCCACCGCCGGGGCCTATTGCCCCGCCTCCCTCCGCGGATCACGCCGCGCACCCGCCCGTCTCTGCCGCCCCCTGCCGGCGCACAGCGGCCGTGGGCCGCGGGAAGGGGCTCGGGCAGGCGCCGGGACCCGGGGGGTTTGCGGGGCTCCGGGCGGTCGCTGTGCGGGAAGCCGAGGGCTCTTGGGGACAGAGAGGGGACACGGGAGGCAGCGAGAAGGGGAGGTCTGAGCAGGAGGGGAGAGGAAAGGAGAGTGGCGGAGCTTACAGGCACCTACAGAGCCGGGCAGCTCCGCGCCCCCCCGCCGCCCCAGCCTGGCCTGCCGCGCTGCCCCGTCCCCCCGCGCCCGCTCACCCGGCCCGCACACGCCGCTCTCGGCAGCGCTTTTTAAAAATCAGTCACGGTCTGGATTTTTCACGAAAACGCTCACTACGCTCCTCAGCTGGCGTCAGAGCCGGGTCTGTTGGCACTAGCAGGTTTCTGTGAGCCATTCTATATAAAAAGCCGCCCCAAGCCGTGCGTGTCTGGCGTGGAATGCAGGACGTGGGACAGGACGCTGGTGGCTGCGCTGGGCGGCTGAGCGTGAGCAACGTGCCCAGGGGCAGCCCTGCTCCTGGAAAGCAGAACTCCGTGGACACACAGCGTTGCACACCCTCGGCATCAGGCCTGAGCATGGGATAGCCATGCCTGGGCTAGCTGCTCCCTGGGCTAGCTGCTCCCTGGGCTAGCTGCTCCCTGGGCTAGCTGCTCCCTGGGCTAGCTGCTCCCTGGGCTAGCTGCTCCCTGGGCTAGCTGCTCCCTGGGATAGCTGCTCCCTGGTCTGATGCACGAGACCAAAGCAACAATTTCTCTCATAACGCAGCCGCACTGCCAGGGAAGAACCTGAGTAAGCACTGCCGGACTGGCAGTTTTTAGCCACGTGTGTTTGTTACTTTCCTTATAAGAACATTTTCCAACTACTCCACTGTGGCAGCCCGAGTTAACTTCTGTGACATGTCTATACTGCACGCACCGCTGGAGTGGAAACTCTGACTGTGCTTCCGAATGGGACAGGAGCTGCGTGCGCCGGGGATATCGCACAGCAATACTACACTGAATTTGGCATACAGTGGGTCTCCTGCATTAATAAAGGATAACCAGAACCGATAACTTTGCTAGCCACACCGTAAATGGTCCTGTCTTAATTTTAAAAAATGTTTCATTAATTACATTTTATATGGATATGGTATTATATATGGTTTATATATGGTATTCCTCTTCCTAAACTTTGCCATCCAACTCACACACTCTCTTACATCATTCAGGGAACAGATCTGGTCACAGGTCCTCTTCTTCAAGCTGCTTGTCGCTCCAGCTGCCTCACTTTCCATATCTATATCTATATCTATATCTATATCTATATCTATATCTATATCTATATCTATATCTATA
>Ga0065711_1048985_pt1 | contig 11533 bp, 15 predicted proteins | sample Hoacrofraction12_FD_59098 | JGI IMG/M metagenome (GOLD analysis project Ga0065711, IMG submission 59098) | Hoatzin crop microbial communities from Cojedes, Venezuela - Epithelial fraction 12 v2 (version 2) | ecosystem: Host-associated > Birds > Digestive system > Esophagus > Crop | place... | reverse complement strand
AGGGGACTGGAGCATCTCTCCTACGAGGAGAGGCTGAGGGAGCTGGGCTTGTTCAGCCTGGAGAAGAGAAGGCTGCAAGGGGACCTTAGAAATGCCTACAAATATCTGCATATTCCCCATCCCTTCACCCCCACCTTGCTCCACGCCTGAGCCCCTGATCTCCCTTGGACGCTGCCGGTCTTGGAACGGGGGAAAATCCCCCCCTGCCCTTCGGACTGGCTGTTGGCAGGCTGCTCCTTGCTCCGAGGTGAGGGCGCTTGCCGATGTGCGGCCATGCTTACATGATGGCTTGCTTGGTGCACCAGGGCTCGGTCCGGCGGTAGCTCCGTATCCGCTGCGCCGCTATCCCACGCGTGAAAGGGCCACACTCTCTTGAACACCTCAGGGGGGCTTTGGGTTGCCCTGAAATAAAGTTTTCAGTGTATTAAACGTCGGCTTTTTATTAGGTACTATAAAAAATGGCGCTGTTTCTTTTTCCTCTTCTCTTGGGAGGAGGAGTGTGAAGCTTGCCGTGAAGGCTTCCAATCCCTGCTAAAATGAGATTGAGACAAATCCCATCAGGGCCACAATTGTTTGTATCGCTCAAACAAGTGATAAAGATACCCAGAAAAACAGCAAAAAAAGCACTGTGAAAATTGCAGGGCTCTTGGGAGACCATCCCAGCTTCCTTATAGGATGTGCAAGCACGGGTTGAAGGTCCTTGGTGCAAGCACCTGGACCTGGAGGTCCTCTCTCCTTTGGGTCGCAGGGGGACTGCTCTCAGCACGGTGCCCAGAAGACACACTCCTCCATCCCCAGAAGACCTGCTGCAACCTCACCAATGGGCCCTCAGTGCAGACAGTGCAGACCAGAGGAGAGGATGCTCGTCCTCTCCTTATCTGGAGCGGTCCTGTCTCCTTCTCCTGCGGGAGACGATCGCCACGCAAGCCTCCTGCCCCTCTGTGTGTTGGTACACGGTCTCTGAACGCTGCTTGGACTCAGGGGAAGGGCGCAGAGAAAGAGCCCTTTGGTGAACGACACACTTCTCCCATCGCTACCTCAGCAGCCCAGCTGCAAGGCACAGTTTCTCACCAAACATCTCTTTTCCATCTCCACCGGAAAATACGGTTTTCATTTTGCAAAGTGTAAAAATAAAACCCCACTTGACCCCTTCAAGGGGCAAAGCCAGTTGCGCCACTGGGGACCCTTCGCGCCGGCACCGACCCCCAGCCTCCCACGGCAGGCGTTCGCCAAGCGAGGGGAGGTTGCGCAACGCAGCCTGGCAATGTGTTTCTGACATCCCGGGGGGCCAAGGCTTGGAAAAACAAGCCCTGATTTATCTGAGGCCCCCTGTGAAGAAAGCAGCGGGAGTCTGGTTCAGATCAGGCAGCCTCTACAAAACACCAAAGCTGATGGGGTTCAGCTGGGGATGATCCAGCCGCCGACTGCAAGAGTGAGCATCGCTACGGGAGCACCCTTGGCTCTTTCAATCCATTGACCAGGGAAACCCGTGGCTGCAAAGCGATCCCCGGCAAACGCTCCCATGGACCCTCTGCAGAAGCACATCTCGATCTCTAAATCTCCGTAATGTGAAAGCAAAACTCTCTGTTCACGCGATAACGTCTTCTGTGGCACTTTAGGGTCAAGAATGCCCGCTCAGGGGTGGCTGACTTCCCAATTAGCTCTGGTTAGCCAGAGGACAGACTGCTGGCGTGCTCCGCTTTTGGGAGCACTGCTCAACAGAGCAGGCACAGCAACAAGAGGGCCAGGTCCGTCGCTGCAGGCAGTCAGGGAGGTGCAGGGACTGCTCCCAAGGGCTCTCTGATATCCGTTAACCAATTTTCCAATGACTGGCATTGCAAATAAAGGGTCTGCAATTAGCTGGACTCCTGGTGTGTTCTTCCCAGAAAGCACCTTCCAAGGAGGGAGCGGTGTCACGGGGAGCACGGAGCCAGCCCTGCTGGTCCCCCTCCTCCCAGGGCGCGCATCTCTGCTCCTCCGAGCCACATCTGAACCTTTCCCAAAGGGTCCTCAGGGACACCTGGGGTCTGGGTGTTTATCCACCCAGGCCCACCACCCCTCAGAGGCACGGCTCCCGGGAGCCATCGGTACCTGCTCCTCAGGATGGCTCCTCAAGAGCTCCTGCCCAGGGAGCACCACCAGCCTTCCCCTCCACGGAACCGGTCCAATTTCATCGCTTCAGAGAAGGGTGCTTGGCTGCAGGTGAGCAGAGCTGGGCAGTGCTGACGCGGGCAGCGGGTCTCCGGGGCAGGGTACGCTACTCGGCATCCCTGCTGCCCGCTTTACTCAGGCCAGCCCTGGAGAACCTGCCCAGAGGTGCGAGGAGATGATGCTCCATCCCCAGCTGCCCTTTGCTGTCCCCACTCCTCGAGGACATCTTGAGGGCTCTTTGCCCCTCTCCCTTCCCACGGTGCGCACAGATCGTCCCTTTGTCCCGGGCGAAGTCCGGCTTTGCCGGTGCTGCTGAGAAGCTGGCTGCCAGCCTGGCAACCCACCCTGCTTTATTGCCACTGTGGGCAGCTATCGCCGACCTGCGCCGTAGGTGACCGAAACCGGGACCACCCCACCTCCTCCCTCTCCTCCGGCCCCGCCATCCACCCCCATGTCATGTCCCTAGGGGACATGAAAAAAAAGAGGAAAAGCAGTGCACTATGCTTCTTTTCTAATACAGAAGACCCGAAAGTCTCTCCGACGCTCTCCCTCCTACCCTCAGGAGTGACAAAAGCCGTCACCGTGCTGCCGCACACTGCCAGGATCGCTGCCGTAGGCTCCCCGTGCCCCTTCCCAAACCCAGCCTGAGCCCGCTGAGACATCTCCCGCAGCCCACGGAGGTCCCTCGGTGTACATCGCCCCACCCAGCACCACCTTCCCCCCTCCCCGCACACTCCACCAGCCCCTCGCGAGCCCGGCTGCTCCCCAGGGAGCCCCGCGACAGCAAGCGGAGCTGTGGGGAGCCCCAGGGTGGCAAGCAGAGCCGTGGGGAGCCCCAGGGTGGCAAGCAGAGCCGTGGGGAGCCCCAGGTCGGCAAGCAGAGCCGTGGGGAGCCCCAGGTCGGCAAGCAGAGCCGTGGCTCACCTCCAGCCAGGGTCACCAGGCACAAGACCCTCAGCACCAGCGGGACCTGGAGAGAAAGAGCCTTCATGTTCCCGCTGCCGGCAGCAGGAAAGGCACGCAGGGGACGATGACGGGCAGTATTTCCCACTCCCGACGGCTTATGGCATCGTCTGGAGCAACGCGGCTGCTGTGGCTCATTCCAGGATGATGGAGCCCGGAGACGGGGTTTCGGCTTTATTCAGCTCCTGGCGCACGTCTCAGGGTGACGACAGAAGGCGGAGGGAAGAGCGGGACCGGGGAGGGAATACCGCCCGCTCCCGGAATTCCCCGGCTGCCCTTACAGCAGCCTTTTCTCGCGCACACAGCGCAGCCCCAGCCTCCTTGGCAGATTATTCAAGCAGGGGCTTTCAGGGGTCGGCTGCTCCATCCTCCTCTCCCATTGATGTGTCTCCTGGCCAGGCAGCCCGTGCTAAAGCTCTCCCCACCTCCAGCCCCCGGCTCCCCGAGCTTCACGAAGCTGCAAAAGCAGCTGTTCTCTTCCTTCTTGGCAGCCATCTTACAGGTTGTTAGGCCAGAAGAGGCAGGATTTGCTGCTCAGGATGAGAAGTTGGGCAGCTAGACCGGCGAGCCAGGCTGCCTCCAAGGAGCATCACCGAAGCCAGGGGCGAGTGGGGACCCAGCAGCTCCCCAAGCAGCTCCTTGGGCACGCTGCCTGCAGCCACTGCGCCTTGCTGCGGCCCTGGCTTTCATATACGGCAGGGTCTCAGCTGTGGGGGGTCTTGCTGACGCCAAGAGCATGAGCACGAGGCCCCCAGATCTGCAAGCAGCCGGGATGGCTGGGGGGCTTCCCAGCACTGGCACAAAGCCAGGACCGAAGCGGACATACCAACACGGCGGTCACATCCTGCACCTTTACTTTCTCTTTCCTCTCAGATCCCAGCAGAATACCTAACAGTTTTCCCCTGCCTACTGCCTCAGCTGAAAGATGAAGATAAGATCAAGACTGAGCCTTTGAAATCTTTTTCCCCCCCTCCAGAGTTTTCTTAGGGCTGGTGGGAACCTGGCTTCTCTGTGCTGTGGGAAATTCCAGCAGTTCCAGTTGGGATTTTATTCCCAAAGAGTGAAAACCCCCAGGTTTCCATATGATGCGTTTTTAAAACATTTGGCGAAACCCCCAGCCTGTGACTTCAGCCTTTGCTTACGTTCTAATAGAAGATAATACCCATTTCAAGGAAATGAAATAAAATAAAATAAAAACCTGAGAGATCTTAACAGTCGGTTTGATCCGGGCAGAGCAGGACACGCTGCTGCGCCTCTTGGGCAGGTTTTTGGCCCCTTCCCCAGGCAGTGCTTTCTCAGGGCAGAGCCTTGCAGGAAACTTCTATTCCAGGAACCGGCACTGCCCGAGGCCGTCGGGCACCTCGGCTGCTGGAAGCGATAGCACCGACCCTACAGAAACAGGTTCTGCTTCTTCTGCAAAGGCATCACTGCCAGCGATGCACTGAGGAAGGGCTCCAGTGTGCGCGTGAAGTGGGAGTGCGAGCGCCTTGTTTGCCAAAGGCATGCCTTGCCGCCGGCCTTGTTGTTTCAAGGCACCAACAGCTCTGCGGCAGGCTAAAACGGAGCTGCTGGTCCCGCACAGCCTGGGCTGGTGGGGCTACACCCGGCAGGGACTCGTCCAGGGCACACTTGGAGACCCCCTGTTGCTCCCAGCGCAGGTTTGGTGGGATACGGCAAGCCTTCCGGCGCCGGCGTGGGTCTGAGCCACCAGCAAGCCCTGCAGCTCCCACCGAAGGCAGGAAGCATGGATGAGGAAAAACCATGAGCAAACCTTGAGTAGGTCTGTGTCCCTGCTATGGAGAGCGGGCAGAGGGACCATGTGCTGCTGGGGCTCGGGCTGCAGCCTCCCAGCCACCAACATAGCTCCGAGGCTGGTCCTTGGACCCACAGAAGGGCTCCAGCTTATGCCAAACAGTCTGGTGTCGAGGTTGGAGTCCGGGCCATCCAGCTCCAGCTCTGCTCCAAGGATAGTTTCCCATCAGGATGGATGTCCCACTGCTGAAACGGTGGCTGTGCTGCGGGGAAAGGGAGACAAGGTCAGGTGTGAACTGGATGTTGGTGACAGCGTGAGGCACGCTCGGTAGCCTGCTCTGATGCCGTGCCCCTAGCCTTTGGCTGCTCACTGGCAGCCACTAGCCAGGACCTGGGCTTGTTGCTCCAAACCATGGGTGCCACTGGCCAAAGGACCAGGTCCCATCTTCCCCATGAGAGATGTGAAAGCAGCTCCAGCATTTCCCACCCCTCGCAGCTTTGCCGGGGCTGGTCACGCGCAGGTGCTGGAGCTGTGCACGGGATCAAGGTCCTCAAAGGTGGAAGGAACGTATGACTAACGCTGCGAGAATTGCTCTGGGAGGCTAAAAGCAACTTGACCCTGCAAAGGCAATATGCAAAACAACATGCAAAGAGAACAAGGGCTGTGTCCTAAACAAATAGGAAATCACCCCGGGACATGGCCCGTCTCCTACAGGGTGTTTCCGTGCTGGAAATTTATGCTCCTTGGCTATTCCTGGTTCTTGTCCAAGAAGGAATAAGTGCCGTTCATTAGAGTAGATTTGTCTTCCTGGAAATCAGTTGGTGACTGGAAAAAAAGGAAAATTCAGTGAGACCTCGGAGGCTGTATGTGACCTGGCAGAAAGAGATGCCAGAGCCGATCAGATGAGAAGGCTGATGATTTCCACTGCATTGTCCGTTCAGGAGCTCCCAAGACCTCAGGAGTTGGTATTCCTGGAGCAGGGAAGCCCAGCACCTCTGGTAGCAGGTATGAACAACATCCATGGATGTTGTCCACAATGTCTCTCGTGGAGGCTTGCTGGGAAGAGGCAGCAGGAACACTTTGCTTTTGGGAAGACCCAGCCGGTGTCTGTGCCGCAGAGGAGAGAGGCTGACCCAGGGCTCCAACTCTGGACATACGATGAGCTTTTCTTTCCCCTGCTCATGCTCCCAGCTGCGAGCTCCCTTGTGGCAGCTCATCCTTGCACTACACCCACCAGACCCCCAGACTTCGATCTGGAGAAACCTTGATGGCTTTTCAAATGCCATGGCACTGGCTGGTGTGGCCCAGAGCAGCCCAGAACCAGCCCAGCATCCTCCTCTCTCCCAGCTACAGCAACCAGTCCTGGACTCAAGAGACGGTTCCTTAGAGCCAAAGGTGGCCTCTTGCTCTGGAGGTACCCTCAGCCTACACTTCATGCAGAGCTCTTCAGCCATCAGTGTAATGAGGGAGAGAATTACATGACAGGGGACCCAGAAAATCTGTTTAGCACTGCACGGCTTTGAATTTTCCTCCTGTTAAAGAACAAGGCAGGAAATGAGGAGCAGGTGGCTGGGGCTGTCTGCAGCCAGCATCTCCACGGGGGACAGAACAACTCCAATTTGGGAAGTGTCGACCAGTGCGGGCCTTGTTTTTTTTGAGTAATTGCTTTACATAGAAAACGGTTTCAAAAATAGCGGAGAACATCTCACAGGGCTTTCACTTCTCTGAACACAACGGCTTCCCCCTTCCTTGTGAATGGGAAAAAATTTGGGCTCCAGCACACGGCGCAAAATGCTGATGCTCTGTATTTTCCCGCGGTGAGGCAGCCAGCAGCATCCCGCGCCAGCAGGGCTGCGGGACGCGGCTTTTCCCCCCCCCTGGCAGCATCACCTCCGAGCTGAGCGCTGGTGGCTGATGCCGGTGGGACGCTGCCCGGAAAGGTGTCTGCCCGCGGCGGGAATCGGTGCCTCTCCTCAGCAGCCGGAGCTGAGGACGAGTCCTTCTGCCACCGACCACCAAGGACCGCAGCAGCTGCTGCAATAAACAGGACTTAAGTTGGTTGGTTGGAAATATTGTTTGCAGAGAAACTAACACAGAGCTGTTCAGTCCGCAGTGCAGCTGAGCTTTTCCTACACAAAGAAGAGTCACTTGTCCCCCCCAGAGTGACGCGGCCACGGGGCACCAGCTCTTCCCGAGGATGGGGAAGGCTCTTCTGGGGGGACCTGCCTGGATTCCATGGATGAAATCGGGGCAGCTTGGCGGAAAAGGCCAAGCAACATGCCGAGACGCTGCCGGAATGGGCTTGCCTGAGCACGTTGGGCGCCTGGGTCCTGCCAAGTCCCTGTGGAGCAGGAGGGACGTCCTGGTGTTGCAATCCTTCTGCGTAGCTGAAGGCAGCGTTTCCACGGAGCCGGCGTGGTGAAGGAGAGCCAGATGATCCCCGAGAAGGTGGTCTCTCACCATGGCATAGCAGGGAAGGGAGGGCAGGGCGGCAGCGGGGCTGGTTAGGGTGGGCACGACGGAGACCTCCGCGCGCCGTGGGAGCTGCTGCCAGGCTGTCCCATGGCACCGGGGTGATACAGGGAGGTCTGTCCTCCGCATCCCACAGAAGTGTCCTGCCAGAGCCGCCATGGGAGTGTGCAGAAGGCGGGGAGCAGGACAAGAGCCACAGCTCTGCTATTTCACCAGCCCCAGTTACCCCCTGTCCCTCCCTCCCGTGGCAGCAGGAGCCGAGAGCGCACATGCCCGCAGCCCCCTGGTCCTGGGGTCATTCTCCTGGCAGGAACAGCCAGTCCTGGCCCCAGCCCTTCGCTCAGGGGCGCAGGGAGATCCCACAGAAATCCCTTCGGCCCCATCCAGCATGGGCCAGCACCATCATCACCTCTCCACATCCCCACTTCTCCATCCAACGTGTCAACGCACGCATGCTGTCAGTCTCCAAGAAAGGAGCTTACCAGAAACAGCTCTGTTTATTGCCTGCTCAGAAAGGCTCACCTCTTCCCGTCTCCTCCGGGCAGGAGAAGGCTGTCTGCCTTCCCACAAGAGCTGTGGGACCAGTTTGACACGAGCTTATTGTTAAGCCATGATGGTGAGTGAAGGAGAGACCCAGAAAACCCCTCTGCAGCAGGGCTGCTGGGGCTGACCCCCAACAGCATCTCCTGGGGAGCTGCTGGCACCCATGGGCCAGCCCCACAGGGCAAGCGGCACTGCCTCATGCCGTGCTGCAACCTGGCACCCCTGGCTCTGAGCTGAGCCCTCCCATCACACAACCCCGCAGATCCCACCGACCCTTACAGAAATGGGACATCACAGCCCTCCAGACCAGAGCCACCACCCAGCTCGTTCCAGTGGCTCTTTCTGCCAAGCCACAGCCACGGCACGCACCAGGCTGCCCACCGGTGCCCAGGCCATGCCGGCAGCAGCCAACAGTCCCTGGAGCCCGCAGGGTTTCCGATGCCCAACAAGCCTCTGCATGAACTAGCACCATAAACCCAGGGGCTAGGCAGGGAAACAAACCCTGACAAACATTTCTCTGCCCGGGCTCTTAACCCTTTTCAAGCCTTGCTGGCTCAACTGAGAGACCAGGGAGGCACCAGACCCCTTCCCTCTCCCACCCCCAGCTCTTCTGCACCCCTCATTGTAAGAACAGGGTGTCTCCTTCTCTGCTTTTGCCCTCCATGCTCCCATTACATCTCTCCTATAACCCATCTACTGACCTGCTTCCCCACCAGCTCAGGCCAGGAGAAACAGGCTTGCACCTTACTCAAACTTCCTTTCTGGGAGCATCACTCCTGGCCCACCACCTGCTGCCAGAGCTGCTCAGGGTCCCCATCTGCTACAGTGGCTAGGGGGGGTGGTATTTTTAGGGTCAACGAAGCTGCCTCACCTCCTAACAGGGCAACGGGCTACAGATGCTGGCCGTTAGCATCTCAGTGTTGGCTGGGGAGAGTTAAAAAAGGGGTTGCTGGGGATAAGGAGAAGGGAGATTCCTCCCCTGGGCCATGATTCCTCGTATCAACCCCAGGAGGAAGCAGGGGAGAATCAAGGAAAGCAGAGATAAGGCATGTCTGGGATTCAGAATGCTGTTTAGAGAACAAATGCCCCCCCGACAGACCTGACCTCAGCCCAGGGCTTGTGACAGCAGTCAGCCCTGCTCACCCCTGCGTGCTGACACAGACCAAACCACCTGCTGTGAGAGCTGCCGTGCCCGAGCCCCTGCTTGCTGAGCAGGACAGAGACCTCCCCACGGGCATGCCCCCCCCCATCCAGCCCCAGCCCACCCCTCCAGAGCCCCCCAGTCCACCCGCCCCAGGCCAGCGGGGTGGTGTTCAGGGACTAGCCTGACTGTGGGCAGCAAGCGCCCCGGGGACCCCCAGAGCTGTGACGGAGGGGGGAGCAGTGGCAGTGGTGCAGCTGGCCCCTGGGAGCCCCTGGCCACCCTCGCAGGCATCCGCCGAGAGGAAAGACCCTCGCCAGCAAAGGACGTGCCGCTTCCCCCAGGCGCTGCCCAGATGGCCGATAAATAATAGCAACCCACCCGCAGTGCCCCCAGCTCCTGACCCCGCCAGCCCGAAGGCGACAGGGAGGGGACACGCGTCCTGCCCAGCTCCTTGGGAAGGTCCCGCTCGCCCCGGGGGTCTCGCACCCCAGGGAGGGCTCCGAAGGGCCTCGCTCTGCCTCTTGCTGCAGCAGACGATGCCATCGTGCGGTGCTCATCGCTTCCTCAGCTGAAGCATCTGCACTAAAAATTGCTGCTTCCACACTGGGGTTAATTAGCGAACCCCGCTCCAGCAGTTCCACAGCACAAGGAGATCCCCGTGGCTGGGCACTGGGGTCTCGCAGCGGGGACGCGTTGGCTGGGGGTCCTGAACACCCACACCCCCTTGATGGGCAACCCCCCGGAGGGTGGGCTTCCCCCCAGGGTGGGCGAGGGTCCCCCTGGGATGGCTCCCAGGCGGGAGCGGGACCCACGATGGGGCCGCGTGGACGAGACGTGGCTTGCCAGGACGCGGCGCGTGGGCACGGGGCAAGCACGTCCGCTCCGAGGCCTCTGGGACTTTCGCCACAGGACAATGGGCTGACCGAAAAGTTCAAAAATAGCTTTCTCCGCTGGCTGTTTGTCTGGCTCTGGACGTGGGTTTTCCCCTCCCCGCCCTCCCCCACCCCCATGCACCTTTCCCTTTTCTGGCCGCGCTCCCGGCTCGCTTTCGCAGCGGCAGCTTGCGCGGAGACGGCCCAGTGCAGCTCCTGTTTGCGTTGGATTTGGCTGGGGTAGGACTGGTGTTCCTCGTAGTAGGTACTACAGGGTTACACTCTGGATTGGTGCCGAAGGCGGTGTTGGTTTCGTTACTGCTGAGCAGTGCTTTGCGCAGCGCTGGGGTCTTTGCTGCACCGCGGCGAGCGGGCTGGGGGGCACGGAGGGCTGGGAGGGGACACGGCTGGGACAGCTGACCCAAGGCATATGACCCACAGGGATATTCCGTACCGTTTATGGCATCATGCTCAGCAGTAAAGCGTGAAGGAAGAGGGGACGTGGCGTGACGGCGTCTGTCTTCCCAAGTCACCGCGACGCGCGACGGAGCGCTGCTTCCCCAGGGATGGCCGAACACCCGCCCGCCGACGGGAGGCGGTGTATGAATTCCACGTTTAGCTTTAGCTGTTAAACTCTTTTTATCTCCACCCGTGAGCTTTCTCACCTTCCCCTGCCAGCCGGGAGGGGTGAGCGAGCGGCTGTCCGGTGCTCAGTCTCCGGCTGGGGTCCAGCCCCAGCAGCATCTCCAGGAAGAGCCGTTTCTGGGTTCAGCGAAGCCCCCCAGGGCGCACACGACCCCGGCCCGGAGCCGCCTGGGGCTCAGCGGTGCTGGGGTGGGGGTTCGGCCGCAGCAGCCCTTGGCGGGGTGCCCAGCCAAGACCTGGCAGCACCCTCCCGTCCCGGGACGCCCCTCAGCCCCGCCGCAAGCCCTCGCTTCTCCGGGACGCGTGACTCCCGGCGAGGCGGCGGGAGCTCCCAGAGGGTTTGGGGGATTCTGCAGGGGGACCCCAGCACTGCTTTCCCCGCGGGCGACACCCTTGGCCCCTTTTTTAACACGTAACGAGGGCTGGCGCGCAGCGTTGTCAGGATGGCCGAGCGGTCTAAGGCGCTGCGTTCAGGTCGCAGTCTCCCCTGGAGGCGTGGGTTCGAATCCCACTTCTGACAAGTTACAACTGTTTTGGCGGCAGGGTTGCGTTTTCGCTTTAGTTAAAGTTAATAGGTTGATTGCCTTTAATGGCGGCGGGTTTATTTTATCGGTCCCCTCCAAGCAAAAAAGCGCTCGCCGGGCGCGGCGTAAAAGACGAAAGCTGTCAGAAGTGGGATTCGAACCCACGCCTCCAGGGGAGACTGCGACCTGAACGCAGCGCCTTAGACCGCTCGGCCATCCTGACCCGCTGGCCCCCCTCCACCTCCGCCACCGCCTTCCTCCCAGCCACCGCCGTCGTCCCGCAGCGGGGGGGGGCCAAGGCGGGTGTTAGCCCACGGGCCCAAGAGGCAGCTGCGGGGGGGCCGAGGGACCCCCGGGAGGGAGGCGGAACCCCACGGAGCCGCTCGGCGGGGCGGCAGATGCCCCTGGCTCGCTGCGGGGTGGGGAGGGGCTGGCTCCGCCCGAGGGAGGGGGAGGCGGAGGGGGG
>Ga0065711_1048984_pt1 | contig 11533 bp, 9 predicted proteins | sample Hoacrofraction12_FD_59098 | JGI IMG/M metagenome (GOLD analysis project Ga0065711, IMG submission 59098) | Hoatzin crop microbial communities from Cojedes, Venezuela - Epithelial fraction 12 v2 (version 2) | ecosystem: Host-associated > Birds > Digestive system > Esophagus > Crop | place... | reverse complement strand
AGCAAATTTCGAGCTTGACAGGCGCGATTTTAAATCGGCTTTAATGAGTGTAAGAATCGCTAGATTTGGCGATAAAAAGGATATTGACAAAATCTTTGACGATGAAAAAGAATCAAATCCTCACCAAATCTTAGCGAATTTCCAAGCCGGAAAGGGGTAAAAATGCGAAATTATGGCTATGAGACGCTAAGGCTAAAGTTTGTAATGCCGTATCTTTCAAAGGTTTTGCGTGCGAAAATCGCATCATCTTTTGAAACCTTAATAATCGCGCCGTCGATGTCATACTTTTTAAGTAGGCGATCTTTGTGTTTGGCTAAATGCTGGAGCGTAAGGCGATCAAATTTATCCTCATATACGATATTTTGGCAAACGTCGCTATCATATGAGCTTCGAACATACCACCAAACGACTAAAATTGTAAGAATAATAGCGACCATTTTTGCCTCCTCAAATAAATTTTATTCACATAAATATTATACCAAAAATCTAGCAAATTTAATCACGAAAAGGGGGCGAAATGGCGTCTGAAAATATGGATTTAAAAGTCGATCTTGAAGTCGTAATTAAAGGCATTGAGCAAGCAAAAAAAGGGATTGATGACCTACAAAAGGGTGCTGAAAGCATAAAAAAAGGCACCGATAATATCGGCAAAAGTAACGGATTAAAAAATGTCGGCTCACAAGCAACTCAAACTGCTAGCAAATTTAAGCAACTTGATAATAAAATTCAAGAGGTTAAAGAGAAATTAAAATTTAAATTTAGCGGCATGACTGATATCACGACGGGAATTGTCGGCATGACGGCGGCTTTTACCAAAGCTACAGGCGCGGTCGCAAATTTCGTCCGAGCAGGCTTGGAATTAAATCAAAACTACGAAAATTTGACCGCGAAGCTCCAATCCCTTGTAAATGCCGCCGATGAGAGCAGCAACATCGATCCATTCGCAAAGTGGCAAAGAAGCGGCGAGACGGCTAAAAAGATGATCGAGGATCTAAAATCGCTCGATGCTGAGCTTGATTTTAATATCACCGATTTAAGCGAAATGTTTGCCAGCTTTTATTCTGGCGCCGGGCAGCATCTAAATACCGTATCATTTTGGCTGCCGCACCGAGGTATTGCCGTTTTTCCCAGACGCGCAGGAGAAGATCGACCCAGCCACTGGCAAAAGCTACACGGTAAATGACACTGGCAAAGGCGCATGGTCGCACATCGACAATCGCGGCGTGGAGGTCTATACAAAAGATGCAAATTTGGATAAAATTCAAAAAGGCAAACACGATTTGAGCGAAAAGGAGATAGTGGCTGCGCTAAATAGCCTGCGCTACATCGCGCCTCACGCAAGCGAGGTTGGGCGATTTAGCGCACTTAGTGACAACGGCATCTACCTATCGCTTGAAAGTGACGGCATGATCGTGACAGCATTTAAGCCAGATGGCGATGCGGGTGCGTATTTTAATAAATATGCCGTCTTAAACAGAGTGCGCGATTTGGCGCGTGATGAGATCATAGAGAGGGTAAAAAAATGGTACGAAAAGTTATAATCGCTTGGGATGATGGCGAGTGGATGATTTGGGTCAAAGGCTTTGATTTTAGTGCGCCACGCACCCATTTATACCGCCGCTTTGTGGCATTTGCAAATATATTCGCGGCAAGCAAAAACGAGCGCAAGATCGGTTTTATGCACGATCAAAGTGTCCTTGATGATGATTATGTAAGGGCCGCAAAAAAGGCTGAATTCAAAGAAATTTGCGACTTTTATATCGGCAATATCGCAGATGATGACGACATCGGCAAAGAGCCGCTATTTCGCGGTGATTTTATGCAGGCGCTGGATTTTATAAAAAAACACAAAAAGCGCGGCGATGGCACGACTGGCACATGGAAGGCGAGCGATGAAAAATAGAGATAAATTCAACTACTCTGTGATTACCATTTTAGCGCGGCTTTACGATGAATTTCCGCGTGAGTGTGAATTTAGCGAAAACGACATCAAAGCGAAAAATGCGACTTTGTGAGTGAAGCGATTGCCGCTAAGTATTAACGCGCCTTATCACAATAAATTTAACCCATTTTGCGATAATATATACACCCTCTCAGCCACCTCGTCAAGATATTTTCTATCGTGCGAAATGCTAATAATCGCGCCGTTAAACTCGCAAAGCGCCTTTCTAATAACAGGTGCAGAAAGTGGCGAAAAATTGCGAGTGGGCTCGTCTAAAAGCAGGACATTACACTTTTGCAAAACCATATTTAAAAAGATGAGTTTTGCCTGCTGACCGCCGCTAAGTTCGCCTATTAAATGACTCATCTCACCAGTAGTAAATTTCATCGAGCCCAAATAGGATAACGCGCGAGTTTGCTCCTCTTTATTGTATTGCGAGCGAAAAAATTCCGCTGGAGAAATAGAATAGTCAAGCACCTCACTATAATTTTGCGGCATATACCCAGCTTTTATATCTTTTCTATCCTTCAATTCATTCTAAATTTCTTTTAGCAAAGTAGATTTCCCAGTGCCATTTTTTCCGATGATGCAGATATGCTCTTTGCCACTAACCAAAAGCTCAATATTTTGCGACAAAATAGTATCTCCCACGAGTAATTTATCCAAAGAAAACTCCAAAATTCGCTTTGTATTTGGCACACAAATTTCAGGGTCAAATTTAATAAACAGCCCAGCTTCTCGATCCGGAATATCGCTAAATTCATCCGCTTCTCTCTCAAACCGCCTCCCCTTGGCAATCAGCGTCTGCATACTCTTTTTGGCGTGTCCGTCTGACGAAGCGATGCCGTCTGGATTTTTCCAGCTTGTGTTATGCCTTGCCTTTTCATACAGACGGGCCAGCCGCTCCTGCTTTTTCTTGTGTTCGCTCCTCTCTTTTAGCGCGACCCTCGTTTGGCTATCAAAAAGCAAATTTCTATGCTCTAAATATTCAACATAATTAAGCCCAGATATCGTTATTTTGCACTCTGTTTTGCGGTGAAGCTGCTCGATATGGAGTATCCTATTTGCCGTATTTTCTATGAGCGTCTCATCGTGCGAGATAAAAATCACTGGAATTTGAGAGTTTTTAATAAAATCCTCCAAAAACGCCAAAGCTTCAATATCCAAATCATTAGATGGCTCGTCTAAAAGCAGAGCGTCTGGACTTTCGCAGAGCAATTTTAAGAGCTGAATTTTGACTTTTTCGCCACCAGAAAGTGTTTTAATTATTTGGTCTGAATGGATAAATTCATAATCCAAATTTAGCTTTTCTACGAGCGAATAGTTGCTATAAATATCAGCGCCCATAAAATAATCAGCGACAGATTTTTCTAAATCAATTTCGCTCATAAATTGAGGCAGATAGCCAAATTTGCCATTTTTTATTATCTCGCCAGTGTAAGAAATGTAATCCTGCGCTAATGACTCATCATATAAAAGTTTTAGTAGCGTTGATTTGCCGTCTCCCTCCTCGCCGATAACCGCAACTTTATCACCTGGTTGCAGTGAAAATGAAAAATTATCAATCAAAACTCTTTGATTTTTATTTAGAGTTATGCGTATATTTTTGGCTATCATTGTTTATCTCGCTGTTTTTCTTTGAGATGAGTGTATCAAGACGCGGTAAATTTGTCAATGCCAATGGTGATGCCAGCAAACAAAATCTCACCGCAAGAATCAAAAAATAAATTCAAATTTCATCCAAATTTGCGTTAAATTTAATTTACTCTCCGTTAATTAAATTAGGATAAACTTCGTCTTTTATTTCATTCATAGGAGATTACATGAAAAAATTAGCTTTTTCTTTAGTGGCAGCTGGACTTATCGCAAGTGGCCTAAATGCGGCGGAATTCGCGCTAGATAAATCGCACACGAGCGTAAATTTCAAAATCAAACACATGCAAATCAGCAAAGTGCGCGGAAATTTCAAGGAATTTGACGCTGCAAAAATCGATTTTGACGTCGATGCGAAAAAACTAAACGCGATCGAAGCGAGCGTAAAAACCGCATCGATCAACACCGATAATGACAAGCGCGACGAGCATTTGAAAGCGCCTGATTTCTTTGACAGCGCGAAATTTGCTGACATGACTTTCGTCTCAAAAAGCGTAAATGGTGATAAAATCGTAGGCGATTTGACACTAAAAGGCGTGACAAAAGAGGTCGAATTCGAATTTGACTTTGGCGGAATCACCCAAGTAGAGGGCAAAGATAAGATTGGCTTCACTCTTGAAGGCGAGATCAACCGCGTTGATTTCGGCGTTGGCGAAGCTGGCGCGATGCTAGATAGCGAAGTAGATATCACAATCGAAGTCGAAGCGCTCGCAAAATAGGCGCAAAAAGCGAATTTGGTCTCCCAAATTCGCTCTCCATTATCTCACACTTAAAATTTCATAAATCTTTCTGCGCGCGCTTGGTTTTGGCTCTTTGACGCGGTATCCCAAAGGAAGGAGCATCGCCACTCTTTTTTGGCTTGGATTTAGCCCTAATACGCGGTTTAAATCGCTCTCAACATATCCCTCGATCGGGCAGCTGTCAATGCCTAAAAATGCCGCTTGCATCATCATATTTTGCGCCGCCAAAAAGCACTGCGCCTTTGTCCAAGCGAAAATCTCGATCTCGCTCTGACCGCAGTTTTCGCGCAAAAAGTTATTCACCATCGTTAAATAGGCGTTTTTCTGCTCGTCGTCTTTATCGGTGCGAGCGAAAATTCTATCGCGCAAGTAAGGCGAATTTGGCCTTAAATCGGCGATTTTAGCGTAAATCACCAAAAGGTGCGAGCAGCTCGTGATTTGGACTTGATCCCAGCACGCTTTTCGAATTTGCGCCTTCAATTCGGCATTTTCAATGAGTTCAAATTCCCATTGTTGCAAGCCCAAGGACGATGGCGCAAGTCTGCCAGCCTCCAAAATCGCCTCAAAATCGTCATCTGAGATCTTTTTGTTTTCGTCAAAAATTTTGCACGCGTGACGAAATTTCAATGCCTCTTTAAAATTCATTCTATCCTCCTAAAATTGCGAGTTCGCTAATGATTTTTTCAAATTTCTCTTTCGCGGTTTTTAATCCTGCGCGGTTCGTCTCAATGACGCTTTCTGGGGCGCTGGAGATAAATTTCTCGTTTGAAAGCATATTTTCTAGCTTTGCGATTTCCTTTTCCAGCTTCGATTTTTGGGAATTTAGACGCGTTTTAATCGCACTGGTATCCACGCCTGAAAGCGGCACAAAACTCTCCAAATTTTCGCTCACATCGCGCGCAGAATTTGCAACTACTTCGCTCACAAGCTCGATTTCATCACATTTGCTAAGCTTTTTGATAAATTTAAGCTCGTCAGTCAAATCGAAATCACACTTCAAAAACGCCTTTTCGATTTTTGCAGCGCCCAAATCTATGGTCGCTTTCGCCCGACGAATGCTCACAATTGCCTCAATTACGAGATTGAACGCCTTTTCAATCTCCAAATTTCGCTCTGCGTTTTTCGGATATTTCGCGATCATAATCGAATCCGCAGACTCAAGCGAAGTGCCGCTAAGCTCGTGATATAGGTGCTCACTGATAAACGGCATAAACGGATGCAAAAGTTTCATCGCCTCTTTAAAAATCGCGCCAAGCTCGCAAACACTCTCCTTTTCGGCCTTTGAAAGCTCAATTCCCCAATCGCAAAACTCATCCCAAAGGAATTTGTACAAAATCGTCGCAGCGTCGTTAAATCGGTACTCATCAAGGTTTTTTCGCACGTCATTTACGCAGTTTTGGAAGCGCGAGGCGAAATACTTGCCCAAATTTGACTTAATCTCAATCTCGCTCAAATCCCTAAAAACCGCCCTCTCCTCGCCAAATCCGAGCAGGAATTTGTGCGCGTTGTAGAGTTTATTGGTGAAATTTTTGACCAAATCCATCGTGCTGTCGCTAAATTTGATGTCGCGGCCTTGAACGCAAAGAAGAGCGAGCGTAAAACGCAAAATATCGGCGCTAAATTCGCTGATTTTATCGAGCGGATCGATGACATTGCCGCTTGATTTGCTCATTTTTTTGCCGTCTGCGGTTTTTACGAGTGCGTGCAGATAAACGTCCTTAAATGGCAAATTCGCGGTGACATTTTCACACTGAAACATCATTCTAGCGACCCAGAAAAAAAGAATGTCGAAGCCGGTAATTAGCATCGTGTTTGGATAAAATTCCTTCATATCGCTCTCTTGCCAAATTTCGCCCTTGCCTGCGTCGCCATTTCCCCAGCCAAGCGTGCTAATCGGCCAAAGACCGGAGCTAAACCAAGTATCAAGCACGTCTGGATCTTGCTTAAATTCGCTTCCGCCGCACTTCGGGCACGATTTTGGATTTTCGTTTTCGTCCGCCCATTCATGACCGCAGTTGCAGTAAAATACCGGAATTTGGTGTCCCCACCAAAGCTGGCGAGAAATGCACCAATCGCGCAACTCACGCATCCAAGCGTTAAAGCTATTAATCCAGTGTGCTGGGAAAAACTCGATTTTACCGGCATTTGCCTGGACGACGGCGTTATCTGCGATTTGCGATTTTACAAACCATTGCTTCGAAATATAGGGCTCGACGACGTTTTTACAGCGATAGCAATGTCCCACTTGATTTGTGTAATCCTCGATTTTTTCGATGTTTCCTAGTTTTTCAAGCTCGCTAACGACGATGTCACGGGCCTCTAAGCGCTCTAGGCCTTTAAATTTGCCGCACTCGTCATTTAAAATTCCCTTCTCATCAAAAATGGTGATAAACTCCAAATCATGGCGTTTTCCGACCTCGTAGTCGTTGTGATCGTGCGCAGGAGTGACCTTGACGACGCCAGTTCCAAACTCCATATCAACGTGTTCGTCAGCGATTATCTCAATCTCGCGCCCAATTATAGGCAAAATCACCTTTTTGCCGAGCAAATTTGCGTAGCGCGAATCGTTCGGATTGACCATCACAGCGGTATCGCCGAAATATGTCTCAGGTCTAGTCGTCGCAACCGTGACAAATTGGTCGCTATCTTTTAAAAAATAGCGCAGATAGTAGAGTTTGCCGGCGTTTTCTTCGTATTCGACCTCGACGTCGCTTAGCGCGCCATCATGTGTGCACCAATTGACCATGTAGTTGCCACGCACGATGAGACCGCGATTGTAGAGATTTACGAACGATTTTCGCACGGCGTTTTTTAGCCCCTCATCCATCGTAAAACGCAATCTCGACCAAGCAGGCGTAACGCCTAATTTTCGCATCTGTTTTAAGATCGTGCCGCCGGATTTTTCCTTCCATTTCCAAATTTCATCTAAGAATTTCTCGCGTCCAAGTTCCTCTTTTTTAATTCCGCGCGCTAAAAGCTGCTTTTCGACGACGTTTTGAGTGGCGATTCCTGCGTGATCCATGCCAGGCTGATAAAGCGTCTTGTAACCATCCATTCGCTTATAACGCGTCATTATGTCTTGCAGCGTAAAAGTGAGCGCGTGCCCCATGTGAAGGACGCCAGTGACGTTTGGCGGCGGCATCATAATACAAAATGTTTTGCCGTCTTCTTGAATTTTGGCGTTTCCGTCAATCTCAAAATAGCCGCGCTCCTCGCAAATTCGGTAATAGAGCTCCTCGATGCTTTTATCGTAAAAATCCGTCTGTCTGCTTTTGATCTTATCTTTTGCCATTTTTGCCTTTCAAATCAAATTTCGCGATTCTAGCGACATTTTCCTTAAAACTACTCATTCACTCTAAATTTCATCGCCTCAATCGCGTAATTTGCGATGTTTTCATCCTGCATATATTCGACTCTGACCGCTGGCAGCGCACATTCGCCACTTAAAACCACGCGCAAAGGCGTGTAAATGTAGTAAATTTCGCCCTTTCTAAGCGGTGCGAGGAAGCTAACCACGCGCTCATTTTTGATATCTTGATACTCGATTTTTGCCTGATTTTGCATCTGTTTTTGCTTTTGCGTGCCCGAAATTCGCTCATTTACGACCTCAAAGCATGACGAAATTTGCTCATCAACCAGCACATTTGTGTAGAAATTTCCTGCACGCACGGCCACTTTTGAGTAAATTTGATCACCGATTTTTAGGCCATTTAGGTCGATATTTTCAAGCGAATTTGCATCGACAAATTCGCGGTAAATGTCCAATTTTTGGTTATCAAAGCCATTTTTTAGAGGCAACGCTTCATATCCAAAACTTGCGACGCTGTAGTAAAAGTCAGTCTCAGATGAAATTCCGATTTCAGCGGACTTCAAATCAAAAATTTCATCCAAAGTCTCGCTAAAATGCAGCTCTTTGCCATTGATTTTAAGTGCAAAATTTAGCGGCGCATCGTCATCAAAAAAGCTTCTAAAAGCCCGCAAAATAAAGGCTTTGCTCTGAGTCGATTTGACGTTTAAATTCTTCACCAAATTGTCAATCAAAAATTGCGACTTCTCATCAGCCTTTGCGATGCGCGAGTGAATATAGAGCGCAAACGCCCAATTTCTGGTATCGCTGTCGAAATTTTTTTGCTTATATTCGCCCTTTTTATTAAAATCAATCGCGCCAAAAACCTGCTCGAATTCGCCCTGCATTGCGGCATTTTTGAGGATTGCAGCCATCAAATATTGCCCAAGATAGCCAAATTCGTAAAGCTTATTGTCGAGCAAATAGTTAATTTGCGAGGTCTCAAGCGCACCATTTTCACTCAAAACAAACGCAGCGTAGAGTTTTAGGAAATTATCGTCGAAATTTTGCTTTAAAAAGCCTAAAATTCGCTCTTTTTGCGTCTCAGTCATGAAATTTTGCTTTTGATTAACGCCCAAAAGCACGTCGCTAGCGTAAATCGAGGCAAATTCATTCACCGCACCAGCGCGCCAATAGCTAAAACTGCCGTCATTTCGCAAACGAGAAATCAAATTCGCGATCGCCTCATCGCGGAATTTCGCTCTTTTCTCGCTATTTTCGCCATTTGCGTAGAGATTATCGAGCGCAAGTAGCTTGGATGTGAGCTGCTCGGTGCAGCCGTGCGGATATTGCAATAAATACTCAGTGTAGGCACTTAGCAGCACAGCAGGGCTTTTGGATACCGATACTGCGGCCTTTTTGTACGCTTCATTTAACGCCAGATCCACAGTTTGGGCATTGCTGTAACCTGCGGCCTCAAAATGACTCAAAGGATACTGTGAAAGCACGCTAAATTGGGAAACATTCGTGAATTTTTCCTTTTCATTTGCGATCTCAACACTGATATTCGCATCGCCCAAATTTAGGGCTTTTAGCTTAGTGTGAATGCGCAAATTTGAAAGCGGCTTTAGCGCGAATGAAATTTGATCGATATTAAGATGCACATTATCGCTTGTTTTAGCCTTTAGCGTCAAATTTTGCTCCTCATTTGTCGTATTTATCACATTTAGAGGCAAATTTAACTCATCACCTTGCGTAATATAGGTAATCGCGCCAGCCTTTAGAACGATATCGTCCTTGATGTTCATATATTTATTCGCGGAGGCAATTTTTTCGCCATTTAGTGCGATTGCAGTGATGCGCAGCTGCGAATTAAAGGCATTTGGCGTCTTAAAAACAATCTCAAGCTCGCCATTATCGTTGGTTTTAGCGACTTCGGTGATTTTGAAAGTCTCGATGTTTTTCGCTTTTATCGGACTCATGTCGTTTTTTAGCATCGCTTTTGCCGACAGCATGCGATCTGAACCAAATTTCAACGCCTCAGCCTCGCTAAAATAGGTGCTAAGGTCACTAAAAATATCAAAAAGCCGCATTTGATTGCGCTTTGCGACGTTAAAATAGTCAAAAGCATTGATTTCACGCTGTTTTATGATATCAAGCACGCCCTCATCAACGATAAATACGGCAACTTCAGAATTCGGATTTGCGCTAATTTTTAGGTGAATTTCCTCGCCGTTCTTTGCACTAATCGGCAAATTTAGGGCCAAATTCATCTTTTTATCGTCGCTATTTGCCTTAACTTCGGCCACGCCGTATGTACGAAGCGGAGTTGGGAGATTTTTCGCCTCTCTAAAAACGGTCGCCATCACGTGCGCACCCGCAAATTTAGGCGGAATTCGAAAACTCACATCGGCTTTTCCGTTTTTCACATTGACGATTTTTTTGGCGTAAATTTCATCTTTCGAGCCAAAAACTACGTAAGCAACGCCTTCATCAATGATCGAACTCAAGCTAACGCTCATTTCATCGCCACTTTTGTACTCTTTTTTATCTAAAATTACCTTCGTCTCGGTGATTTTATCGTTTTTAATTCGCGCTTGGCCGTAATTTCCGGCTACATAAAGCTCGCAGCTAGCACTACTACCCGCAGCATAGTCGTTTGCGACGATGAGATACTCACCACCTTGTGTAAAATTATATGTAAAATTTGACGTATTTGTCTCAAAACTATCAACCAAAATATAGTCGTCATTCTCGTCAAAATGGCTATCGAAGAGGAAAATTTGCCAATCTTTTTGATAAATTTTGATATTCAAATTTCGGCTCAATCTCTCCTTTGTGATCGGCTCCAAACTAACGGTTGAAAATTCAGTCTGAGTGCCCGAAATTGCGTAATCTGTGCTGCTTTTTATGCCTGTAAGTGCCGAATGAGGGTAAATCGTGAGATTTTTGTACTCGTTTGAGTTTCGGTTTCCGCTCAAAACGCTAAGATTAAGGCCTAAATTTAGGGCATTTGAGACTTTAAAATCCGTGTTAGGTGTCAAAATTAGCGACTTTGTGCCGTCATTTCCGATCGTAAAGTCGATTTTTTCGCTCTTTAGCAAATTTGGATTGTAAATCAATTTATTGACGAAAGAAAAATCCTTGAAATCGCCTAAATTTAGGACAATCTCAGAGTAATTTGAGACCAAATTTGCCCGCAAATTCGCCGCAGGATCGCCGAAAAAATAGTTCGCAATCAGGCTAATTTCGGGATTTTCGCCAGCTATGAACTCACTTTTATTCGCCAAAATCTCGCTTTTTACTTGATTTGGTGTGAATGCCTCGACGCTAAAGCTCTTTTTAGCGATATTCTTGCCCTCAAATTCAACGTTAATCGTGTAAATTCCGGTATTTTCGCTAAGCTCCTCATTTAGCTCAATCAGGCCAAATTCGTCCGCAGTTTTCGAGAATTCCTTGAAAATTCGGTGTTTTGGATCGAAAATTTTCACCTTAAGTGGCAGATTTTTAATCGGCTCATAACTCTCGTTTTTCGCGATAATTACGCCCTCCAGCTTCTCATTTGGGCGCAAAATCTCGCTAGTTAGGTAAATAAGCGCCCTATTTTTGCTCTCATCGCTCATTTCCACGCCATTTATGGCTTGCTCAAAAACAATAAAATTTTCCTCATCATCGCTTTTGATATAGATCGATTTTGGCTTCTTTTGGTCAAACTCGCTTAAATTTACGCTCAGATTGCCGCTTTTATCGGACTTTCCTTGAAACAAAATCTCATTATTTTCCGAATATAGCGTGATTTGCGCATCGTCTAAATTTGAAGTGTCTGAAAGGCGAAATGCGTGCAGGTCAAAGCCATTTTTCCCAAGCGTCACAATCGCCGAAATGTCGCTTAAATAGGCGATTTTGTTCACA
>Ga0065711_1048983_pt1 | contig 11533 bp, 5 predicted proteins | sample Hoacrofraction12_FD_59098 | JGI IMG/M metagenome (GOLD analysis project Ga0065711, IMG submission 59098) | Hoatzin crop microbial communities from Cojedes, Venezuela - Epithelial fraction 12 v2 (version 2) | ecosystem: Host-associated > Birds > Digestive system > Esophagus > Crop | place... | reverse complement strand
CTTCACTCTGAGGGTGACGGAGCACTGGAACAGGCTGCCCAGGGAGGTTGTGGAGTCTCCTTCTCTGGAGATATTCAAGACCCACCTGGACAAGGTCCTGTGCAGCCTGCCGTAGGTGACCCTGCTTCGGCAGGAGGGTTGGACTAGATGACCCACAGAGGTCCCTTCCAACCCCTACCGTTCTATGATTCTGTGATTCTTGGCATTCAGCATCTCACAGCCCAAACTCATTCTCTCCATTCTCTCTTCTGCTCCTATCTTTTCATGCTTCAAGTCTAAAGCATACAATTTCCAGCATGTTTTATCTTGGTACTTCCACTTACACCGCATATTAAATGATTTTCTTAAGCCTATCTAAAAGCAAATAGCATTACAACTAAGTCTCTCCAAGTCAGGATTGTAATAAATGTTTCAAAGGCAAAAAAGAGGGACAAGAAAAGGCATCGACAGGGTATAAAAGCAAATGCTGATAGATATAGACACCAGTAGAGGAGGAGGGTGTCACTGGGGAAAAAATATTTTATAATGTCTTCTCTATGCTTACTTTTCAAAACAGAATCACCCTATAGAACATCTAGATTAAAATTAAATTTAATTGAGTATAGTTTTTAAAAACGTTCATGTCCACAAATTCCAGATATATTTTCATGATTACAAAGATCAAAGTCCTGGACAGCAAAAATTCTGAAAACTGCACTTCAGCTGCAAATCTTTACATAACTTCCAGAATGTGTACTTTGTTTTTCCTTAAACTGCTGACAACAAAATAATCTCATGCAATTATACCACAGAGCTGCCATTCTCAATGGGGGAAAAAAAGCAGGATAATGGGAGAGCTCCACAAGGAACAATCAGAAGTACTACTGATAGTTAGGGACAGTACTCATTGTCACCAAAACTTGGAAGTCCACTGGGTTATACCACCTCATTTTTCTAAACAAGGAATTTTTAAGTATTCTATTGCTTCAAAAACACTAGCAAAAGACTTCAGCACTTCACAACCTAACATAACAGTATTCACTGTGTTAATATGTATGTCAAGCACTAAGGAATTTCTAAAATTTGCTTGCTATTTTTTTCCACTGGCAGACTGTCCTCTGAAATCCTAAATTCAGAAAGAAGTATATTGCCTTAGATGCCATCAAGAAATTGTTAACATTGCTACAGAAATCAAGAAATTGAACAGTTACCCACAGATAATATTTGGCATTTATCTATCTGTAACACTTGATTTGGAAAACATAGAGGTTAAAATGTATAATCATATGAGATGAACAACAGTCTACTCTCAAAATTTTCCGAAAGACACCAATCTGATCATCATTCTTCATTACATAGGAAAGAAAATAAACCTGAAGAAAACAGGACTACTGTTGCACATATCAGCCAACTGAGTAGTTTCATATATAGTGATGTATTAGTATACTGTTATCTATTTCTGATGCTATTTTATTCTATTTGATCTGATTCAAGACTATGCTTTCAGTTTTTACTTTACTGCAATACTGAGATGCAATACAAGAAAATGTTTTACAAATAGGTACCCTCCAAAGACAGCCGTTTAGGTTCTCTTTACACAAAACAAAATATAAAGGTTTCCTACACAACGCTAGAATCGGCTTCCTGCATTTTTAAATGAAGGATAGGGCACAAGAGGGTTGCAATTATTTTCTCTATATGAATTTGAAATGAATGATAGATCTGTATCTTCTATGTTCAGCCTCACAGCTTTAAATAAAATATTGAAATATGGGAGTAATACAAAGCAAAGATGGTGCAAAAAATAGCAATTCAGTATTTACGGCTTACTAAACACACAGAGATATCCAAAATGTTCTACTATGAAGTGGCGCTTTTTTCTTTTTTTTTCTTTTTTAAAAAAAAATCTAAAAAAAATCCACAAATAAAAAAATTCTAAAGTGATCAGGGGAATGGAGAAGGAACTATGAGAACTCAGCCTGGTTTTCCCAGCAAAAATAGTCTCAAATGGATAATATTTCCATTCAGATGGAAGTCAAGGATATGAACACCAAAAGGGAACAGAGCTATTTGTGGTAAAGCCAATACTGGCACACAATCAAATGCATATAAATCAGCCATGAATAAATCTATGCTACAAAATATAAGAAACAAAAATCATTTCTAATTGGAAGAGCAGCAAGGTCCTGAAAGACCTTCCCATAAGAAGTAACAATTCTCACTGACTAGTTTCAAGACGGTGCCTGATTTCAAAACGGACTGACATAATCACTGCTGACCAGATTCAATACACTAACCGGACTCTTCCAGTAGTGCTCTGAACACGCACTAAGTCAGAATTTAAAAACTTTCCAAGGTCCTTACCAGAAAAAAAACCCCATCTTAAATCCATATAACTTCTTTTTAGTAGGATAAGAGAAACAAGTGGTTTTAAAGTCCTTTCAGCATTTAACATGTGTTAAACAAAATACATCTCACAAGAATTTTGAAACAGATTTCAAAGAGCAAACAACTTCTTTTTAAAAACATGTTTTAAAGAGAAAAAGAATTGAGGAAGGCATACTCACCACCTTCCATCTTTCTTTGACCAAGATTCCCACACTGAGGATGTCAGGCTGCTCCCCTCCTCCACTCATTGCAACCTCCTGACGCGATGGAGCTGCTACACAAAGTCTATGTCAGTAGAAACCATCCAGATCTCGGGAGTGGCTTCCATTTAACCAGTGACTACAGAAACAGAGCAGAACATGGGGTCTCAGTGATTAGCAGAATAACATGAAATGCAGAAAAAGCTGTGTTTCTTATCTAGCACCTTAACTAGTTTTTGTATCCCATAGTGACTTATGTTGGAATTCTAGCCCAACAACTTCCAGTATAGAAAGAAATTCAAGCATATTCTTCCTCTTTTTTTAACCCGCTTGCTCTCAAACCTCTAAGCCCAATCTCAAAATAGTACTAATGAATAAAAACATTTTCAGAATTATATTCTGCAGGCAGTTTCAAATTGCAGTAAATAATAATTACATTAAAATTAAAATTTAATTTTAATAACAACTTTAAAATCTAATTAATAATTTACTAAATAATCGGTTAAGTAATTAATAGTAATACATAATAATAAGCTTGAAGAAATATTAACAAAAAAATTACAAAACTAAAAATAGATACTTAAATCAGAATTATAATTTAATTTATTGCACTGCATACAAACTATTCCACACTTTATAATGTGTTTCACACAGCTAGGATTACTTGTGATTAAATATATCTAAAGTAAAATTTCATTGCTTTATGTCAATGTACAAATAGCTAAAGGGAAAAAAAACTTGTCTTGGGTAATTCTACGGTTTAATTATTTAATTTTCTGGCTTCAGGGAATGGTCCGTAAATCAAATTTTATATAGCAATACAAAAATTTGTCTTTTGACGATTAATCCATCCCTAATGGCTCCCACCAGCAACTACTACAACCAATTAAAAGCTTATTTCAATTGTTTGAAGCTTTTCTAGAATTGTGCTTATTTGTTACACTGGTATAATCATACCAGTGTAACCCTGTACAAACTGTCTTATCCAATGATAAGACTCTTCAAAAGTGTATTTGCTTTGGGTTTATTTCTATCACCTCCAAAATAGTATAAATTAAAAGTGAAAAATTCTTTTCTCCCTGAATCAACACACAAATGGTATGCAAAACTGCTACAACCATTCTGATTTAAATTAACAGTATGCCCTTCCATGTGGATAAATGCCAAGTTTACTACTGGGGCTAAATTATGCTTTTTAAAAAACCGCCTGCTGCTTAAATTACCTTGCTTTTAAGACAGATGTTTGCTTGACATGACAGTAACTGTGGGATTTTTTTCATATTCTTTCATATTTATTTTTTTATATTTCATTTCTGCCTTTTTTGCTTCAAATGTAAATTCTGACATTTAAACCAACTCCAAACAAAACAGACCCCTCTGGAGAAAAATTAATCTGGATTATCTGAAAGTCTAAATTTATACCAAATTAAAGTGGATTACATCCCTGTAAAAGAGTGTTAATTCAGAATATGTAGCCTGAACTCGTTTAATTTAAACAAATGAAAGGAAACCAAATTAAGATTGTGTATTCTGAGTAACAGCATACACCCTGCAATTTAATCAAGTTGAACTAAATCAATTTAAATTTTACCAGTGCGAGGATGTTCTCCCTTGCAGATAAGGTCAAAATTCTAAAGATAAGTATAATCATTTAAGTGAACACCCTTAACATTACTAACCATTGACCACATTTAGTGGCCTTTCTAACAGAATTATCACAACACAGTCAGGAACTAAGCAAGTCAAAGAGAAAATGAAACGGCACTAATGAAGGGACAAAGGCCTATTTCCAAAATTACATCCTTACAGCATGTACAGTGATTTTTCCATTTGCTCAAATCTTTGCTTCCCCTTGCACCATCGTTCCAGTTACATCAAAGTAGATGGTGGCCTCCACTAAGTAATATGTTTACTCCTATACTGGGACTTCAAAGGTTGGGGTTTTTTTCTGACACCTGCTTAAAAAAGATATCGGAGAAAGTATTCATCTCACAGGAGCAAAATCTAAAACTTGCAAGTATGATTTTGGCTAAAGCTTTCAAATATGAGCAAAATTAATCACTTGCAGGAAAAGTAGATGCTTTATTAAGGCAAAGATATAACAACAGTGATTTTAGAGTTTTTTGTTAATACTGTTATCAGCTTTGATCTGATACCTGATTTGATACTTTTAAAAAAAAAATACATTTCAAATCACAATTTATAGTCACGGCTCTAGCAAACATTTCTGAAAGCTATTCATTCTTGGCTTCTTGAGCATACTAAGAGAGCACCAGTAACCGGTCCAGAATGCAACAGCACAATACATATATCCACACAACCATCCCATACTTATAAGAATTATCACAGAAGTACCATATTACTGTAGATAACATCTGCACAGACGGGGTAACAAAATCTTCATTTATACACAATCCTATTCCAATACACTATTTCCTTGTTAAATCTCTTGTCATCCAATACCATTACACAGCAATAAAATCTATTCTATATCCTCAGTCACTGGCATTCAGAGCTCCCAAACTCCAGGACCCACCGAAGTGTCATGCATGGCAGGCAAAGGTTTGCTCCCGAGTCCCTGAAGGCAAAGTGCTGAATACCTCCTGAAGATCAATAATGAACTGCGAGCACTATTTCACTTGAAAAATGCCAGCTCTACAAACCTGTTGATGTCAATACGAAGAATCCTGTTTTCTTCAAGACTCCAAATAAAGAAGCAGGAGGATTCAGTCACAAATTTCAAGGCCAGAAAGCTTGAAATTACCTCGAACTTCTACCTGATCAGGCCACTTAACTTCACCCCCTTCAGCGAATTAGCACACGCTAATATGTAAGCGTCCAAACGATTAAGTCCCCTGTCTTCACTGGTAACATGTTCCAGTATGTCCCTTCCCTCACAGTAAGCACAACTTGCTTTGTTTCAAGGTTTAATCTGTCTAATTTTTATTTCTTACCACAAGACTTTGTCACAGTTTTGGAAACCAAATTCCATTCCCAGTAATTTCACCTCATTTAAGCATCTAATCACATTTTTTAACCTCCTCTAAGTTAATAAATCAAGCTTTAAGCCTTCCTTCCTATCCCACGGATCTTTTATGTGGTCCTCCTCTGAAAATTCTCTCCTTGCTCCACATTCTTATTGTGGTATGGGCAGCAACATTGAATTAGACACCAACACTGAATTACACAGAATCCTACCAATACCTAATATGGAGAAAAGAGGAATTTTTTATTTCTTTGTGATAGCAGTCTTATTTCCCTAATTTAAGTCTGAAGCAGTTTTATACTTTTGCTAAATCACAACCCTATCAGGTACTTATACACCTCCATGCTTAAAGCCGTTATTCACAGTCTGATCTAGACTGGGTTTCCTTGCTCTGAGGTCTTCTCTAGCTGAAGAACTGAAAAACTCAAGAACTGAACTGAATATCTGTTAGCTACTGATGTACTGCAGTAGATAAATTTCTTCATATTCCTTACCTAATAACAGAAAACACGTATTCTGGTAGATGTAATTTAGGTTACGATTGCCTCCTCCAAATTCATGTAGGAAAAAAAGGACATTATTGGAGAAGACCACATTTAAAGAAGACTTTTGGACAGACATAAATATGCATTCGTTGGAGGCAGTGCTCAGTGCAAAATCGAAACTGAAACTTCCCTGAATTTTGAAGGACTTGAATCCAGAGTGTTTGGCCCATTCTAAATTCCACAGATGCATAAAAGACTCAAAAAAGTACATACAGTCCCATCTGTATTACTGAAATACATCCATACGTTGCTTTCAGTGCAGATGTTTAACAGCCCACAATGCTGCTAAACTACTCAAGAAAGCTCCAGCATGTTCTGTACCCCACTGAAGCAAATCAATAGTTAATGACACATAACTGAGGTGCAAGTTTTCCCTTACTCATTCAACAGATGAATCCTTTAGCAGTGCAGTTTTATAGGTGGCAGTACAGTTATTTTCTGCACAACAAACCCTTTACAAATATCCTAAAAAACTGTCATTTTAATTGCAATATATCTTATAAAATTGTATATTCATTAACTCATCAGTTACCTTATCAGACCAGTTTATCAGATCAGACAAAATGTGTAAGACAACAGAACTGTCACAATTAAAGCAATTAGTCCTCTGTCAAATTTATTTCCAGGTGGCAGGTCATGGAATAACTAGTACTAGACAACGAGTACAGATTTTGTTCCCTAACATAAGCCTTTGCCCTGGTACTGATCACAGTATAATAGAACAGGTAAAGGAGGGTTAGTGCTTATATCCAGAATTTAATATTGTACAAACAGCATCCATTATTTAAAACTATTCTATCCACTTAACTGCTTTCAATTACATATCATGCCTGCAAAAGCCTTCTTTAATTTACCCCAGCCAAGTATACTAAAAGATTACATGCTACTAGAAAACAACTGTGCAAAACTTCCAGAAAAAAACCCAAGTCGTTTGTGTAAAAGCTGATTGTAGTTCAGCAAGCAACGACAGTCATTTTATGTCATCTGTGTGCATGTATATAATTTCTTCAAAGATGGTCCTAAACTGAAGCCAGTCTCTGCTTACCAGCTTTGCAGATGTTTAAATCCACATCTAAGGTTGAGAGTGTAGCACAGACAATTCTGGGTGAATGGAGGTGCTGTAAGTTTTTGGACAAAGGAAGTAAGGACAGAAGATTTCCACAGAAAGGAAAGATATATGTCCTGTTGCCTCCCCTGTGGAATAATATCAACCTTTTGAGAACTCTCCACGTTTATTAGGAGCTCTACCTGCCTGCCTTCAGTTCATTTAAGAAACCAGTAAATTAACTGGAATCTACCAAAATTGCCTTCCACTTCTGTACTTTCCACTTTTGAGCAGAAGAACTTAAAGGAACAAAGAAAAGTTTAAAGCATAAAGAGAAAATCAGGGCAGGAAATGTTCAAAGGTCCTAATTCCACCACATTTATGGCGAAGTCCACTTCCTTAGACAGGCTAAGAAGCATGTTCAAATCATAAATTCTAAGGCCAGAAATGTTTTAAGTGTGTCTATTTGAACATCCAAACTAGAAAGCTATCCTACACTGACAATCTGAATATTTTCTAAATACATTCCTTAGAAGTTGGGATCCTGAAAATCATCATTCCAGTATGTCAATGAGAAAACTAAACTTAAGACCTTGACCTAAATTTCAACACTACGGGTTGTGAAGAAAATCTTTTAAAAAATTCAAGACAACACCAATGCCATTTTAGGTTTTCCTATCTCTATTTCTTGGGTGCCAGAATACTCATCACCACTTGCAGATTCCAGGTGTGAAAAGCTCCCAACTGTCTTGTGTGCTATTGCCAAAGAGTCTAGATTTCCTTCTGGCAATTTCTGCACTTACAGCTATGTTGTTATTACAAAAGTGGCAATATTTTCTCAGTTTAAAGACAGAGTTAAATATATAACATTTAGTTTCAAGATAACAGTCTTATTTTAAAACCACATATTTCAAGCTACCACACTATTTCCAGTTTGCAAGAGAATTCAGCACCAAAATGTAACAAAAACCCAAGTGAGGAAGTTTATGGAAGGAGTATATTACCTTTTACTAAAACAACTGAGACAGGTGGCAAAACCCTACCAGTTTTAGGCACACAAACCCCTCTTCAAGTCCAAAATAGAATGAGCAACTTTAAAATTAAATGGAACTTGAAAGAAATTCCACGGAAGTAAACTTCATTACGTTTCTTGATTAAACCAACTGAGATACAAGGTAGTCAATACCTTGCCACAAAGAAAGGGAAGCACCCGGGTACATGTGTGACAGGGACAGACTACAGGGTTTCAGCTTCTGTGAAAAACACAGCATGTAATGTATTACCTACAGAAAAATTAGAATTTTTGTATCAGGCAGATTTAGAATGAATCCTAAAACAAAAACTCTATTTAATCCATTATATTTTTGCCATGGTATTTTTCAGCTGAGTTAATTTCCTAATTTGATCTGTCACACAACTGCACAAAGACTTCTGTCAGAACAAGAGAAAGAATGGAAGTTAGCTGCGGAGGACAGGGAAAGGCTGAACTATTGTGGTGCTTTCACCTCAAACCAGTTGTTAAACTAGAACCTCAGGTGCAGAGCCTTTAATACTAATGTGGAAACCCAATCCTTTGGAGAGGTTAACTTCATTCCAAATAAAACCGTATTATTCTCAATTTTTTTCCACAACTCAGAGTGAGGTGCAAATCAAAGAGAGGCTTGTAAAACCTTATTAATTACTCCAAAATTATTTTAAAACCCTAAAAGTGTCATTTGATTTAAAAAAAGCTGTATTTCTATGTCTTAGATTCACTATAACTGTTGTGGTAGTCACAACAAACCTAAATGAAAGTATAATTGGGGTTTTTTGTTATTAGAAGAATTCATTTTACCTGTCCTAAAAGTCTTCTTCAAAGAAACTAGTTCTTGGATCACTTACATGAAGTGAAAAATATTTTCAAACATGCAAACGGAAAGTCAGTTCTGCAATTACTGAAATTATACAGTTACAATAACTGTCTTTCAAGATCCTTGTAAAATTTTGACTGCAGAAGAGTTAAGCGATAGTGAAGTGTGGTTTTGAACACTGATGCAAAGACAGCTTGAAGTCAAACAATTAAGCTATTTTAAATAGTGACACAGTAATATAATATAAAACTCTTCATAGTCTGGATTTATCAGCAAAATAAAAATCTTTGTTTCCAGCTTTTTGAAATGTTGGAATAGTCCGTTACCTTCTCAGGATACACTTAGAATATTAGTAGATTTTACCATCAATGTCACCAACTTTATATACCAAGGAAAAACGTATATTGATCCTCTCAGACACTTCGAACTATTGCCCTTTCCACTAGTACTATTTATGTCTATTATTTCATCAATCAGTTTTCTCAGTAAGGAAAAACATAAACGTTCAACCCAGGTATACAACATACAACTACAACAGAAGGCAAGAAGGCAAACAATACACTGCTCTGAAGAATTTCTTCCAAAGCCTACGCACCTTTCAGCAGTAGATACACAGTGATTTGTAGAGGAGAAGAGCTGCTGCTACGGACTGTGCAAGAATGACGCAAGGGCATATATACGGCTAACTGCTATTAACTTCTGAATGCTTAATCCAATCAAGTAAAGTTCAGGGTAAGCTCTAAATATAAATGAGAATAACACTTAGCTTCTTTGAAGCTACAAAAAATCAGCAGAGGAACTCTGGTGAGATGATCAGATAGCTGACATATGAATAGCAAAACGCTGTCTGCGCTGACAGTGTCCAAATGACCAAGAGGGCTGCCAGTGGCAAGCAGCCCAGCTGGCAGACCACAAGACTATGCTCCCTGTATTGGGCCCAGGCTGCAGCACCATGCATCAAGCGATCTGGACCTCGCTAACAAAAGCTGAGAATTCCCTTGATATGTCAGTTGATAAAGCACATCACAAAAACATGGTGAATAAGGCCTGACGGTTTGCTAAGCTGAACAGGAGAAAAACAGAGGAATAATCTTTTTTTAACCTGAAATGTCTAATCTCCTAGCATCCTTATCTTAAGGGCATATAACTAAATGTGCAGCAGTACTGTGATAAAGAGACAGCACTGGCCATCCAGACACAGGTATTCCATCTCCTTAAATACCTGAAGACAGCAGCTCTCCTTTTTGCCAATGTGTGAAATGAAGTCAATAACTGCTGCATCAAGCAAGATAACTCCAAAAGAGCCCTGCTGACAGGAAAACGGAATCTGAGTGAGCCCATGCAGTGCAGGAGGTCTACCAAACTGTGACAGGCTTTGGCCGCCTGAATGAGGGGAACGCACAGCCATCCTGCCACACAATGCATCAATCCCTGAAAGAGTTAGGGAGGAAAAGACGTACCATCACATTATAGTTTATGCAGGAGACACCTCAGTATATTCAAGGAGGATTGTACTTTCCAGCAGTAGGTCAACAGCGCTAGAGAAGTCAGGCACAAAGCGAAGATGAAAAACTACAGAGACCCGGTGCTGACCCTCATGCCAAGACCAGCTCAGCACTGATGTCAATATCCCGAGCACCAGCAGGCAGGATTCAGCCATGTTAAGTGGGCCCTTATGAACTGCCAAATGACACGAGAGGTGGGAAATGGCTTGCTGCTTGGCTATGCTGAAGGAAGGTGGCACTAAGGCAGCTAAAATAAACATACAACATGCTATTGCCAGCAGTTGGCAAACTTTATCTTCAGTTTGAGCCAGCTTCAGAGGGGTTCTCTACAGTGCCATGGAGTCTCTCTAGTTCACAGGATACTCCACAATGATCCCATGGGCTCAGGCAATATCGGATCTAGAAGCACAACCCACTAAAACAAAGGAGATAGGTAGCTCATCTAGAACTGCCTGACCAGTCTGCCCCTAAAACGTCCACATCATGAACTTCCAAGGTACAGGGTTTAGAGCCAATGACATGACTTGGCCAGAGCAGGCACTTCCTTTGCAGCCATAGCTGAAGGCAGCTTCAAGCAACAGCGACTGAAACCCGAGCTCCTAATCAGAGGTCCTTCAAGGTTTGAAACACAAGACAGGCGTTCAAAAACTGAAATGGAACTTTGGCAAAGGAGGAGCTGGAAGCCATTATACAGCAGGACGGCTACAACTTGGTCACCATCACAGAAACATGGTGGGACAACTCGCATGACTGGCATGCTGTCATAGATGGCTACAGACTCTTTAGGAAAGACAGACCAACAAGGAGCGTGGGGGAGTTGCTCTATATGTGAGGGAGCAAGTAGAATGCACTGAGCTTGGCCTGGGGGCAAATGAGGAACAACTTGAAAGCTTGTGGGTTAGAACTAAGGGACAGGCTCATAAGGGTGACATTATGGTGGGTGTGTACTACAGGCCACCTGACCAGGAGGAGGAGGTTGATGAGGCCTTCTACAGGCAGCTGCAAGCAGCCTCACAGTCACAGGCCCTGGTTCTC
>Ga0065711_1048982_pt1 | contig 11533 bp, 8 predicted proteins | sample Hoacrofraction12_FD_59098 | JGI IMG/M metagenome (GOLD analysis project Ga0065711, IMG submission 59098) | Hoatzin crop microbial communities from Cojedes, Venezuela - Epithelial fraction 12 v2 (version 2) | ecosystem: Host-associated > Birds > Digestive system > Esophagus > Crop | place... | reverse complement strand
AGGAAAAGAATAGATTTTACTTCAGGGGATTAGCTCAGGAAAAAAGAATTCATTTGACTTTCCTTTGATGCCATGTGATTCCCTAGAGTACTGTCAGTCTGCGGCTTTTCCATACCACCATCTATAAAGCACTATTTGAAGTTTTACTTACACTGCTAAAAGATCACTGCACTTACTTTCAGTTAATTTGGTATTTACTTTCTTCCTGTCCTTTGCAACCGTTTATGAAGTATTGTACATGAGCTGGATATTAATCCCTTAAGGAAAAATCATCAAGAAAAAGAAAAGCTGTTTAGAACAACAAGGTAGAAGGAAAGACTACTCTAAATTTGGAGCCTATCCCGGTGTAGATATGCTGGCCAACAAAAACAAAACATGATATATTTTTATAAAGTACATGCAGATTGATGCCTTGTCATGAAAATCATATATTCAAACAGCACAGTTTGAACTTGATTTCATTACCCTGTTTTCAGCTCTCCCGCTTGCTGCTGTTCTGCTAGGGGCTTACGCAGAGGCAGGCTGGAAAGCTAAAACTGCCCCGCACCACTAGGTTTAAGGTCAAGTCTCTGTGATAACAACAGGTTGGTCATCTGTATTAAACTCACAAATTAATACCAGATTTCAGTGAGCATTATGCCTGAGCTAAGAAGTCAATAGGAGAAGGCTTCTGAACCTTGTAATCAGCAGTGGTTCAGCAATCCTGGGACTGTGCACCATTGGGCAAGGCGAATGTGCCTGCTGTGCTCTGGAAATTGAATTGTCTACTTGACATCTCTTCTGCTGATTCAGAGTTTGTTGGGTTTGGTAAATGCTGTACTTTTGGAACAGAATTAAAATTACTAGAATCATTATTTGCGATTTCTTATGTCACCTACTGTTAAGGGGTTTAGGAAAGGTAACAAAAATGGGAAAGTTGCTGTTAAGCTTGAAGCAGGATGTGATTCCTAGCCCAGTGCGCAGCCGACTTCCCAAAGTCTGCTTAGAATCGCTTTTATTTTAGGTTCAAAATTGGAATGTGATCAACTCAACATTTGGAAGGAGACTAAAGCGGTACAGCTGAGGTTTTAAAAAGATGTGTCGAGATATCACTCCCAGCAGTATATTAATCATATATAATTTGTAAAAGAGCTTTAAAAAGTCCCGACAATACTGGAACTGAGAGTTGAAGGCTACGTTGCTCAATTCCTAGTGTACATATCAATTGAAAAGATTTTGAGGAGCTGGTTCATTAGAGAGCATAGTACTGTTTCCAAGCATGCAGCGCTAGTGGCTTTGGGGCTGTTTTTTTCCCAAGTCTGCTTAATCTGTTCAGCTGGGTATAGTATTGACCGAGCTGTCATTAGGGATGCAAGGGAGGAAACGCAGATCAGGTATTGTCAGCTGGGTGCCAAGCAATTGTAGGCTCTGTAATGAGATGTCTTGAACAAGCCCAGAAAAATGAAAGGGGGAAGTTGTACTTCATACAGCTTTAGTACATCAGAATTTATTAAATGATTGTTGAGGTAGGGCAGAAGCTGTTCTGGAGATTTACAAGACTGAACTGAAAGACCAAAGGTGAAATGCCGGAGTGAGCTGTGAACTAATACAACAGCAGTGTGCCCCGGGCACCGCCTGCCCACCCACACCTCCAGCGACAACCTCTGCCAAATGGGAAAAGTCTCTCAAGTGCAAGCCTGAATTTTGCTGCTGATGTGCTGTCTCTAGGAATCAAACAAGAAAACTAATATCAAAAAAAATGAGTTTTAGCTTTTCAAAACAATTTTATTAGCATCTTCCATCTTCAGGAGAAGAGCAAGAGCATCACAATCTGGGGACAGTCTGTCTCACTTTCATTCCAGCGTTAAATTTAATCATTTGGTGTTTTCTTCCGAATAGCTAATGACTAAACATCCTGCAAAACGCCTTGGCTGTGGCCTTGAGGGTGAAAGAGACATCAGGGAGCACTCTTTCTTCAGGAGAATTGACTGGGAAAAACTGGAAAACAGAGAGATTCAGCCGCCTTTCAAACCTAAAGTGGTGAGTGAGATGTCAAGTACTTCCCGTGCTAAATGTGTCTGCAGTCGTGCTTTCCCAGGGGCGAGATTAATGCTGGCTTGGTGGTGCTGCAAAGCGGGGACACTTCTAAAATAGGGCAATTTGATTATGGCAGACCAGTCTATAAATCTGCTAATGTTTTGGCACCCTGTAGCATAACCCAGTGTAGTTTATTCCTTCTGAAAAAGTCTCTCGGTTGTTTGAGTCTTGACTGGACAGTCACGCACTGCATGAGAAGTGGAAAACAGAGAAAACTGGTGTGTTCACATCAGCCGCTTGAGACCTGTAATAAATGCGGTTCCCGACTGTCTCCTCTGAACAACAGCTGAAGTCAGTGATTAAAGTTATCTGAATTTCCTCCACGGTGGGCTACACAGCACAGGGGGTTTGCATTCCCCGTCCTAGAGCGACGTGTGCTGACTTTGCAAGAATAATCCCTGATTTATTTTTAATGTTTATTACTGGTTTGCACACATGTATCGATAGGAATATTTTAGAAATCCAAACAAGTGAAAGATGTCCTTAGCGTGAGAACTGTTTGCCGAATTTCTCTCAGCATGCACTGTGCTTTCTTGACAGGCAAAGACAAGTATTTGCACACAAGAATACCAGCTTTCAGGAACAGCTGTAAATTGTTATGTCCTAACATTGAATCTGTCTTCTCTAACACTTCATTTGTTTCAAGTGAGATGCGTAGCTGGGTGCAGCACTGCAGGTGTAGGGCCATCGGTCTGTACACTGATTTATTTACCAACACAGACATGCTAGTGTATATCACAGGCTGATGAGCAGAGGGAGGCCGCTACCCAGCAGCAGAACATATTGCTCTCTTTTTGTGTGCAAATGACTTTTTCACATCACCAGGAGGAGAGTTGCACGCTGGGAAGAGTGTTTTGTGCTAGGCGAAATACCCTTTTCATATGGTGCGGATTCTGCACGTAAGGAAGGGTGTAAATAAGTAAGGAACATGCGTGGTGCTGCCGACCCTGCCCGGCCAGTCCCCAGGGCTGCCTGCCCGAAGGGGAGTTGCACCTCTTTAAAGCATGTTTTATGGAAGATTTTCATGACATGCTTCTTGAGTCAAATTTAAAGCTGATCGTAAAGCAAATCTACCTTCACGTCTGTAAGCTTTATTAGCTCAGGAACTGAGTGCTTAGACACTCCTTAAAGTTAGAAGTAACACCAGCGGGAAGGTACTAAAAGCTTGAAGTACAGTCTGGTTCCATCATAGCACATTTCATGGCAGATCCGGGCTCCTGTTTAGGGCAGCTGTCCTCCATCTCCATGGTTATCATGACCTATTGTGTTTATACAGGCTACTATTACAGTACACCAAGGTGTACTCACATGGAGCCCAACTTTCCCAGATGAAAATAATTTAAAATCCAAGTCTGATGTTCACATACCCTATGCATAAACCGTTTATTGTGATTGCTTACTCTATTTATGTGGATTCTAGAAAGCTACAAACACAGGACCATTAATCTGTTTGAAGATGTGGAGTATTTATAGGCTTTGTTTAGGGTGGGATTTTTTCAGAAAACCTTTGTAGGTGCATCTTCTCTAGGAATCGTGTTGCTGCAGGAATAATCCTGCTGCTTTTGCAGACAGGCATGGTTCTCACTCCAACACGGAGCCGCAGGTTTTGGGTCAGCAGCTGGTCGGTTTAAATAATGTGTTCCCTTCCAGACTGACATTTCACAGGCTGTAGGCATGGACTGATTATCTGGCAAGAAGGACATTTCACTCCTATTTGTAAGTTTGAGAGTTCCAGAAGTCCTGTATTTTCAGTTCTGCTTTAATACTGCATTAACTCTCACAATAGCAATGCTACTCTTTGATGTGAAGACAAATACTTAATTGAAGATGCAAATTTATTGATAAATGATTGCATTCACACCCAACAAATATCCGAATTTCACATAAGTTATTTCTCAGCTTCTACTAGTATAAGCAGTAGTGAGCGGCTTAATGGAGTCAGGGACTGGTTTCAGTATACAGCTTTTTTTAATACCTTCCACTTCCTGGGGGGCGAAAAGGAAAGCCAAAAAGAAAAAAGACAGAGCATAATTTTGTGGAAGAAGGATGCGTATCTGTAGAACATCTTTATAGCAAAAAGTCTTTCCTGTATAAAAATCCCTTTTTTTGCTGCTCTGAGTTGACTGTAAACTACCTCTACATAAATTTGACTGACGGTTTGGGAAGACCTCATCTTTCATTCCAATGATAGAGAGTTTCCCCCTTGTCAAAGTTCCGCTGTGTCCATTCTTGTTCTCCAGAGATTCTGTACCAAAATGCATTGGCTTCAGTGGGCACCAGGGTATTCGGTGAGTGCAGAACCCCGGGTGAAAAAAGCAGACTACCACTAGCCTTTAACCCGTTGAAGTGTTCCTCTGCTTGTGTTCTTCCAAGCCTGAGCAAGTCTCCTTCTGTGAGCGCTGCGGTCCAGTACCTGAGCATGCGTTTTTCATCTGAAATGTAAACCAACTTGTGCCCGGGGCAGCAAAGTTCTTTGCAGCTCCGATCGGATGGTGTGTCCCAGTGCAGGACATGCCAGGTGCTTTGCGAGAAGGTTGGAAACTCTAACTGTGCTGTTTTTGAGACCGCCAAATATCTCACCCTCAAATTCCCTTAATGGGCCCTCCTTCAGCTGGTTTCCTGTATAAGTGCACAGCTTTATTGATGTTACATTAGTCAGAAGAAGCAATGTTTAATATTGCTCTATTGTACAAGCCATCTGCTATCCTTTCCAAGTTCTCCTCTAAGCCTGAAGATAACAGCGTAATGTATCCTCTAAATCCACATGGAGATATATTCACTGACGGAAGTATTTGGTAGTGCAGCTATCTGGTAGGAATAGATAGAGAGGAAAGGGTCAGGGACAACGGGACGGAACGTGCAGGGCCTTTATTGCACAACCACGCTTTGTTCGAAGATCTGTTACAGCAGGTAGTTTTGAGATAAGCAGATTTACCCGTTTCCTTTAGACCTCTCCGCAATATTTAATGCCTAGTTTTCCTCAAACACACAGTTTTTCTTGCACCCAAACTAATTTTGTTCTGGGCCCACCTTCATCCTTTTTAACTTGCCATTAATCATACTTCCCTGCCTCTCAAGTGTTTTCTGCATTACTCAAAACTATCCTTTTTGCAAACCTGATTTCTTTTGTTTTCTGTTCTGAATGAGTTGCGTTCTGCGCGTAGCTATATGTGACCCCTGCTCGGCTGGGTTCGCGAGGCGACGCGTCTCGTCTCTGAGATGACGAAAGGAGGAAACCTGCGATGGCAGGCTTTGTAATGGGGACCTGTTCCCAGGCTGCGCTCCCCGCCCCGGCTCCCTCCCACGGTCCCCAGGACTGAAGCTCTGCTGTCATTTATGGATTTACAAGGGTTTATAGGCTGTACAATGGAGAATTAAAGCGTATAAATGAATTACATTAAGCTTTCTGCAGATCATGAAGGAAACAGAGACTAACACCAAAATTTAATTTTGCTTCGTAAAGGTTTTGAGAAGAATGAAATGGCTCAACAGATAAAGTATTTCTTGACGATACATGTCCATAAATTTTTTTTTTTCCTTTTGTATGCCAGTAATTCTGAATATTTAAGCCTCTTTACCTTATCACCTCATGCTGATGGATGGAAACTCTTCTGACTCTGTTTTTCGTCTGTTAAAACTTATCTGTTTCCTGGAATTTTTTGTTAAAATATCTAAAAAGAAAATTTTCTCTTAACAACTCACAAGAAATGAGGGAAAGTCTTGTATGTATCCTGAAAAATCTGCAAAATCTGGAACTGCCAATGTATTGCTGTTTTTTTCAGCCTGTTTTCTGTTCTTCTTTTTTTCTTGCAGTGTGGCAAAGGTGCTGAAAACTTCGATAAATTCTTTACACGAGGACAGCCAGTACTAACACCTCCGGATCAGCTGGTCATTGCTAACATAGACCAAACAGATTTTGAAGGGTTCTCTTACGTTAACCCCCAGTTCGTACACCCCCTTTTACAAAATGTAGCATGAAGCAGCGGAGCAGGAACAAACCCCGCAGTGGGGAACAGTCCTTAACCCTACAGTTTTTAGGCTTTTGCCTTGCTGATTCCATTTGGGCCTGGAAACTGTAGGGTTAGAAAGTCTAAGATGGGGGAAAGGCCACTTATTCAGGATTTTGGCTTTGCAACAGCAATGTTGTCTTAATGGGAGATGAATTAGTGTACGGTGCCCACTTATTCTTCAAGAAGTCACCACTGACTTGTCTAAACCTACCCATTTTTTGGTACGTTGTATATTTTTGTAACTTCCCACTGTCCTTTTGCTCCCTTTTCTGCTCTGCTGTGTTAGAAATAATCTAACACACAATCTGAAAAAAAGAAAAGCAACCTCGAATATTCAGCCCTTGGGTGCGGGTGCTGGGAGACAGAGCCCTCGGCCCCGAGGGACCGCTCCTCCCCACTCTTCCCGGTGGCTTCAGGGAAATCAGCAGCACAAGAGACCGGAACGGCGGCGGCACCGGGGAGGAGAGGCATTGAAAAAAATTGTCGAAAGTAATTGTTTCAAAAATATGACAGAAAGAAGTTGGGAGTGGGTGGGAGGGGGGATAAAATCAAATTAGACCCTGAGCCTTCGTGAACCGATCCTGTAAGCAACACCAAGTTTAAACGTACTTCAGCCGTGGCCAGTTCTCTAGGATCTTTGCTAAGTAGCATGTGATAAACTCAAGGGTGAAATTTTTTCTTTAATAATAATAATAGTAATAATTTTAATAATATTTTTGTGAATTTTAATCTCCATGAGATTATTCTGTGATCCAGGGTGCCATTGTTTGTTCAGTTAATTTAATTTACACCACTCCTCAAGTTTACTGTTAACCGGTTCTAATACCAATATTTTACTATGAAATTTGTTAACCTGGAATGTAAAACAAAACTGTAATCCCTTAAGTCTTATTTACGTGTGTTTGTTTATAGTCTGCAGTATAGGGCAGTAAATCGAAGAAAGCATTATGTATACTAAATTAACAAAATATGAAGCCCCAAGTGACTTCCTGATTTCTCCGGAATAACTCACAAAAATCAAGTGAGATTTAGTCTTAAAATAATCAGTTTTAATTCAGAAAACTTGGGGCTGTAGAATAATCAAGCCTGAAAGAAGCAGCACCTAAAACTTGTTTTATTGATAGAATGGAATTTAATGCATTTTACATATGCTTCATGCAATGAATTTTGCATGTTTAGTAATAACTCTTAATAATAAGGGTTAATAATATGCAGATCTATATTATTGACATAATCGTATCAAGCATAAAGAGTATTATAAAAATTTTATAAAACAAATTGTGCTTTATTTGTGAAAGTTCTTGTTCTGAATTACATCATTTAGATTTAGCTAAATGTTTTATTGCTATTGTTTTGGTTTTTACTTTAGGTTTTGGATACTGTTAATGGCTTAGGGTATAATCTCTTTTTTAAAAAGTAGATCTACTTTTAAACAATAATTGCTACCTGCAGGTTTTATACGAGGTTCAATTAGGCTTTCATTTCACATCTGCTTATTACTTACAAAGAAGGAAATAGACTTTGTTTGCAATGATGAACACTGTAATTAATGCAATCTTCTCCTCTCCTATCACTTAGATACAAAATTTTGATATTTCCTCTTACAACTTACCAGAAGATATTTATCCAAATATCAGTAAATATTTTTGTGCATATTTTGGTTTTGTTACAGCATGTAAAATAGTAGTCTGTGCATTTTCCTTTTTTTTTCCCTTCTGCCTTGTTAATGTTAGCAGCCGTAGGCACTTTTTGTCTGTCAGATGTGCATGACGATGCCAGAAGCATGATGTCTCTGTTGCTGCATGCAGACTGATTACAATTTTTCCAGCATGTAAACAAATTCAAAAAGTAAGATACTTGCCATAAAAGACTTAAATTTATACTAGAATATGTAACTGGGGGGTGGGAGGGAGGGGAATCTACTTTCTAATCATCTTTTATGACGATAAAACATGGAAACCGTGCCAAAGATTCTGTTAGAAAGACGCAGTGCTGCAGACCGGTAGCCAGGCGAACGGGCTGGGCTTACTGGGGTGACCCGTGGCGGAGTGGGGTTTCTGAGTGAAACACAGCTGGATTCAAACAGCAGCTGTGCTGTGCGCCTGCACCCGTGGACCCTCAGCACCTCTGTTTCTGGGGCCTGGGATGCGCCGTTGGCATCACCCCGGAGCTTTGGCGTGCGCCTGGTCCTGGTCCTCCCGCAGGCCCAGCTCTGAGCAAGGAGCGGGCAGGCTTTGAAGAGCAGACCCAACCATTCTGAGCACGGGAGAACGCACTGCTAACAAGGGGCATCGACCGACTAACAAGAACGCAGATTGTTGCCTAAATAAACAGAACTCACAATATTTAAAATGTTTTAGGAGTGAAATTTCCAAACCATTCTGTGTCAAATAAGTTATCAGCCAAGTTTGGGAGTTCATTTTCTTGTTTTTATGTTATATACTCTAAAAATTATGGTATTCACCATAAAGTATGTGGACTAGTGCAGCATTCATGACTATTTATGTTTTTCTGAATATTGTCAGGAAATTCTGGGTATCATGCTGTAGAACATAACACATTCAACGCATGGCTGAGGCTCAGATTTTAAATAAAGAAGGGGCTCTCACGTAAGTCAGTCTGCTGAGAGGCAGCATTACAGGTGTTTTAAGAACGTGAAGTGAAAGAGAGACTTTTGAAAAAGGAAAATACAGAGAGGAATAGAGGCGCGCAGGTTTTTGCAGTGAGAAAGCAGAGCAGGGGCAGAACTAAACCAAGCCAGAAACAGGCAGGAGATCCCCGGGGGCAGACGTTCCCAAGCAGTTCTGGTTATCCCGCAAAAATACGAATTGCACGGGGCGGTCGCGTTGGGAGGGGCTGTTGCTGGCACAGCTGTGACGGTCGGTGCTGGTCACACCAGAACACGGCATTAAAGACCTGGTCCAACATCTGGCCAGAGCTGCTCATTTTCTGGCTGCTTCTCGTAACCCGTTTCTTAGGCACTTGGATTTGTTCCCCAGTTTTTCTGATGTAGAAGCAAAAATTCCTCTCTAACGTTGTTACCTCAAGTCCCTGGGCTTGCGACATCTCACGTCGGCGTCTGTAGGTGCCTGTAACGCTTACGCAAAGGTGCTGCGAACTCGGATCCTGCAGGAACAAGGCGGGGTTGTGTAAAGCAGGGGTTGAGTATTTGTCTTGCTCCTCGCTGCCCTGCCTAACGCACTCTCGTGTGAATGCTGATGCGTGGACCAGCCCTTTAATGAGAACTCCAGGGGGCTGTTTGTCATCCAGAAATTTATAACGGCAAGTGAAACCTGAAGTACCCAGCAAACACATTCATATCTTTCTCAATACAGACATTATTTATATATATAGAATTTTTCACAAGATCTGGCTTTCTAGAGAACGTGTCTCAACAGAGGAATTAGAGCTGCTTTTCTTTCACTTGTATTCAATGGCAACCATAACACAAACACCCAAGTTATCGTAAAGATTTCTAAAAGTAAAATTTAAGATTATAACAGAGTGAAGTTTTAAGAGCCATGTTTCCATCCCACGTGCGCTCGAGTCCCGAGGGCCTCCAGAGCAGCCTTGTTCCCGCTGTGGGAGGCACAGGTCTGCCATGTAAAACTTCTGAGATGTTTCCAGGGATTAAATGGGACTTACCTAGCTCCTAGGCAAATTTCTTCATTATTTGGGCACCCGGGTGTGTTCATCTGCCTTCGAGTCACCGCAGCAGGGTGGTGGATTTCCAGGAGAGCCGCTTCGCCCGCTGGCCAGTCTCAGTGCTCCTAGCAAGGATTGCGCGTACGTGAGAAGGAGAGAGAACCTTTCCATAATGAAATACTCCCCCTTAATCCAATTCAGAAGAGAAATGCTGTTTAGTTTTCTGATCCTTTGTTCTTTTCAGAAATACAAATGAATTTCCTTTTACAAACCGAAAAAAAGTTCTTCTGGAAATCAGCTGTTAGTTTAAAAGAAACTCATCATATCTAAATGCTGTTGGCCTTTGAAATCCATCCTGTCTTTTGGGGTGACTTCAGCTGAATAATGCTGAGCTCCTGTAAAATTAATAAGGTCAACTGAGAGAAGAACTTGTCTTCTAGCTGGAAGGATGACGTGTCCACGGGCCAGCATGGAGTGGTACCACTTGCAAAGTCTGTTTTCTCTGCCGGTGCATCGGGATGCAATCCCAGTTAAATGCCGCAGGAGACGCATGTGGTTTGCAGAGGGGGAAGATCTTCCTTGTTAAGTACAACACATCATTGGAAATAATAATAATCCAATAATAAAGCTTCGATATGAGTAGAAAGCACACATACAGTATTGAGTTTACAGTGGGCTTTCTGACCTGCCACGAAACTTCTGGAAACATTTTGTGTGATTTTCAGTTCTTTTAGTCCTCAGCACAAGTTACTGTACAGAAGTTTTGTCTCTTTGCTAGCGCGAGTGTTGGCTCTAGGCGATGTGTTCTCTGCGTGCACTGAGCTGCAGAGCAGTAGAAAAGTAGACAAGCTAAAGCACTTTTTTCCTCAGCTCCACACTCTTAGATGGGATCTGAAATAGTTCGGTTGAAGAATTGAACAAGAATTGACTCCATAAACATGGATGATTTCATATCTACCAGTAACTGTGCCAGTAACAGTCGGTAATTAAATAGCCTTATAACGCGTAATCATCATGCACTACAGCCCTCCTGTTCCTAGGAAAACCGAGAGAGAGGGAGCAAGTTATTAACCTCTCTGCCTCAGTTACCTCATCTGTAAAATGGGGACAATAATACTTACCTCACGGGGAGGTGTGAGGACTTCTTAGCTAATGTTTCTAATACACTTTTAACCTGAAAAGACTTGTGTAAGTATTATTATAATTTTTAATATTTAATCAGCTTCTTCGATTCACATGGTATTGCTGGATATACCATGCTATTTCTACTTTTTTATAGAACTTTAGTAATTCTGGTGAAACCGTTTAAAGAGAAATAAAATCAGGTCTGATACGTTTCTTACAGAATCTGGAGCCCAGCCTTTGTTACCTGGAGTCAGGGTGCGGTGGGGAGTGCTGCTGGCCAGTTGTGTAGGTCAGCTGCACTGACCCCTTCTCCAGTTACTGAGATTTCTATGTGCAATTTAAAAATTCCATGGAAATGGAAGTCTTAGCAGAACTGATTATTGTAGGTGGGGATTCCCTATGGGTAAATAAAGTGAGCACAGCTGTTTTCTAGTACTGTTTGTACTGACTCCGTTTGAAGGAGAAGCGATGTTCTTTCTGCAGCTGGTCCATCCGCGACAGGTTTATTCCATGGATATGTTAATGTAGTCCTGTGCTGTGTATCTCCATGCTTTGCTTTTCCTTGTGTGTGACACCATAGTTAAAACTTAAAACTGCCCTAGAAGCTATGATTTTTCTTCCTTTGATTACAGTTGACCAAAAAAAAAAAAAAATCAGCAGTCTGTCGATAGTTTTAA
>Ga0065711_1048981_pt1 | contig 11534 bp, 10 predicted proteins | sample Hoacrofraction12_FD_59098 | JGI IMG/M metagenome (GOLD analysis project Ga0065711, IMG submission 59098) | Hoatzin crop microbial communities from Cojedes, Venezuela - Epithelial fraction 12 v2 (version 2) | ecosystem: Host-associated > Birds > Digestive system > Esophagus > Crop | place... | reverse complement strand
AATATATGAAGGGTGGGTGTCAGGAGGATGGGGCCAGACTCTTTTCAGTGGTGCCCAGCGACAGGACAAGGGGCAACGGGCACAAACTGAAGCATAGGAAGTTCCAGCTGAACATGAGGAAGAACTTCTTCACTCTGAGGGTGATGGAGCTCTGGAACGGGTTGCTCAGGGAGGTTGTGGAGTCTCCTTCTCTGGAGATATTCAAGACCCGCCTGGACAAGATCCTGTGCAGCCTGCTCTAGGTGACCCTGCTTCAGCAGGGGGGTTGGACTAGATGATCCACAGAGGTCCCTTCCAACCCTGACCATTCTGTGATTCTGTGACTATGTAATGGGAGCCTTACTGCCTTTAAGAACTCAAAATTGGGAGGTGCCAGAATATTCAGATAGGTGAAATGAATGGGCTAAGGAATTGAACTGTAATAAAACTAGCAGTGGTTGGTGGATAACAAGAGACAATTAGGTCTTGGTTACATTCCTTCTAACAAGGACCATCCTACAAAGGGTACATAATGAGACACATATGGGTGCAGATGCTATGGTATCAAGTGCTGAAAGATATGCTGTAGGGCCTAAAATGCAACAAACTGCTAATGCGATTGTAAAGCGATGTCAATATTGTGCCAGTAACTCAAAAATACAAAGAAAACCCTCAAGCAGGGAAGTGAAGTCAGGAGCCACTCGAGGGGAGTACTGCCAAATAAACTTTTCTGAGTTACCAAGATGTTATCAATTTAAGTACCTTCTGGTTTTGGTAGATATGTTTTCCGGATGGCCTGAAGCATTTCCATGTCGCACTAATAAGGCTTAAGAGGTAGTTAAAGTACTGCTAAAAGAAATAATTCCTAGGTTTGGGATTCCAGAAGGAATCTCATCAGATAATGGGACTCATTTTGTGGCTGAAATAGTGCAGGGAATAGCAAAGTTTTTAGGAGTAACATGGGATTTGCACACCCCATGGAGGCCCCAGTCTAGTGGAAGAATAGAAAGAGTGAACCAGGCTCTGAACAGGCAAATTTCCAAGTTACATCAAGAAACTCAAAGAAAATGGGTAGAGGTGCTGCCTACACCTCTAATGCGAGTATGGGTTACGCCTAGAGCCAAGGAACATGTAAGCCCATTTGAGATACTGTATGGGAAACCTTATCCTATGAGTCCTGTGACTGGAAAGGAGGATCAAATGCATATGAAGGGTGATAGAATTATGTCAGATTATTTGATCTCTTTGTCTAGAATCCTGTTATCCTTACAGAGGTATGTTAACCAAAGGAGTACGCTGCTTCTAGATACACCCGTACATGAATTTCAACCAGGGAATGAGGTCTACATCCAAACTTCGAAAGATGAACCACTAAACGAGAAGTGGAAAGAACCACATCTGGTATTGCCAATTACTTACACTGCAGTGAAATTAAGAGGAATAGACTCTTGGAGTCATTATATGTGAGTGAGAAAGGCACCCTCAAAGGAGTAGACCTCAAATGAGGCGACACCATTGAAGTTAAAATTAATCAGGACTCAGTTAATTACACTTGGCCTGATTCTAATGCAGCGTTTGATTTAAATTGTACTCAAGAGGAATTTCTTTTATACTGTTGGATAGTTGTGGGATTGATTATATTGATAGTGTTCCCATGTAAGTACACAGATTTAGATAAGGTTAGAAATGAAGTATCAAAAGCGGGTGGCACTCCTCTTTTGCATATGGACAGTTGTATTGGGAAGCCGGAAGAGTCATGGATATCTCCAAAACCCATGGAAGAATCATGTCCATTTTCAATTACTTCAGAGAACGATGAGGATTGTAAATAGGACAAATTGCTGGGCTTGTATTCACTTTCCTGAACATACAGATAGAGGAATACCTCTAGTAGGGATTCCAATTCCAGCTAATGTATCCTGGACAAATCTATGGATAAATACCACATTCATAGAATCACAGAATGCTTTGGGTTGGAAGGACCCTTAGAAGTCATCTAGCCCAACCCTCTTGCAATGAGCAGGGACATCTTCAACTAGATCAGGTTGCTCAGAGCCCCATCCAACCTGACCTTGAATGTTTCCAGGTATGGGTTCTCCAGTACCTCTCTGGACAACCCGTTCCTGTGTTTCACCACCCCCATTGTAAAAAATTTCTTCCTTACATCCAATCTAAATCTACCCTCCCTTAGTTTACTCCTTGTCCTGTCACAACAGGCCTTGCTAACAAGACTGTCCCCACCTTTCTTACAAGCCCCCTTTAAGTACTGAAAAGCCGCAATAAAGTCTCCCCACAGCCTTCTATTCTTCAGGCTGAACAACCCCAACTCTCTCAACCTGTCCTCGTAGGAGAGAACTGTTCCATAGAAATGTTAGTGGTTGTCTGGAATGGCAAGCTGAGATACCCCGACCACTGGAAAAATATATTAGATGTGTAAAAAGATCAGTAAGATCAGACGCTTTTGGATCAGATTTAAGGAGTTACACCTCAATAGGAAAATACTGCTTTTGTAATTGGACTACAAGTTTTTGGAATGTTTTGCAGTGTCACAATCAATCCTCGGGCATTATACACCCATGGTCAGTTCCAGAAGGATGGGGGTGGTATTGGATCTGTGGGGATAAAGTAAGGAAAATACTCCTTCCTAATTGGTCTGGCACATGTATATTGGGGGCTGTGATTCCTCATATCACAATAAGTAATAGGCTTGATACCAGAAGTTGGATATGAACCTATATGTGTAGGTATAGAAGAAAACATAATAATCCATTAATTGAAAGACCTACAGTCTTCCACTTTTTTGCTAGATGGTTCCTTCCATGGCTTGGAGTTAGTGAACTGGAAGAAGGATTATTAAACATTTCTGCAATTGTAGAAAAGACAGGAAATAAAACTATGGACACAATATCAGCTCTGCAAGAGGAGGTAACACAATTAGCACAAACAACATTACAAATGGCTCTAGATATGTTATTAGCATCAAAGGAGGGGTTTGTACTATACTAAACAGAAGTACTTGTGTTTATGTGGATCAAAGTGGACAAATCTCAATTGACCTGAATGGGATCTGGAAACAAACTAAAATTCTCCATGAGGTACAGAAGGATGACACTTCTTTTAGGTTTGAAGAGGCATTGAAATGGTTCGCTTTCTGGTTCCTGGATGTAAGCTTATGGGTTAGGAAGTTATTGAGTATAATAATAATTGCATTGTTATCCTTTGTATGTATTTACGTTGTAATACAATATGTTTGGAAGAGTTGTTCCCTCCTTGAAAGACAGGCGTATGAGAAGATGGGGTGAGTCTGATGAAAGAGAACTCAGATAGATTCCTCTTCGGTAAGTCTCAAAGGGGGGAACTGATGACTAACTGTTCGAGGCTACTGAGATAAGGCAGATCAGAGGAACAGACATCAAGGTGAGAGGGCAGACATCCTTGTGAACCCAGTACCACGGAACAGTCATCCAGTCCTCAAGATAAGGGGGCAGACATCCTTGGGCATCAGCGAAATTCCTCAGATTGCATCCTTTAAATGAACTTAGCTCATTATAATGTGAAAATCACATCTCCAGCGCTTACAAAACCCACCTCTGAGCTAAGACCCTACTCACTGAGCATGTTCAGAACATTTAAATTCTACTGTATCTTTAAATCAAGACAAGACATGTAAGGACCGGTGAGGAAAGAGGGTGATTAAAAGTACTGATAACTGTTGTTCGAAACGTTTACTGCATGTCAGCAAAGGTGTGCTAGCTTTGTGGAATTACCCAGAGCACCCATCTCTGCACAGGCATGAAATAAACAAGTATCTCAGCTCTGCTTGTGAGCTTGGCTTACTGCACACTGGGTGAACAAACTCTTTTGTGGGACAACAATACTGTTCTGTTGATGCTCCAGTATCTGCCTTGCATTTCTGGGTACAGAGGACTATCACTAGGTTCTATAAGAAACAACTGTTTTAAAAGACTTTTTCATACAACAAAGTATGTTCCCAAAGATGGGAAGGATACTGGCAATTTACATTGTCTTATTAACTGAGAACAGATAAGGCAGACTTATGGCCTGCAGGCCACTGACCCTCCTGCCATTTGCTGGGAAACTAGAAAGTAAAGGGGAGAGTTGCAAGAAAGCACAGAACAGACAGGCAGAGACCAAGGCTTTGAAAGGCTTCTGACAGAGCCTCATGAAGCTTGCTCATCTAGAGTTTAAGGACTCACAGGCAGGACAGACTGTTACACAGGTTGAAAATTTGCTGGACCACCAGATTCAAGCAGTGACCAATAGTGTGATACCTGGCTAGCAGCTATAACAAGCAGAGCACCCCAAGGACAGACACTGGGGCCCACAATGCTCAACATTGTCACTAGCTGCTGGCATGATGACACACAGCCCACCCCAGGCAAACGGCCAGGTGACACTCCGTGTAACTACCTGGCTAATCCAAGAAATTGCAGGACCTTAACACAGACCTCTGACCTGGAGGACTGGGTCAGAAGGCAGTTCATGAAGCTCAACAAGAAGATGTGCCAAGTTCTGCAGCAAGGATAGCACAAACTCATGCCCTGAATAACAGCTGTACCAAGAAGCATCTAATAGTTATGGCGGACAGCAGCCTGAGTAAGAGACAGTGCAAGCTATAAGCAGGTTATGGTTGAGCCAGTACTGCTGAAGGGGGAGTATCAGTTCTCTCCAGAACTTTTAAAAATTATTTTTCCATGTATTTCTGCTGCCGTTAGGAGATTCATTCTCTTATGCAGTGCTCATTAATATGGTAGCCAGTGCAGTACACACTCAGAGCTTGCAAATAAGGAGGAAATAAGTAATCAACAAGCTAAAAAAAAAAAAAAAGATTCGGGGGGCAGGAGTGGCATTATGCCTTTTAAAAACTTGAAAACGTATGTTATAAGCTATTCTGTCATGGTGATTAAGTTAAGTGAGAAGTGTGGGGACTGTTACTTGAACTGAACTTGAGCTCCAGAGGAATCTCAAATTACATTTTCTTGTAGCAGGTCGAGATAGCTTAATGCTAGTTAACACAAATTAAAACACTTCTACTCACAGTAAAAATTGCTGTCAAATTAAAGCCAAACCTTGCCATGAATTCAAACAGTGATGCTTTATATACTTTATCATTACCAAGAGCCATTACCCTGACCTCAAGCTTACTCCAGTTTGCCTCGGTTTTATTTCACTCGCTAATGCTTTCAAATCCTGCTTCTGCCCTCCTCCAAAACTTCATTATGTGAGAGAAGGCACAAAGAACACCCCTTACTATAGCAAAAACATAACAGTAGGTACCTTGACCATCAATGAGGTCTGAACCTACTGAAAGCAATCTTCAGAAACAGGTAACAAATACTGGTTTACTATTAAGTCATAGAATCATGGGTTAGAAAAGACCTCTAAGATCATAAAGTCCAACTGACAACCCAACACCACCATGCCTTCTAAACCATGTCCCGAAGTGCCACATCTACACGTTTTTTGAACGCCTCCAGGGATGGTGATTCCACCACTGCCCTGGGCAGCCTGCTCCAATGTCTGACCACTCTCTCGGTAAATAAATTTTTCCTAATATCCAATCTAAACCTCCCCTGATGCAACTTGAGGAGATTTCCTCTCGTCCTATCACTAGTTACTTGGGAGAAGAGACCATACAACCACCTTTCAGGAAGTTCTAGAGAGCAGTAAGGTCCCCCCCTCAGCCTCCTCCAGACTAAACAGCCCCAGTTCCCTCAGCAGCTCCTCATAAGACTTGTCCTCTAGACCCTTCACCAGCCTCGTTGCCCTTGTCTGGACACACTCCAGCAACTCAATGTTATTCTTGTACTGAGGGGCCCAAAATATCCCAGTTTATGAAGCAAACTTTCAAAATATTGATCCTAGACTCAATCCTACTTATCGACCCTACAGCCTCCGCATATTAGAACATGTTTCTAAACCACAGTATCTCAGCAGTAATCTAGGGCAACACACACGCCAATCCTTAAGAAACACCAGCAGCTGATGGCAAACTAGTTGCACAACTCTTCAAAAACTACTTATTTCTTCTTAGTAAGTCTTAGAAAGATACAATACCTTACTATAGAAAATAGTGCCCTACTTCAGCTTTAAAATTACTTCAGAGTGAATGCGACAGCGTGTTATAGCAAATGTAGGTCATTCTCCCCTCCGTTGCCTTTAAAACACCTAGAAAATAGTACCTTAACTAAAAAGATAGAGGAGTTTTTAAACCACCAAGTGAGGGAAAACTATTAGCTCAGAAGAAGAGAGTTCCAATTTTCAAAAAAGAAACTTGGAGAAAACCAGAAAGTGTTACTTCTCTGTATAATTTTGAGGTGTTCACAAATCTTCCCTATTGAAAACATTTCTGATCATCTCATCCGAGAAAAGTAACAACAAAGATCAAAAACGTACAGAGAATAACAGCAAGGATAAAGATACTCAGTGGCTTCCACTTGAGAGGATTAAAGTGACAAAGCTCTTCACCTTGTAAAGCAAGCAGCTGAACATGGGAACATGATACGAGATCTTCAAAAAGATAAATGGCATAGAAAAGGCATATAAAAAGCAATTACTAACTATTTAAGACAACACAGGCATTAGCAGACAATTAAATTATCCAGCAGATGTTTTAAAGCAAAAAAAAAGAAACTACTGCAGAACTCATCGCCAAGGACATCTAGTGTTCAAAAAGGAACTATAAATTAATAAATCAAATGTAGACCAAGGTCTAATAAAAATGTACAAGTGTAATCACTATGTCAGGGCATGTTTAAGATGCTGCCTGCTGGAGTGGGACAGCAACTGAAGTGGGCACTTGTCCTTTACTTACAATGTTTGTTTTTTTTTAAGATGAATTACCAGTCACACTCAGAAACAGAATCCTAGGCTACATGAAATTTTTGGTCTCGTTGTATGCATGTTTTTCCATACATTATCCTCTCCTCAGTTTCTGTAAACCAACAGTTTAGAAGAAATGAAGAATTTTGCATTATTGTTATATTGTCAGAATTCCTTTTTAGTCATTAACCAGATGTTTTATATATCTGAAGGTGACTTCAGGTAGTACGTAATAGTCGTATCTCACACTAACCTAACAGAGAACGTGTTTGTGATAGGAGTATGGGCACTTTAAAATACTTAGCAAGCAGAAGAGCACTTATCTTGCTCTCTCCCCACAGCTTCATAACCTGATCCATCAATAAAGCAGTCAGCTCACAACAAAGCAAACTTCAGTTCCTTTCACATCAGTTCTTATGCCACTTCCATCACTGAAAAGAGGCTGAGTGAGGAAATCAAGGAATTCAGATGTACTATCCTTATTTCAGGTAAGAGGATCAAAAAAAGCAATAAAAAAGCTACACAGAAAAATCTTTCAAGAGCAGCTTTGAAGCTGGAAAATTCATGTCCAGCAGAGTCCTATAATTTTCTTCAAAGTATATTTCTAACTCTAGTCAAAGTGGTCTCATTAATGCTTGGCACTTGAGCAAAACCATGAAAGCCAAGATGTGAAAACAACTCCTGTCAACTAAACCAATGCTAAGAGAGCAGTAACTCTTAGAAAAAAAAATAGTTTGTTTTAAACCTGCACAAGCCATCTGTTGTGAATCAGCTAAGACTTCATTTCTACCAATTCTGTTACACATTGTCCAATACTAATACAAGGTACAGCTGAACTAAACTAACAGGAAGCAGTAAAGAGGAGAAAAAGTGTCACTGCACATCAGCAAGATGGGATATATCAGTGGTTTCTGGAGAACAGTCCATCACAAAGCAGAAAAGGTTAACCAGGGCATAATTATTGCTACACACACCATAAGCAACAGCACACTCAGCCCCTTTAGCAACACCAAATCAGCTGGAGTGTAGGAAGTCCAAGATGGGAGAGACCCTTGCCAATTGAACCCTCACTTAACTCTTGGTTCATGGTATTTGACAGTGCTTCATTTTTAAAGAGTATTTGTACTCTGAAGGATCCAATTTGCATCACCTACTACTGGCAGAACATCAGAGACTCAGATCAGCTCCAGGCTTCCACTGAACCTCTGGAGTATTGGTTAAAGAGAAGCTAATACAATGACAAACGGGAACAATAAAAAGGGAAAAGGGAAAGAAAGTTACAGAAGGTTTAACGCACCTGTGCACTGTAGTGTCCACATAAGCCATACAGCACAAAAGGCAGGTCAAAGTTTTTACATTTCTAGTGTCTTTATTTGACATTACAAGGAAAGTCAGCATACAGAGCTGAGGACACCTTCATAGTACTTGGGTTGCTGAGGACACACAAGTTTAAATTAAGAAAAGGATACAAACAGTACATGCCAAAGTTTGCAAAAGCCCTTTAAAACTTTTCATAGCAAAAAAACAGAGATCACCAAAACAAAAATGGTTTAGTGTTGCCAGTTCTAATATTACAGGAAAGCATTACCTAGGCTAATGAGGGCTGGGATAATCCAATTTTAACAAAAATTACTACATGCTTTATTTTTTGTAGTGGATGTGGAAGCATATTAACTATAAAAAGGAATTTCCAAAATAATATAGGAGTATAAAAAACCTCACAATAACATCAACCAAGGTTTTACAGCTTCATGATCAGCAAACCAACACCTTAATTCTAGCTCTGCAATCCAAAAGCTAATAATACATTCTGTCATCTTCCCTACCTTTCAAAAGGACCCCCTCACCCCTTTCCGATCCGCGGGCTGAGAAAGCCTCGCCAGGCTCTCGGCAGCGCGGATCACCCGCACCGTCCTGCGTTCGCTGCTCTGCGAGAAGCAGGCGGCGACCAGCAGGGGGCAGCGTTTCCCCGCGGCCGCGGGAGGCCGCCCCAGCGGCGGGCCGAGCTCGGGGGGAGCGCGGGAGCCCGCAGCCAGCCGCGCTCCTCCTGCCACCCAAACGCCCTTCCCAGCCTGCAGAGCCCTGCTTCAGAGCACGGCCCGCTGGACGTCCGAGCGCCGGAACTGGAGCAGAGGCAGGACCAGGGCAAACACAGCTGATTCCGCCGGGAAGTTCTTCCTCCCCCTCATTCCAGTCGCAGCCCGCTGCCAAAGCCGTTCACGCGTGCTCGCTATAAATCACAGTGCGCCAGTGAACTGATGCACAGAAACGCGTTTTGATTTTACTCTCTGAATGAATACACGAAGAAACATTTTAATTAGAGAAAAAGTAAAGGCTTTTATGCTGCCAGTGAGTACTTCAGGAGTTTAAACAATCCTGTTTCGAAATGAAGTTTCCTGTTTATCAGATACGTAATTTTACCCTCCTTTTGACAGGAGAGTGACGTCAGAATAAGCTACAAACAGCACTTACATGATTTGAGATGACAAACAATCCTCATTTTTTGATCCAACCAAAGCTGATGCTTTTCCTTCAAAAGGACACCGTGAGACAGATTTTTCTGCTAGGTCTCTCAAACAACTTAAACCCTTAATAAACAATTTAATATGATCTTTGAAATCATCCAGCTACATCATAATGAGCTTGTGTTATCTACATTATTGTTATAAAAGGCTTTTACTGAACCAATTACTTTAGCAGCAAGGAACCTTTTTATTTCCAGCTTTAATTTATTTTGGCTTAACTCTCACTGTTCCCGTTTCAACATCTTCTCATTTGAAAAATCATTGCCATCTTTCAATTTCGGTAACATTTTCCCTACATCATCAAGACAAGTTCTTACAGCTTTTTCCCTTCCCCTCCTCCCCGGACAGCACTTCCCTCACGGCTCCACCAGCGCTTCCAGCTGGGTATGTACAATGTGGAGTGGCACTTAGGTGAGGCTGTATAAAACAGTACTTTTCCAGCTCCTCAAAACACCCCGATGGTCTCCAAAGAGCCTTTCGGAATCAATCAAAACAAGATTAGGAACAGAGTTATAAAGACCATGCTGCTTTCCAGCCCAACCTCAAACTTCTCTCGAGTCACCTGAATTCCAGTTACTTGCATAAAACCAGCTGTGTACATCAGATCCTGTAAGCAGCCCATCAGCAAGTGAGGAAATAGAAAAACTGATGCCTTTCTCACCTCACGAGATGATGCTAATTTCCAGGAAATTTTCTAAAAGCAGCTTTTAACATGCATTTATTAATAATGGGTCACCAAGTTAACCACTCTTCCTCATCTTAACTTTTTTTTATAGCATATAAAGAGTGAAATTTCAATAAAAAACCCCAGTGGCTAAAGTATTCCCTAGCCATTTACTTAAACTGAAAGAAGATTAAAGCAGCAAGTAAAAAATGTTTCATGTAATAAAATAGTCCTACTTTTGCCTTCTTGAGTAGAGTTATTATCGATCTTAATTACAAATAGCAGCAGAAAAGTGGTTTGGTTTTGTGGGGTTTTTTTGTTTCTTTTTTTTGTTTTTTTGTCATCACTGTAGACTGCAGGATTTATCTTATTTTTAGGTTTGTGGGGTTTTTTTGAGGAAAACTATATCTGATTTAACTACTAACTCATGTCTCTCAACCAAAGCTAAAGCAATCAAAGCAGATTTTCAGATTCAGTCATGTAATATAGTTGCATTTTACCACACGTGAATGAAATCTTTTTTTCCAAATTTCTAAATAGCAAATTGAAGAATAAGAAGTCTCCTTCTGGGTAAAACATTTACAAAAAGATACAGGAATATATTGAGTCAAACCTGCACAATTTTGAATTACTACACACTTTCAAAGAAATGAGTGTACAAAATGAAAGGCCATCTTTTCATTACAAAAGAAAAATGGACCAACTTCATCATTATAAGACTCCAAGGACTTCAACAGAGTTATCACAAAGATAAATAAAAACCAACTGCAAGAACGCAAGCAGTGCGACCGTTCAGTTCCATACTCACTGCTACCACATTTGGCCAACCCACCATCCCAGCAGCTGCGAGAGCCCAAGTCAGAAGAGCCTTTGTAGTCTGATGAAGAGAAAAGCTCTGGAGCTTGAGCTACACCACTTGCACATCATCTGTCACATACACAGCATGCAAGCAAAGCATTCCTCAGCAGCGGTGTCTCTACCAGGTAGTAAAGGCACCCCAAATGCGCTGGCTAAATGCAACTATCACACTCACTATTTTTCCAATGGGAAAGAAAGAATAGGCCACAGAGGGACAAAAATTCACTGCAATGGAGTGCTCCATCTCAATGGCACATTTGAGAGAAACTTGAATGGTGGCTGGCACGCTTGGCCTTGCCAAGATAAGGAAGGAGCAGAAATGTCCATATATTACACGTGGGCACAAGTAAACCCATTGTCAGAGTACACAAAGACTGAAAGAAGGAAGTTATCATTGTTCGCATGTTTTCACAGAACAGAGCGGAGGGAATCATTCACTAAAACACCCTAAGGACTGCTCATTCTCTGTTGGGCACTTAGACCCATTCAGAAAGTGCTGACGATTCCTGCCCACATTGACCTTTAAGACAGCAGCCCTTAGTTACACTTTCAGCATGTGTTAGAATTTCACTAAAGTGTGTCCTTCCCTCCTCCAAACCCAAGATGTGGCATCATATGGTCTTCAAAGAACCATTTCTTTAAAAAAAAAAAAAAAAAAAAAAAAA
>Ga0065711_1048980_pt1 | contig 11534 bp, 6 predicted proteins | sample Hoacrofraction12_FD_59098 | JGI IMG/M metagenome (GOLD analysis project Ga0065711, IMG submission 59098) | Hoatzin crop microbial communities from Cojedes, Venezuela - Epithelial fraction 12 v2 (version 2) | ecosystem: Host-associated > Birds > Digestive system > Esophagus > Crop | place... | reverse complement strand
GGAGATATTCAAGCCCCGCCTGGACAAGGTCCTGTGCAGCCTGCTGTAGGTGACCTTGCTTCGGCAGGGGGTTGGACTAGATGACCCACAGAGGTCCCTTCCAACCCCTACTATTCTGTGATTCCGTGATTCTGTCATAAGCCCCTCTCCAGCTCTCTTGCAGCCCCTCCAGGCACTGGCAGCTGCTCTAAGGTCTCCCTGCAGCCTTCTCTTCTCCAGTTTGCACAGCCTCAGCTCTCTCAGCCCTTCCTCATAGGAGAGGTGTTGCAGCTCTCTGATCATTTTTGTGGCCCTAAACACAGAGCAAGCTGCAAGTCAAATAAGACTTGAAAAAAGAGATAAACATGAGAAATCTGTAAATAAAATGATCAGCATGGGGACTCTGTTGCCAGGTGTTCTCCAGCATGTGCCTGACTTCACTCAATGAAAAAACTAATAATAGTTCAAGGCAATATGGCATGGATGATGTCTTGTAAGAGTCCATGCTCAGTACAAGACTGCAGACATGAAGCTACTGGAAAAGACAAAAAATTTTCAAGGTCTGTCCTTAACAGGAACACCTATGAAAATGTGGGATTTTGGCTGTCCCACTCTGATTTATTTTTTTTTCAAAAGCTGCTAGAGCTAAAGAACATCACAATTGCTGACTTTCAATGACAAATGAGAAATTCCTTTGCCACAAAAAAATATAATTAGCAGGAATTTTGTTGGGAAGGATACAAGTATTAGCAAAGTGCTTGGAGGTAATGAGTGCTGAAATGTGCAAACACATTCCCAGTCCCTAAGAAACTAGAGAAGAATTGATTGTGCTTCTGCAGATTTACCAAAGCACAAAACACACTTTAAAGGAAAAAAAACTTTCCTCAGGCATTTTTACAATGAAAAGAGCACAATCTTTCTGAAAAAAAAAATCTAAAATTAATTCTATGACCATTTGACTTAACCTCTTAAATGCAGTAGTATCACCGTTCCCCAAAGACTGAAAGAACAGACAAAATTAGAAAAGACCAAACGCAACATTGCTAGGGAAAAAACGATGACATTTCACCCTGGATCATATTTACACATACTCCAACTGCAATAATTAGTGGCTTTCGAGACATCTCCATCCAAAGGTAGTTAAGCATCACAGCTAAAAGAAACCATCAACCTAATTCATCCTGTACAAATGGCCTGTGCTGTGGGATTCTAGCCTATAAACAAAGCAAGGGGAAATGCCTTCGCACAGGTTCACATCAGCTTAACTCCTCTCCTTCAGCCTTAAAGAATTTTGTACATCTGACCCCTGTACTCCCGTATTCTTAATCACATAAGCTCAAATAAATCACTTGCTCCACACTGCAAACTATTATTTTCAAAGAGCTGATCTGGCGGCTCCCAGTGAACAATTCTCTTCCAAGTTATACAACAACCAATGTGTGGGAAGAGCTGTCCCACCACTTTTTGTCCATCTGCCTAAGATAAATCCTCAGACTGCACGCTCATAAACTACTTTGTCAAGAATTTTCTACCAATGTGACGCAGAACTACAACAGTAGTGTGATAACCATAGCCTAGGTGACACATTCCTGCATGCCTTTGCTCGGTTTGGAGATATCAGATCCAAAAACTGCAGGTAAAAATAAGGTTTTTTGCCTTGGATCCCTTTCTCCCAGAAAAGTACCCCGAGAACGAACAAACTTGATGCAGACTAGGATTGGTGGGGACAGTGCAGTGCTGCTTACATCCATGAGTGCAGCATTGATGTAGTTACTTGATTCGCCATCCACGGAGATGAGGAAAGGCAGGCACCGGTCCAAGGGCAACACATCCATGCAGCGGTTCTTGTCATGGTTCCTTGGCAAAAGACCGATGCTGCAATCTTCTGGCCGAACACGCGGTGTCACAATATTGAGAGTCTGTGAAGGAGGGAGGGAAGAAGGGAAAGACAGACAGAAGAAGGCTGAGTGTCTTTGAATTTGCTTCCAAGAAGGATGCCATCTCCACAACACGTTCATTTTATAGGTACTTAGACTAGCAGATCTTTGGGATCCCAGAGAATGAAAATGAAGGAGCACTGAGGAGCTTGTTGCTGTTATAATACATTGCATTTTGCACATTGTCCTGAGATGCTCTTCCAAACACCGCAAGCTCCAGCATAAATTGAGGGCACTACACTCATACTAACAATTTCCAGCTCTAAAACCCCACAGAAGTTAGATAACATTTCTGTTCTTTGCTAGAGGTTGGAAATAGTTGTCATAGCTACAAGTTCCAGCTTTGACGTGGTCATGGAGTGAAACCTCCTCATGTTTTACCATCCCCAGGGCAAAAAAACATGGTTTCTTCTCCCTCTTCAAGTGAATCCTGTGCAGAATTACCCCGAGTATTGACCTGGCTCACCCAGCAGGTCAGCCTGGGTTCAGATACTCTGGTGGATCCTCGGTCAAACTGAGTTATCTTAACAATGCATATAAACACCTAAGAGAAAACGTTTGGGTTCTTTTTAACAGGAAAGTATCTGTTCCATATATTATTTAGATTGCTACTTTCCTTTTGGAGTGACACATAGGATGCCTCACTTACATAGTCATACCTTGTCTCTGGGGTCTTGCTGTCAGCCTTTTACCATTATCTGTCTTTCTCACAGCTTGACAGACCGTATTTCTTTAAATCTAATTTACTTTTGTGTTATCCACCGTGGAGTCCTCCTGACAAACCAATCCAGGCTGGTCAGCAGGGATCAAAAACAGCAAATCAAAGTGAACGCATCTTAACACTGTCGCTTAAGTCGTGGTAGATCAGTGGCTATTTGATGTCATTCTACTTTCACTTGTTACGTGTCTTCTCCCTGAGCAAAGCCCATGCAGTCATATAATGAGCTCCTTTACAGCTAGAGGAACAAAAAATATTTAAGGGACAAAAATTCTTACAAGGAGCTTGACTTCTGCCACAGAGAGGTTCCGAATGGAGAAAAGAGGGTCAAACAATCCAAGATAAAGGACAGTGTCAAAGTATAAAATTTGAAATAATACAGTTGCTCTGAATTATGCAGGTTCCACATTAAAGTCCCTTTGTCTGGAGATGGAACGCAGGTAGTCTGGCTGGCGAAGCAACACGAAATCTCAGCTCTCTGACACTGCTGATAACTAGGCAGGTGACTTGTTAGGGATTTACTCCTGTCTACTTTAGACCCTTCCCCTCTCTCCCTTGCTTTTGTACTTCAGAATATAAAAACTCTCCAGAACGAGCTTTTGCATGTTCAGACAACACAGAGCGCATGAGAAATGCATCTGGCCTTACCTGAGGGCCAGTGGGACAGAAATAATACAAATTGCACAAACAGATCTACAGTTAGATCAACTGGTTCTTAAAGATTGCAGCAAAAGATATCATCTTTTGCATTAAATTCAGACAATTAGGGCTGAAGAATGCTCCGAGCTAAAAATCCTGTAAAAATAGATTCTACAACTAGACAGAAAACGAACCTCTTATGCAAAATACAGTGGAGCATTTCCTTCCCATAGGAGCTGCCAGCCCCCAGCAGCTCAAAAGAACAAGCACGGAGGCGACAAATCTCATCTCCTATCATGACAAAACACGCCCAGCAAGCGGTGACATTTTCTTTAATAGCGTAACAGCATTTGATGAAGTTAGGCTTTGGCTCCTTCATGCCAAGCGTCCAGAACCAGAAACACTTTCACAGATCTGATATCACTTGATAAATCCAGATCTTTTTTTAATTGAACTGTCGTCAGTTGGGATCCACATTCTTTATCTCACTCTACCAACCCTGATGATTCCCTGTAAGCTTTCAGATAAAAACCACACATTCTCCCTCTGTGTAGAGAGGAAGGAAGAGAGGCATCTGACTCAGACTGGGGCTCCCAAAAGACATTCTCCTGCTGCAAAAGATACTTTACTGGGAAAGGGTGGGGAAAACACATTTCCTACAATTAAAGGAATCTCCACCTTTTTACTGCTGACTAAGAAGAACAGCCTCTTAACAACTAGCAGAGGTCTCTCTCTTTCTATTTCCCAAACTCACCTTGCCCCAGATTTCCTACAATATTATGCTTTTTCCACACATCGGTGTTGGCTGAAAATCCTAAAGGGATTTACAGATACACAGGAAAGAAGATTAGAAAGCTTAGTTCACTGTCCCGCAGGGCAAGTTCTCTAATGTGCAAGAGGTCCAACCGCACACTGCTCGTGGCTCATGTGTCCCAAGCCCATTTATTAAGGTGGGATAAGCAACGGTGACAGCGAAAGTTAGAGGGATCCCCATTTCCTCACTGGCCCCAGGCAAACTACACTACTCTAGCGCTTGTGAGATGGGCTACCTGTCATTTCAGCTCTCACCACCAGGTACTCAGCAAAACCGGTGAACTGAAGGATCCAGTTAATTGAAAATTAGTAACAGTGATTCTGTGATTCTGTAACAGAGAAAGTAATGCTCGCTGAGCTCACTTTCTCCTTCGCACGGAAAGATGTCAACAAGCTGATTGTCAAGGCTTGGAAGCAGCATATGAGCCACGAGAAAGGATAATAGAGGACCTTGAGGCATAAATGTTTCTGCATATATTACAGAAGAAAATGAACAACAGAATATTTGTTGAAATAAGAAGTACAAAATTATCTGCAAAAATTAGTACTCTTGCTCTACTGAAGCGATGGGGATTTTTTTTCCTCGCCAAAGGCTGAAAAGTCCATGCTAAAAACAAATCTCTGTCGGATCCAGCAGTAAAATCAGAAAAATCAGCTGAAATCAGACCTTGACTCAGCATTGCCCTTCTTTGCTCTGTTGGAAATTGTAGAAAAACACAGAGAAATCGACCTTCAATACACAAACTGCAATGACTGAAATATACGATATTACCTGAAACTCATCTTTTATCTGGCTGGAATTGGTCTGTGGATCTGATCTGCTGATGTTGTAGTATATGGATCTGAACTCACAAACTGGAATGGCTGTGTTGCCACAGAGACATGCCTCCAAAATGGCGTCATGGACAAATACATACTGCTCCTGCATAGGGGAGGTAATAAGATATTAAAATCATATTTTCAATACAGTTCATGAAATATCATGCTTTTTTTTTTCTTAAATCATGCCTGATATGCGTATTTGGCTCTGTTTCATGTGGAGACAAATTACACAGTGTGCTACGTGACAGCTTTGTGAGCATATTTCATCCATCATTGAACATGAGTTCTCCTGTATTCATTTCAAATTTACAAGTCAAATGGGAAGTCACCATTCTCAGGAACGCTGGGACAAAACGGGAGTGGGCTGAGGAGGAAATGGGGGTGTAAAGCTTTTCCTTTCACAATCATGAGGCAATGGTCAGGAACGGATTGTGCTTGGGACCTGCGGTAACACCAGAGAAGCACCTGTACTAACAAGTCTGCTCCATCTGTCTCTTCAAAACCCCTGGATTCCTGGTATTCTGGGTAAAGTTCTTTCCTTGAACTAAATGTGAGAAGTCCAACAAAGTTAAAAGCTCGTCTCTGCTCCAGGCTATTGTCCTGTCCCTCAGGAGAAGGCATTGAAGCATATAGGAAACACTTGCCTAGCAGGACAACAGTTCCATGGAATTTTGTGCAGCTGCTAGACGCTACGTGATGGAGCAGCTTGCTTCATCAGCACCCAGAGCTTGAGTCAAGCATGTTTCGTTTTTTTATCTCTTGATTGATATAAAGCAGGTACTATTTGAGTCTGCAATATACCTATGAATGAATCATGAGAGGATTCGGGAACTAGCTTTTTTCAACTGTGAGAATAAAACTAATCAGCAATGTTAAGACCTAAACTTCAAGGTTTGCCCTCCTGTCTTGGAGGCCCTGAGTAGCTGCCAGTGAATGTGATTCGGTGCACATCTGGTCATGTTTAGCCACTGAAAGTTCTGTATAATCACATCACAGAAGACACAAGGGTTGACCTAATGAATTGCTGGGCTCCTGCTGAGCAGGGAAGCTGACAGGAAAGCAGCACATCGTAAGAGGAGTCCTGCTGGTACCTACCTCCGTCTGCACCAGATTGACTCTTTGGGATCGCAGCTCTCGCACGCAGTTAAATATATCTACCACGCCTTCGTTCTCTGCCATGTCAAGCATGATGTCGATGGCAATAAAGCACCCTGTTCTCCCGGCCCCAGCACTGAAAAGAAGAAAAAAGCATGAGGGTCTGGCATGGTCAAGGGACCAGGAAGAGTCAGGGCTTTATCGAGGAGAAAATACCCATATCACACACAGCTCTTCTCTTGGAAGCTGCTCCCCTCTCCCTAATGGGCTGATTATTGTGTGTAGCTAAATTAGCTTAGTGTTTAAGAGAATGAGGTGAAATAATATTTCTTGAAAGGGAAATGGACCCAGGTAGCAGGAAAAAAAGTCTCGTGTTCTTGAACATCAACAAAAAAATTACTCTACAAAAATAACCATTATGATTTTACAGGTCGGTTCACCTGCACAGCCTCTCATCACACAGGTGTGGGAGAGCAGCCTCCACGTTGCAAATGGACACAATTCCAGAAATTCTCTTCCATGGGACCCTTTAAAAGGCATGCACATGTTCACCTAAGTGGGCATGATGAAAGGGGCTCAGTCCTCCACCTCAAACGTTTCTTTTCCCTTTTTAATCAGGGGGAGCCTGGGTCCCAAGGAGGGTGATTTCAAGTTGTGGGTTGTAAAATTACAGAGCAAGGCGCTCGTCAAAACCTTCAGTTTAGAGCCCCCCACTGCTCGTGAGAATTGGACCTTCTCCTGCAAAACTGTGTTGTCACTGCATCCTCCTTCCCTCCTGGGAAATCATCCAAGCTGTTTAGGTGTGAAGGATAGAGAGAGAACGTCTCTTCACATTATTCCGAAGGAGGAAGGAAAACTAGGCTCAAATCAGGGAAACTTCAGTTGCCTGAAAACTCCAGCAGAGCCGAAAGCAAGGAGATACGAATGACCATAAATTAATGGACCAGATTAATCAACTGCTGAATAGAGAGAAGATATTTTTCATTTGCAGAATCTTAATGAGTAAGTGGCATTTCCTCTCCCTTTATCTCTCGGCTTTTCAGAATTTTAACAAATAGTTATAACATTTCTATATTTAGAGGATCCTGGCACTTCATAAATATCGAACAGTGATTTTATCCAGCCAGGCATCGGTAGGGAGAATTTGGTAATTACCACTTAAAGCAAGTCATTAAAATTCAAAAGCAGATAAATAACAGAGAGGAAATGGCATTTATTCATTAAAACATGAAGGATGAAAACTTTCTCCTTGCTTTCTTGGTGATAATGAATCAGGTTCAGACTCCTTCCAGGGCTGACCCATGTCATGGCATCAAGGTAGCAAATTCAAGCCCTGAGCTCTGAATGAAACCCCTTCTGCTAGCTCCTTGGGCTTAGCCGTATTTTATTGTAAAACCAATTCATCGTTTGCTTTAAAAAAAAAAACAAAACAAAAAACACCCACACAAAAAAACCCCACAAAACTGCAGCAAAACAAAATCAAAGCAAACAAAAAAACACCACCTAAACCTCAAAACTGTTAAAAAAACCGCAAGAATTAATTGATTTTCCTTTTTAAAGTGGTTGTGGGATGTATTTTCTCTCTCTTCGTGATCACAGAGCATGGCACTTAAGTAATTGACTGTGGGCTGATCAGGGGTGAGATTCTGAGGGAGCCCGCTCGGTTTCCCAGCCTTTCTGTCTCCTTTACGGAATACATGCCCCGAGCTGTGGCCCAAGCACTGCAGAAGTAGCTGCTACAAACCCAAACTCCATTTTTGTAGCAACATCTTCCTTTGCATTTTAAGTCATATAATCATGAGGGTTTACTTAACTGCGGTGGTTACACAATCAACTGCTCTCGCTGTAAAGCAGAAGAAAGGACATTTACCTGCGTCCAACGCTCACTAATACAGTAAGTCCTTTGAGGTCTGCCATCTCCTTCTGATTCACAATGTGTCACTCTCATCATAAATTATATAATCCACTAATCCAATCCACTGTAATCACTCAAAATTTTTCTCACGCAGCAAGTTGATAGAGGAACCTGACAACTACTGAGAGAGTCGCAGTCAGGAGCCCTGGTTGCTCCTCCTGGCTCTGATGCCAGCCTGCCTGCGCACCTCTGCTCCCACCACTACCAGTATGGCTGGTGCACACCTCAGGCTGTTCGTTCCTCATGTCAGGGGCACTCTCCTGCACATTCAGACTGCGCCTTGCCCAGTCTGGCTTTAAGCTCTGTTGGCAGGAGACAGTACCAAAAAGCCTGCACCAGGAGCGGCAGCCACACGGGAGCTCGCAAGCACGCAATTTAACAATCTGAATTTTCAAAGCTGTAAACCAGGCAGCGAGGTTTCCTCAGCCATTCCCTTTTTATTTACTGGCTGGAAGGCACTGGGCAGGTTTTCAGCCCAATATTCCTCTTCCAGCTCCTGGGCTTTGAGGAGGCCAAGATGCACCACGGCTGGCATCCAGACCCATGCAGACAGACAAACGTTTCAGAGAAGTCTACTGACGCTGGCACTAAAGCTGAACTGCAGCCATGGGGGTAAAGAAAAGCAGTTGCTTTACAATTCCCTGTTGGTAGCCCTGTCTTTTTGTAGCCATCGTCCCTTCTGCCACGTGAGGTTTATTGCAGATAATGACTGGAATGGCTGTCCCAGATATTTACCATTTTCCCAGCTCTGCTATGAGCATCTTAAGAGAGTATAGGCCACCAGAGAGTCTTCTACATTCAAATGGCCCTCTCTGACCTACTTATATCATCTCCAATTCATGCCAGCTAAGCTCCAGAGCTGCCACTTTGAAAAAGAAAACCAAATTCCACTTTATTTCCCCTTGAGGCCCGCAAAATATACTCTTAAACAAACAAAATGCAGTTGAATATTGCCAGACGAGAAGAAAAAAGGGAAAGAAGCTGACAAAGCTGATGGAGGAAAGGCTCAAAGAGCTCACGTACCTGCAGTGCACGACAATGGGTCCTGCTTCTGGGGGATTGAGAAACTTCACCTGACGGACGAAGCCCAGGAGGCCCGTGGCGTAGCAAGGAACCCCGTGGTCCGGCCAGCTGGTGAAGTGGAACTGCCGAATCTCTCGGATCTCATGGTAACCTTTCTGAGGAGACAACACAGCCTCTATTTTTCATCCACCAGACTGCAGTTGACATATTCTGGTCACCACTCCCTTCCCTCACGCAGAGGGCTGAACAAGCATTACGCTCTTGTCATATGCCGGAACATGTCCTGTGCTGCTTTTCCCTCCAAGAGATCTCAGGCTGAACTCCCAGTATCAATGAAGCACGTAACATAAAACATAACATACAATTTTCTCCCTCTCTGGAGATATTGAATACCCGCCTGGACGCGGTTCTGTGCAGCCTGCTCTGGGTGACCCTGCTTTGGCAGGGGGGTTGGACTGGGTTATCCACAGAGGTCCCTTCCAACCCCTGCCATTCTGTGATTCTGTGAACTGAGGACTACGAAGGTGAATGCCAGATCCCAATTCAAACTGTGGTCTTAAAGCTCAGACCCAGCTGATCAGGAACTTTACAGGGCAATTTCAGTCCCGGCACACCATGACTGCATTTATCCAGCCTCCTGTGGTGTTCTTGCCATAAACCCCAAGCAGTCACTCTCAAATCCTTCTCGAAGCATTGGAGCAACAGCCTGGGGAACAAACACCTGGAGAAGGGGCATGCGTTGAGCAACAGCAGGTTTTCTGCCACCTCCTGCCAAAAAAATCTCAGTTTGAGATTACAGCTGGTGGTGCAAAGGGCAGAGACCGGTACCCAGACCCATCGCTTGGCTCTTCTGGTGAGACCAAATTATTGCTATATAAAAACTGACACCACCTGTATACGCCCTGCAAAGGGTAACGCATCAGCATCAGTCCGCTGTGACATTTTATCGTACAGGAAATGTAGGTGGAATCCAGCAGCAGGTCCTCTAACCTCTCAGATTTTGGCATCAGCATTTCTTACCAAGTTTTTCAGTGATTTAATGAAATATGGAGCTGATGTATTAGAAAACCAGAACAACATTCCCCGTGTGGCAGAAGCTCATTTACCAGGAATTTCTGAAAAGCTTTAAAACCACTTACTGAGTGTTTGGAGAGTAATTTGGACAGATCTGGAATACTCTGTCGCTTAGACTTCCAATTTCTAATTACATATAACAAAAAACTTCCAAATCCTGCTGATCTGGGGATAATTTTTATACTGTTGCCTTTATTATATTTTTATTTCTGTTGAAAGGAGACCCTACCTGGCATCCAGTTTAAATGATACCTTTTTTGATCTGTAATTTGCCTCTAAAACATGATCATTATTATTCCTGGCATACTATCAACTATCTGCTGGCTTTCGGACTTGTTTAAACTCCATGCACTGTCGATTCTACTTTTGTGGCTACATCAAGATGTTCATGGAAAATCATTTGTCCAAAATTGGAATCTCTTGCAAACTTTCAGGTTTCTGAAGTGAAACCTGTCCAAATAGTAACAGCTCCCCTCTCCAAGAGCATTCTGGATACGTTTCCCAGAGTTCGTATTTCTGAACGCAAATTAAATGTTGTATCAAAATGTCAGCTGATTGAAGATTTCCTTACCTTTTGTACAGTAAATGTGCGTATGACATACTCTGCCAATGGTTCTGTCTCAATTAATGTGACTTTAATATCTCCATAGACCTCTGTGTCATCCGGCCAGTATCGAACACATTTTACCTGGGGGGAAAAACGAAAATATTGAGAGAAACTAGCTCAAGATGAGTCAGAGCTGACCTACATTTTACTCCACTTTCAAGCTGAAGCCAAGGCAAATTGGACTTCCTTCTGATGTACAGATCTTGTCAAAATTAACTGTATAAAGTAGATCAAAATTCCTTTACCAGATATAGAAACCACAGGGAGGATTTCTTCAGTTTTCTCTGTTGTGAATACAAATGAACAGGATGCATTTAGCTTTTCTTCTTTAAGATAGTCTTTCCTTAAATTTCCATACATGCCCTGACCACATACCAGGTTTAGAGAACACCTGGCAGTCACTACTACCACCCCCTTTGAGAAAAATCTGTGCTCTTGCCATTGTTCCTGTCGTTCTGAAGTCTCTCTGCTCAGCCATAGAATTTCAGTTCATAGGGATCATGAGATACTTGTTGATACGTTCAATTTGTGTGACTCTAAGCTTTCCTTATCAGATGTGGACACAAATTTGACATTTCACTAGCTGTGACAGGCCTCAGCTAAGGCTCAAGAAAGAAATCTCCTGATCGCATAAACACATCCCAAGCTTAGCCACTTCTAGAAGCCACGTGCAAAGCTAATAGTAGAAATTAAAGCCAAGGCTGTAAGCTCTAGAAGGGATATTTAGGATCACAAAGACTATCAAGTTATTGAATGCTTTAGCGTGAAAAAGTGGAACAGCACCTAAAAGCTGAAGCAATTAGCTACCATGAAGCAGGCTTCATGTTCCAGTTCCAGTCATAATCGGAAGGGGGTTTATAAATATTAAAAATTATTAATGCAGGTTTGTTGGGCTTTTTTTTTTTTTTTTTT
>Ga0065711_1048979_pt1 | contig 11535 bp, 11 predicted proteins | sample Hoacrofraction12_FD_59098 | JGI IMG/M metagenome (GOLD analysis project Ga0065711, IMG submission 59098) | Hoatzin crop microbial communities from Cojedes, Venezuela - Epithelial fraction 12 v2 (version 2) | ecosystem: Host-associated > Birds > Digestive system > Esophagus > Crop | place... | reverse complement strand
TGATGCAGCTGGTAAGTGAGCCTACCAGGGGAGGAGCCTTGCTAGACCTACTGTTTACTAACAGAGAAGGGGACTGGTGGGAGATGTGGTGGTTGGAGGCTGTCTTGGGCTTAGTAACCATGAAATGATAGAGTTCTCGGTTCAAGGTGAAGTGAAGAGGGGGTCCAGCAAAACCACCACCATGGACATTCGGAAGGCAGACTTTGGCTTATTCGGGATGCTGGTTGAGAGGGTCCCCTGGGAGAGGGTCCTGAAGGGCAACGGGGTGCAGGCAGGCTGGACATTCTTCAAGGAGAAAGTCTTAAAGACACACGAGCAAGCTGTCCCCTTGTGCTGCAAGACAAACTGGCAGGGAAGATGACTGGCCTGACTAAACAGGGAACTCTTGCTGGGACTCAGGAAAAAAAAGAGGGTGTACCACTTATGGAAGAAAGGGCAGGTGACTCAAGAGGAGTACAGGGGTCTCGATAGGTCATGTAGAGAGGAAATTAGAAAGGCAAAAGCCCAGCTAGAACTCAGGCTGGCCACTGTTGTAAGGGAGAATGAAAAATGTTTTTACAAATACATCAACAACAAAAAGAGGGCCAAGGAGAGTCTCCACCCCTTATTGGATGCGAGGGGGAATATTGCCACCAAGGATGAGGAAAAGGCTGAGGTACTTAATGCCTGCTTTGCCTCAGTCTTTAATAGTCAGACTGGTTATTCCCAGGGTAGTCAGCCCCCAGTGCTGGAAGGTAGGGAAGGAGAGCGGAACAAACCTCCCATAATCCAGGAGGAAGCAGTTAACGACCTGCTATGCCACCTGGACACTTACAAGTCTGTGGGGCCGGATGGGATCCACCCTGGAGTGCTGAGGGAGCTGGTGGAGGAGCTGGCTAAGCCACTGTCCATCATTTGTCAGCAGCCCTGGCTAACAGGGGAGGTCCCAAATGACTGGACGATGGCCAGTGTAACACCCACCTACAAGAAAGGCCAGAAGGAGGATCCTAGATATGGCACGTCGGGATAGGGTTTAGTAGGCATGGTGTTTATGGGCAGATGGTTGGACTTGATGATCTTAGAGGTCTTTTCCAACCTATGATTCTATAATTCTGTCAGTTTGCTTTCATCCTGATTCAGTCCTTGTGCTTTACTGATGCTTCTCTGACTGTGGAAGCCTTCTGACATTAATGCTTTTGTTTTGCTAGTTGTGCTCTTTTTCAGAGGAATGATTAAACAGCTATAGCATTCAAAAAGACTTCAGACTTCCAAGATGGATTAATGGGACAAAGTATGAATGTTGTCTTCTGTGTAGTCAGTATTAGAAAACTAACTGTAAAACCTCTGCAGCTGCGTAATGACCTAGTTCAGATATAATCCAGGTTAAAAAAAAAACAAAAAAAAACAACTAACTGAGCTAAACTGAGCTACATCATCAGGCTGGTTAGCAGATGATGTGAATGGAGCACTAGATCCCTAAGGTAGCTTCCAGTTAGCCCTGGAACTGAACACTAAGAGAAGAGCCAGTGTTACTGGGGAAATAGAAGAGCCTTTGTCTAACTGCTTGCAGCGTGACTACGATATGAACTGCTGTTACTAGGTGTGTCCCAAGCTACTTGAGAACTGGCAATTTCTTCCCCTTGTAACACTCTTCTGATAACGTATCAGGGTTACAGCTGTAACTAATATAAGTTGGGAGGGAGTAGTTACTGGAGTTAGTTTTATACACCTTTGTAGATACAGCATACCTTCTTATGGACTGTTACGAGTTGTTCAGTGCAGAGCAGAGGTGTATGCCTGACCAGGTTGTACTAATAGAGCACTTGGTACATTGTCAGAAGCTGCTGCTTGAAGGCTGTTGGATGAACACAGGTGATTGTCGTATGCATCCTTGACAGTAAAAGGAAGACGATAGCAGAAAGATTTGAAAACTGTAGGCCAGGAATCACCTACAACTCCACTTCATCCAGTCTGCTGTGCTGCTAGTGAGAATAAGCTGCTGTATTTGGTTTCTGGTCCCATTCTTACATTTACGGAGTTTTCCCTCGTATGTGATAGGGCTGATTAAAAGAAAGCTGCTAAAGCATGTAGAATTCGGTGGGGTGGATGGGTGGAACTGGTTTATGTTGCTACTTAGGCCACTAAGATTTATCTTGGAAGTGGTATTGTACTGTAGCCTTTTGCTTACGTTTCTAAAAACAATATCTGATGGTGACTTGCTAAGTCCCTGAGGTTTCTTTTCAGTGCATAGAACGCAAGGCAAGAGAGCAGAATGCAGGCATTCAGAGAACTGCTAGCTTCACTTGCTGCAGGAGATGGCAGTGTTTTTCCCTTCTAAGTTGCTAAAGATTGCCGAATCTCTGAAGAGTTTAATGAAACATGGAGAAAATTCATAAATCTGAAGTAAGTCGAGAATTATTTTTGGGTAGAGAGGGGGATTTTTTTTTTTTTTAAATCACTCTCAGTGGTTGTGTTTCTGTTGTGTCAGGGGAAAATGTCTGAAGTAAACAGTGTGAGGCAATTAAACAGCGTGAAATACTTTATGGCCCTGTGCTATGTTATGGCATTCAAGGTGTCAAAAATCTCAGGTCATGTTCGCTGCAGTAACTGATTGAGACTCAAATTTTGAATGATTCCTTTACTTAACAGTATTAAATGTTATATTTTTCTAGAAAACTTATGAATTTATCAAGACAATTTTTTAATTTTAATATTGTCCTCCAATAGATCTGGAAGACACCCAGAACTCCATATTGTCTATTGATTTCATTATCTAGGTTGTTAGAATATCGATGGGTCTGATCCTAGGACATACTTCTGCAGAATGTCTTTACAGCTTTCTGCTTTGACAGTAGATTGTGATTTTATATTTTTTTCTTTCTGATATCTCTAGCTAACTCTACATTCATACATTTATAGTTTCGTCTGAGCTGCGTTTCTCTGTTGTACTTATAAGAATGTCCTGTGATAGTTGTCAAGATAAAGATACTTCATTTACTGCTTTTTCATCACACTGCTGTGGAAGAAAGGGTTTTGACGTAGCTTGTTCTTGTGTCAGTTACTGTGGAAAGCACAAATGAGTATAGTTTGAGTACTTGTTCCAAAATATTTTTTAGAATTAAAAATTAATGATCTTGACTCTGGTAATGATTTTTTTGCTGCTTCTCTTCTTCTCTGCCTTTCTTTTTAAAAATAGGCATTTCAGCTTGCCAAACTTCAAATATAAGTACTGCTGCTGTTTTTAAGGCTACTTTTTTAGCGTATCTTATTGATACAAGATTAACACGTCAATTTTTAACATATAGAGAAGTCTCTGCAGTCCAGAGCGCCTGTGGACATCTAATTTCAGAAAACTTACGTTCTAAGTTTTTTATTTTACTAGGCAGAGATCTGTCTTTGTCAATGATGTGAATACAGTTGCTTTTAGTTGCTGTCACTAGGGAATACTGAAGTGAAAACCGCCATCAAACAGTTCTTTCCTAATGTCATCAGCTGTCAGTTTTTCTTCCATCTTTCTTAACTAACACTTCCCTTGGTTTTTTTCTTTTAATGCACATGCACTTGCAGAGCAATCTCTTCTTACTCTTGTCAACTGCTTCTTATTTTGTTTTCCTCTTCTGCCATGGCCCCTGTGTTCGCTTGTTGCTCCTGCTTAATAATTCTTAAATAATCTGTCTTTATTTCCATTACTTACATGGTTTTCTCTTTTGAGATTGTTGAAGAGTTTATTTGTTGCTAAGGTTGGTCCCTTTTTACACTTGCTATCCTTTTTTTCCATTGGCATAACTTGAGCTTATCTTGATAGCATTTATTTGGGTCTCGTGTACCCTTTTCCACCCTTTTCCTATCAGTATTAGAACCTAAGAATTTGGGACATTAAATATACATCCTCTTTTCCCTCCTCTACGTATGTCCCATCTGATGGCAACTGTAACAAAGAGCAGCGATGGATGCTATGCCAGTCTTCTGCCAGTAGATTTTTTTTTTTTTGCTTTCAGTAAATTAGTGCTTTTCTAGCAGCAGCAAGAAGGGCCTTTATAAAAGCACAGGACTGCATATTTGTTGACTGTCACTTCTCCCCAGGGTAATATTCACCCTGTAGCTTTTCATTTGTAGCAGTTGTCAATCACACTGTATTTTTCTTTCTCAGATCTTAGAGAGCCAGTGGTGGTCTGAACTGCGTTGTATCACTGCTGCCTTTGCATGATGCTTTAGTAACTTCCTTAACATATATTTCTCAGGGTTGTGTTATTCCAAGGACAAAATTGCCCTGCAAAATCCTTTGTGGTTGATTATCCTTGAGAGAGCAGGAAACTGTCCTTCCCTCTCAGGAACACATCCTAAGCTGGAATCTAGTCTTCATTTAATATTAGCAGGTGCAAGTCTGCCAAAGGAACTGGAATTGTGTTAGTGATTAATCTGACCTTATCTGCTTTGCTGGTTAGGCTTAGGGAAAATACAACTTTTGGAATAAAAGATGAAATTGTATTTTTCACTTTTGTCACATCTCTCATGCATTTCAGCCTCGTTGCAGCAGTGAAGTTGTGTGGGCTTTATGCATCTGTCTGTTCCTTTTTCTTTGTACTTTTTCACATAAGCCATTTGTATCAGATCTTTCTCATTACATCTGTCACCATGTGCCAATTCCCTCTCCCTGAATTTCGGTCTTCCTTTTCACTGTGCCCTTTCTATTTTGCATCAGGTTCAAAACATTGTATTCTCCACTTTTTTTCCTCTCCTGTCATTAGCTGCAAGCAGCTCAGCCTCTGTAAGTTTCATTTCAAGGCTCCTTTTAGTTTTCTAAAAATTTCTGCTTAAGGCTCTTTGTTTCTGAAAGCTCCTTTCAAAATCTCTGCTTCTTCAGGCTCCGTTTTGTAGGCATATTGTTCTCTAGTGTCTGGGTTTATAAACTGAAGCAAGTACAACATAGAAACAAAAGGAATTCCTTTTTTTATTTTTGTCTTCCTTCCTGTTCAAATGGTTGCTGTGTTCAGTGGTGGTTGGATACATTGGGAATCTTTCACTTTCTTAGCGGTAGCAGAAAGTAGTGTTTGCTTTCCAGACTTCATCTTCAAACTTCAGACCTTCTGGTCTCTCTTCCAACGGCAGGGTAAAAGATAAGTTTGATTCCTTATTCCTTCATACTGAACAAGTCTACCAGGGTTTTAAAGCAAGAAATTCACCATTAGGCACAAATACTGATTACCTTAACAAACAATGGAGTATACGAAAGTCTGCTTTGTCCTGATGCTTGATGAGGTAGGATAGATGAACGTTCTGTATAAACCTACATACTTTGGCAGGAGCTGAGCAGTAGATCCAGGTCTAAGTGAGGAAACCCGTAAAGAAACCTAAATGAAAAAAAAAAAAAGATTCTTTGCTTTTATATGTATTACAGAAATGACTGCTTGTGCTTCAGGTTGCAAGGGCATGTACTCAGAGACAGTTTCCTCCCTAAAGAATCAGCAGTCTGTACAAATATCACCAAAAAGCAGAGAAGGATTAAGTGGTTGATTTGTCCAGCTGTGATTGTGGTGGGAGAATAGTATGTGACTCCGTAAGTCAAAATCTTGTGTCTTTCTGTCTGTACCAGGCTGAGTACTCAGTTTAACAAGTGGTGCTTGAACTTGATTTATAATGCTTTGCTATCACTTTTGGAAAAATCAGGAACACTTTGCTGACATCAGAAAAGCATACTCCAGACTCTTCATTGGGAAGAGGAAATGCTGTCAACTTTTTCTAAAATAGCTTGAAGTTCAGATTGTTGAAATAAGTAATGAGCTACTGCTGTACACTGGAGTCTGTGTAACACCATGTAGCACCTGAGCCTTAAGGACTCCAATTCTGTCCTTGGTGTTAGGATTTGTTTGCATTTTGTGATTGTGTTCCAATGTTTGTGAAAATTAGCAAGGCTGTTACAGGGTTACATCTCGTTAAATGCAGTATTTAAGTGAAAATGTGTCTGTGTTTTCAGCAGATAGGTAAAAACATGTTAGGGAATAATTTCCGTACAATCTGTAGCACAGAAAGGACATGAAATAAATACTTAAGAATTTTCCAGATCTCTCAGATTTTCTTCTGCTTCATGTTTCATTCTTCTGTGGACAAGCTTGTCTGATTGATTGGTAGGTCTGGCATCTCTCACCCCCAAATCTGCAAGCATCAATTTGAGCTTAAGGATAACATCATCTTTGTTTAATTTTTTACCATCCCTGGCCTTTAAAATTAAAGGAAGAGAGAGAAGTAGATTCACTCCTTGCACTGGTTTGCAACTGTCAAGCTTTGGCTTGATCTTCTGACCTTCAAAGAGCCCTTGTCCTGCGTCCCACCCCAGCTGCGCTTGAAATACTGCTGCTAGTGACTCAGTGCTGCCTGAAAATGGGTACAGACCACAGCAAATGGGGTCTTAACGTGGCTGGAGCCTTTTTGGGGAGCTGAGCAGCAACCTCTGCTTCATTTCTGTCTTGAATTTCAAAGACGGTATCTGGATAAAACAAATGCTTTGCAGCTTGGTTAATTGTCTGCCTGCTTTCTTCAAATTGTGTTGTGCACTTTGAAATGCAGAGCCCTGGGAGTCTCTGGCTGAGGAAGGGTGGAACAGGAAGAACCAGGCTGCCCAGATGAGAAGTGAGAGATGGTACATCTCTCTGAGCTGTGGTGGAGGCAGGGCCATCAGCTGATCATGTCACATCATCTAGGAGGCAGAAGGGGATGTGTTTTACCAGTGTGAGTGCCAGCACCTTCTTGGTGTAATGCAGGAACTCAGTGACTGAGGGGAGAAGAATAGGAGACATGAATTTCTGTTTCACAGAACTCAAAATTAGCATATTTTTTAAGACTTCAAGTATTTCGAACCTAATTTCAATTTTTGTGTTTTCCACATTTCTTTCTGCTTCAGTAAAATCTAAACATTAATGAACATTTTTAACTTGAGATTTGGAGCAGCTAGGAACTGAACAAACCTCACTAGCCCTGTTTGAGCCCTAGGTCTGTTTTATTAACTTCAGCTAGCTTTCCTCTCTCAGAATTACGTTTTGTCCTTGTGTTTGCCTTTTCATGCTTTTGCCGTCACATACCGGGTTTATGTGAAGCCAGATTCCTGCGATCAGTGTTCCCATTATCAGATTTTGTCAGAACAGCTCTGCTGGTTCAGAAGCAAAGAAGAAATTTGTCTTGATCAGGATACGCATGTACTGCATATAAAACATCTAGAGAGTCTTCAGCTGTATTCCTGTGCAGTTTGTCCTGATAGAAACATGAAGTCACTGTACTACACCCCCAGAGCTCCAGTCTCGGGTCCTTTCATAAGACTTTTTTCTCCAACTACAATAATGTCAATGCAAAATAGCATTATAGGGATCAGCTGCTGTGTTCAGAGACTGACTAGGGGTCTTGTTGGTTCCTGTTCAGCTACCTAGAGTAACAATATAAGGCTCTTCATCCTAAGACTCTCAAACTGTAGAGCTTGATAAAGGAGGTTTGTTTATCATTCCTAGTTGCCTAATGCATAAAACAGAGCTTGTTCTAATCTTCATTCCCTTCCTCTGCTGATTCCCTCTAGGCTGATACTTGCTGTCCTTCAGCCTGCCTGCGCTCTTTGTCATTGCCAGTTCCTGGTTGAATACAGCCCATGCGTTTGTCAGAGCAAGAGGGACATTTTGAATGGGTCGTATTAAATCAGAACAACAGATCAAAGCAGCATTTGCAGGCGCCTCAATGTATTTGACCTCCCTGTGTACAGGATTTCCCCAGGTACAGTACTGCACACTGACAAATTTCAAAACTTAACAAGTTGGCTGTTTCCAAACTGATAAGCACCTGTTGGCATTTTGCCAAAGACTCGAGTGACGATTAGATGTCTGTATGCCTCTGAATCTCAGGAAAAAGCAGCTGCATTATGCAGCCTGCAGGAGCAGTGCTAGGTCCAGCTTTATTACAGACTGCAGGGACACTAGGACTAGTCATTGCTTGGGAAAAGAAGGGAAACCAGGCAATGAAGTGAGTGACAAGAGCAAGCCCCTCCATCATTATCTTCCCTGATTATAATGAATCACCTCGCACTGAGAATTACCCCGCTTTTGTGCATAGCCCCATGCCTCAGGCAAGTTCCTTCCTAGAAAGTAGTTGTCAGCCTGTAAGTTCAAAATACAGACTTTATTTTTGTTTTCAACTTTATTGGTAAGATACGTCTGTTCTGTTTTATCCTTCTGCTCAGGCTTTTGCTCCTCTATTAGGTTCATGAAGGAGCAAAGCAGGTTCGATTCGTTTGAAAGTCATGTGGAAAACTGAAAAGACACCATCACAGAAGGTCTCTTTTTCAACAGAAATTGGCTGTGTCACCCTGCTAACTATAAAACCTTTCTCAAAGAGCTAATTTGCAAGTGTTGACAGTTTGTTTGGGATTTTTTTATTGCAAAGCATTCAGGGTTTGCCACGCTAAGTGTCTCAGGCCAAAAATTATTAGAAGAACTTCCCTGTGCCATCTATGACTTGAGATATTTAGAGACAACTTGATTTCTCTCAGGAATTATTTTTCAGATAATTCTGCCTGAAGATAGACTGGTATGTGATGACTTTGCATTTCTTTCTAGATTCTTATAAATACTCTTTTTCCCTGGAGAAAAGAGGATTAATACTTCCAATAAATACTCTTTCCCATAATTGCTCTCTTCTTTTTTAGCCTGTCCCTTCTGCACACGCCTGTATGCTGCCTTTGTGCACTGCAGCTCTGCCGTGAGTCTCCTGCTTAGACAAGCCCTCTCCTGTTCCATCCACCTGTCTTGCAGAATGTTGAGGTGGGCCCTACCTGTGCTTGGAGGATGCTGTCCTCAAAGGCTTGCCAGCTCTCATGAGATCCTTTCAGAGCTGCCCCATGGGATCCCACCTACCAGTTCCCTGAACAAGCAGCAGTCTGCTCACCTGGAGTCCAGGGCCTGCGTTGTGCTGCACTCCGTCCTGACACCTCCAGAAATCTTCTTGACTGCTTGTGTCCTGCCGTGTTGCCCTTCCAGTATGTGAAAGTGCCCCAGAGAACAAGGGTCTGTGATACAGGGGTGTGAACTGTTTAAAGAAGTCTTCATGCTCGCCCTCACCCTGATCAGGTGAGGTGACACATTCCCAGCGTGATGCCACCCTCAATGGGCTCTCCTCTGATCACGTCCCATGAGCCCATCATCCATCCCACGGAGATACTCTGCACCTCTGAGCTGCTCCTTCTCCCATAGGGCATCTCCCCTCCTCTTATTTGCTACTTGTCTTGCCTGAAGAGCTGATACCCACCCGTGCAGGTGGTCCTTGCAGCTCTCTGGTCCTGCAGTCATGCAGCAGCCCTGTGACCCCACTGGAGTGCTCGTCCCAACAGTTTGTTCCCCAGGCTGTGCACACATACAGCGCATGTGTGCTGCATGAGGGGGCCTCCTTTCACCCTCTGCCTGATATCTCTTGTTCTCATCACCCTACACCTTTATCTTAATCATGTCAATTTTGACCGGGGTTGGTTTTAAACAATAGAAAATGTTTCATTTTACAGATCTTAAGTGTTTGTTTAACTGCAAGCCCAAATTTAAGTCTTTCTCCAGGTTAAATTCCTCACCTAGGTCTATAGCTACTGGCACTCAGAAAGATAAACATGATCAAAACTTCCCCAAAGTGAGGACTGGAGGGTGTCAAGGTGACACGAAGCTTCTTCACTTGTGTCCTGTCACTGCTGCCTAAGAAACAGATCGTCAGCCTGTATAATTGCAATGTGATGGTGGACCTGGCGTCTCTGCTGTAAGCAGGAGGTGAAAGATCTGAGTCTGTTTCAGAGGCAATTAGGAAGACTGTTTCCCAAGTGTATGAGATTCTCTTTGCTGGCAGGAGAAAGTAAAAATGTTTTCTCCTGACAGGAAAGGCAGTTCTGGGTCTGTGGGAGAGTCAAGGCAGAGGGAGGTGTGCTGAACCTGTTAGTGGGGCAGAAGATTCTCTTAGGAGCTGGATGAAAACTGAGGATTCAGAAGGAAAAACCTCAAAGCAACTTTTGGGCTCATGTTATAGCTAAGTGTGCTACTCATTGAAGATAGTCTTTGATGAAATTCGCATGAAATATCCTTTTCCTGTCCTAATTATAGGGCTGGTATAATGATTCAAGAATACCCACAGACTATTTATGAAGTGAATTCTGCAAAGGGAAAGGTATGAACTATATTTGATTTGTTTAATTTATTAGACCCAGCTTTGGGGCAGAGAAATGCTGGCAGGCAAAGAGAGCACAAGGCCCATTTCTTCACTGAATTATTTCTGCCAGCATAGAAAACCTTTGGCTCTTCACTTATTTCAGTCCTAGCCTGATGTTTGTTTCCTGTCACCCAGTCCTGGACCATCTGACTTGTCATACAGGATCATGTTTGCTACTTTTTCTTCAACCTAATGCTAAAAATGAGAAGCTTGATACCCCTCATTACCCGACAGCCTACCAATGAGGCATGTTTTGACAGGAAGCTTTGAAACCGCACTGAGTTGCCATAAAATCCAATACTGGAGGAAAATGATCATGCCTGACAGCTAGGGCACAAACTGGAAATAGGACTTCCAGGCTGATTTGTCTAGGGGGGGATTGCTATTGCTGTTGAAGAGTAGCACAAGGTGGTTAGGCACGCAGGGAGGGTGTGAACATCAGCAGAAACAGATAGATAGAAGGAGGCAGCAGTGGCCAACGCTTGGCTCATGGGCAGCTTTTCTTCCCTGAAAAGACTCGCTGGCACTATTCAGAGTCAAAGGAAATAAATAAAAAAGTTAGAAGAGAGCCAGAGCTTTCTGCTCTGACAGGAAGAGCAAAGTTTGCCACAACTCCGTGCTCTTTCTGCCCTGATTTATCCCAGAATCATTCAGATGCCACTATTGCTGATGCAGATTTCTTGTGATCACTGATTCATTCTTGTAGACAATGCATAGTGTGTGTATTGATTAATGTATAGATAGGATGCATTGGCTGTGCTGAGCCTACTGGTCATGCTTGTATACAGTCATGGAATCAATGCTCCTTCTTAAGAGTGTGAGCAGAATTGCAAAGTCAGACATTCAAAAGGCTCAAACATCAGTTATGCCCAAAGTGATATTTAGCCTTTATTCAGCCCATTTATATATTTTTCATACCATGGTATAATCTTTAATTACGTGCTACACCAAATTTCTTTACCTTCTAGTAGCAAGGCTCGAATGCATTTATCCTCCTGTAGTAAGTCAACTGTTTGAAAGACTACAGCTTTTTTCCAGGAAGATTTTTGGCACCTGTATTTAGCCATCAAGAGGGCAACGTGTCACTTCTGCAGCACAGTTCATGCTTTTAAGCTTTTCATAATATAGTTGTGCAAAAAAATCTAGCAATGAGTTGCAGCCACAGGGAGGAAAGTGAAGTGACAAGAGTGGCTCTGCTTCAACTGGTTGTTAAAAATTTCATGATAGCATCGATGACACCCACACACAGTTACTCTGTTCTTCCTATTGAAGTACTTTTCTCTTTCCTGGCTGTTTGGCACCAGAGAGGCACCGCTATGACAGATAGACAGACCTGGGGGG
>Ga0065711_1048978_pt1 | contig 11535 bp, 12 predicted proteins | sample Hoacrofraction12_FD_59098 | JGI IMG/M metagenome (GOLD analysis project Ga0065711, IMG submission 59098) | Hoatzin crop microbial communities from Cojedes, Venezuela - Epithelial fraction 12 v2 (version 2) | ecosystem: Host-associated > Birds > Digestive system > Esophagus > Crop | place... | reverse complement strand
TCCCACCCAGCTTGGTGTCATCTGGAAACTTACTAAGGGAGCACTCAATCCCCTCATCCAGATCATTGATCAAGATGTTAAACAAGACTGGCCCCAAAACTGAGCCCTGGGGAACACCATTTGTGACCAGCCACCAGCTGAATTTAACTTCATTCACCACCAATCTCTGCGCTCGGCCATTCAGGCAGTTCTTTATCCAGTGAAGAGTACACCCATCCAAACCATGGGCAGCTATTTTCTCCAGGAGGATGCTGTGGGTAACAGTGTCCAAGGCATTACTAAAGTCCAGGTAGTCAACATCCGCAGTCTTTCACACCCCTTTCCTTCTTGGCACAACTCTGTTCTTAGCTGCTCTGCTAAGCGCTGTCCTGAACACTCCTTCTTTACCTCAGAAGTCCACTCATTAAAGATTTATAAATTGGATTAATGTTTCATGACCTCTTCAGTTAGATACATAGATTTCCCTTTCTAAATCCTTTTTCAAATTCCCCCCACGCCCCCACCCCTTGATTTCTCTTTGTGGTTTGCCTTTAGCTATCCAGTGTTTCATGCAAAGGTACTTTTTTTCCTACAGACAGAACAAATAAAATGTCACGAAGGTAATTGATGGCCCTAAAAAATTGCTTCAGAAAGAACTGAAATAGCAAAGCATTCTTATTCATCCTGAACATACCATACTACAGGAAGGTAACATGGTTCCCCAGTGACAGACCATAAACCATGCTTCTACCAGTTTTAATACCTTTCTCAGAGGAACAGCTTCTGTGTTTAAAGTTTGAAATAAATAATTCGTATTTAAAGCAAAAGGATTCTTTTTGCCCTGCAGACACTTTGCCAGTCATAAGGCACAACAGGAGCTCCTCTGCCAGCACCGACATCCGCTCTCGTGCTGCTGGTGCCACAACTGATTACACTTTACAGAAATATGAGAACCGCTAGCAGTAGGTCCAGGAAGGCTCAGGCTTCTCCCACCTTTTACAGGCTTTGATTCAAAATGTGATTCACAGCTTCTGAGTGTTTTATCCCATGTGGATATGCATTTGAAACACTATGACAAGTTAAAATATGTTTGCTTTTCTTTTGAGGGGTATGAAGACAGCACATATTTTTTGAATAAAATACGCCAGAACACTGTATTAAGTGATGCACTTTTTTTCACACAGAGCTGGTTTCTCAAGGTCAAATCTTACTCCCAGTGACATCCGGAGGAGATTCACAGCTGGTTGCCGGGGCATAAGGACTTTGTGTTTAAGGCCAGGTTGTTTCCTCAGAGCTTAGCTTTTGTGTATGCAACAAAATAAGTGGTCCACAACAAGCATTCTATATGTAACCATTTGCAGTTTCGTATGGCTCCTAGTATTATTTTTGTAACTCCAAGTTAGAGCTGGAAGAACAGGAACAAACTGCAGCAGAATCCATCTACCTAAAATATTTAGTGAACAACAATCACAACCTATCTAAAAAGCAAAATGAGAGGAAATGCAGCTTCTTTTTCCTGCAGAGTCATCTGAGTCGTTCTTAGTCCCCTTTCCTTCCATTCTGTTTTCCTTTTTTTCCTTGCTTTTCACTCCACTTCCTCCATTCTCTCTCTCTCCCTCCTCCTTTTCCTCGCACCTTAATGCTTACATAAGAATATAAATATACTTCCACCCTTAAGAAGATACAAGGGTACCTTTTGTTTTCCAAAGCACATTTCAGGTCAATAATATGGCATGTTCTGATATAGTTCAGTAATGGCTTTCATGGATATTATCTCTGAGATCTCTAGAGACTCCAGCTCTGAACAGTTTAACCTGGACAGTTTCTATGCTCATGATAGCACTGGTGACCTGGAAGGTTATAAAAGCAGACCAGCCACTGTCAGTGGTGTTCAGCTGCCTAAACAGAAGAGTCTAATGATGAGATATCCTGGGGTAGCTGAAACATCCACACAGTGGTAGCAGATATGATAGAGGAACCCAGCACCCATCTGCTTCTATTTGGACAACAGAGACAACCCTTAGGTGCCACTGTCCATGTAAGGTGAACTGCCGTATGACCTCTGTTCCCAGAACTGAGTAGGTCTCTACTGGTTATAACCGTTATAACCAGGAGTCCTGCATCCAGCTCTGGAGTCCCCGGCACAAGAAAGACACGGACCTGTTGGAGTGGGGCCAGAGGATGACCGCAAAAATGATCAGAGGGATGGAGCACCTCTCCTATGAGGAAAGGTCTTATTGTGGCTTTTCAAGTACCTGAAAGGGGGTTTATAAGAAAGATGGGGACAATCATTTAGCAGGGTCTGTACCGATAGGACAAGGGGTAGTGATTTTAAACTAAAAGATAGTAGATTTAGATGAGATATAAAGAAGAAATGTTTTATGATGAGTGTGGTAAAACACTGGAACGTGTTGCCCAGAGAGGTGGTAGATGCCCCATCCTGGGAAACATTCAAGGTCAGGCTGGATAAGGCTCTGAGCAACCTGCTCTACTTGGAGATGTCCCCTCTCACTGTGGGGGAGGTTGGACTAGATGACCTTTAAAGGTCCCTTCCAACCCAAAGCATTCTATGATTCTACAAGTGAGCTTAGATGCCATAGCTGTCAGAGAGACACTTACATATATATGCTTAGTTTTAAATATCTTGGTTTAGAGCTGCATTTCATTCATGTGGTTTTGATTGGCACAAGCAGTGATTGCTGTCATATAATACTGTTCCCTAAGGATTTCTTATTAGTTGGTGACAATTTTGATGTCAAAGCAACCTAGGCTTTTAAGAAGATTAAAAAAAAATCCCAGAACAACCAAAACACAACAACTTGTTACTTAACAACCACTTCTAAAGGAAAGGAGTGTCTACAGTCAGTTTACAGATACACAATCAAAATCATATCATACCAGGCAAGGTATGCGAGTCAGCATGTACTGTAATTCAGAAGACATCTGAGTATTAGCAGACATAATCTGGTGCTAGAATAAAGTCATTACTATTAATCTTGTGCTCAGTATGTGGAGGCTCCAATGTGTATGAGATTATTGCCCTACCGAGTTTGAGACAGGAGTGTAAATAGTCTTTTAAAAAATAAACTTGCATTATTGCAGTTCAGAAACAACTGATTGGCTTTAATGAACTCTAAATCAAAGATTTTGGTTCTATACACCAACTAGAGCATAGCAGAGCTTGTTTGGAAACACTGTGTTTTATCAATACAACAGTGCTAGATGAAAATCAATACTGTAACTGATGTTATTTTTCAAGAGGAGGGGGATGTATTTTATCTATTACATACTTGAGGCCATCTAGCTACAGACCTGAATAACAACTAGACCAGAAGTCCTTGACATGCAGCAAAACCAGCTCATGATTCAACCTCACGTTGCTATAGAAGATTCAAACAACTGCAGATTCCAGAAGGGTCTTGAGGCAGAAAACCATCGTTGGTGTCTGACTTTATGGCCATTTCTGACTCTTCATGCCAGACCCAGCTTTGATGCTCTATGTTCTCGAGCCTACAAAGTGCTGAGAAATACAAAATCGTGTTAAAACAAAGGCAGCTAGAAGTGCTTAGAGTTTCGTCTGCTTTTGATTTACCTGCACAAAGTGTTGGAAGAAAGTCCATAACATAAAATGTTGGCCATTTTGATGCATGAGCAATGTCTTCTTCAGGGAAGTAAAAACATGTGACATTTATACACAACAGAAAAAGGACTCTTCCATTGACATAAAACCAGTGCCTTTAATGTTTTACAAAAGCAGCTACTCAGCTTCAACCTACTAAATTCCTCAAGACTGAAATTATCAAAAAGTATTCAATCTGGGGGACAGAAAGATGGCTTAAATGTTTAGAATTTGGGGTTTGTAGAATAACAATGGATTTCTAACTTCTTTCACGTCAGCAGTTTTCAGCGTCATTTATAACTACTTACACATCTTAGTACCACATCAATAAATAAAACTGATATGCTCATTATTTGGGGCTTAATCAGGGACTGTACATTTAAGAAGAAAATACTTCTGAGATTATGTGATCTTGATTGTGTTTTCAGTGTCTAAAGTGGAGCATTCAAGGAGGCATTGAAAGGAAATGTATAATGAATGATGTCCTGAAAATTTCATTAAATGTGTTTTCTGATGGATAAAACTGTTTTATTTGTGACTCTGTCTGATCTGACACTACATGTCTAGAGCCATTTTAATGCAATCTGTGAAGCTTTCAACTGTGTAAATCTAACACAATTTTAAAATTGGACCCATCTTGATTAAACAATCTTTAAAATCAGCTTTAATTTATTTTATCTATCTTTACAGTGCATTTTAAGTCTTAATGTCATCAATAAATTAACACTGATCACAAGTCTATTTTGATTAAAAACAAAAACACATTCAGACACCAAGACTAGTTAAGATGACACCATGCACAGATTCTATTAATGGAAGCCAGTGCTGCTGAATTCTCAGCTATGACAACAATTAAAGTATAATGTGTTGTTCTTTTAGGCTTTCACACACTGGTTGTTACAAGCACTCCTACAGTTTTATCAAATAATTTACAGGAAAAAAAAGGAAATTGAAAAACAGTTAATAACATGGAAAATGAGATAATGAATGCAAAGCTCTAAAGCTTTTTGAAACCACAGTTTCCGTAACAATTCTTAATCACAGGATCACGCTTCATCTCAACAGGCTTGTGAATCCACTGAGGTTTCAAATAACACTGACCAACCAAGGAGAAGTGAAAGCAGGGTAACTCAGCTGCTCCTTTACTTGTCACAGCTATGGGGATCATGCAGCAGGCCTAGGGCACAGCATCTGCTATAAAGTCTATGTTCAGTTAAATCGTGTGTTCCATCCCATTTCACTGGTGTGGGTCCAGCCTCAGCCAATGTCTGTGAAAGAAATGGGCAAGAATTAGAGAAATGGCTGCAATTCACTTGAGTAAACTGGGAGAGGCAGAGAAAATGGTGGTACAATCTCAGCCTCTTTGATTTAAAGCCTGTGGCCCTTCTTAAACATAGGAGGACGCATACCAAGGATGGCTTTAGACACTGTCCCTTGGCACATGCTGTTCATTGATCTGGGTACAGACTCGATTTTGCTATTTTGACAGAGGTAACAGGCAAATTCTCATTTTAGATGTGACCTTGCTGTCTTTATCTCAGCCATGGAGACCTTCAAATTAGACTACCAAAACATGAGGGTCCCCCACAGTACCACAATGCTGGAAAAACTGCACTGGGCCTTACAAAGAGAGCGTGCCTTTGGCTGCAAAGCCCATGCTAGCTGCCTTATGGTCTTGAAGGAAGAAGTTAAAAGATATTTTAGTAGAAGTAGCATTGTCTAATAGTTGTGGTGCATTTAAAGAGAGCTGATAGTGCCTATTTATTGTCTAAATTAACTGAAGCAGAGTCTTGCATCTCCATACAAAGGGGTTAGTTCCTGATAGGGGCTGGGAGTTGCCTAGAACTGGTTAAGAGCGACCCTGCTGTATGGATGGGAGCCAGAAGAGAACTGAATTTGCGCAGAGACAGGGGTCAATCAGCAAACACCGTGATGAAGGGGATGGGCCTTCAGCTTGGGACCCCCAGCAACCACCACCAGGAGGCACTGCGCAAGCGCAGCTGGGAGGAGTCTATGGAAATTACTTCTTAGAACTAATTATAATATGGAAATTATTTCTTGGAACTTATTTTAATATGAAATGAGGATAGATGCATATGTATAGGTGTATTGGGAAATCCAATGTATATCTAATATTTGATTGTGTATATTGAAGACACAAGTTGCTGCTCAGCGAGCACGACTTTGGTTGGACTACCCCCCGTGCTGCCCAGCGCCGAATAAACATACCTACTTTACAGTCTTACAGATTGTGGAGTCTGCTTTCCGTACGTCAGTCTTGCAGCTGTTTTCAAGGTGTGGAGCTGTGAACTATGCAATTCTTCAAAGCACAGAACACAATTATTTGAAGAATACTTTATTTCTTCTGGTTGTACTTACAGGGGTTAGATTAGCTGAGTAACTGATTGAATTGATCACCTTTAATTTTAAGGGAAAGGGCATCATCAGAAGGGTGTTTCCTGTGAAGCGTGCAATGGGTATCACAGAGCTGCTAAGAGATCTTCTAGCACATGCAGAAGCTGTTGATCTGGCAGCGCTGGGGGAAAAGCTTGCAGTTTTGGTCAGAAGGAGAGGCAAAGTAGAGTTTCTTGTGTTGCTTTTCCTTACTGTCTGGATGACTGCAGCCTTTACTTATACCCAGGGTTTTTTGTTTGTTTGAGTCTGTGTAAACAACAACTGTAATTACAGGTCTACTACATTAAAATCCATACAGGTTTTGTATTGATATTTTTATGTAATTTAAATCAAAACAACTGCACAACTATGTAATTTTCTCAACTACACAATTAGGTGTGAAATCCAAATATGTTCCAATAATGACTTTTTAAACTTTCTGTAATAAAGTAGGATTACTGAGGTGAGAATCAGAGGAAGAACAATACAGATAACAACACTGAAGGTGTGTTTTTTTCTTTCAGAAAAATGTAAAGACTGATTTAAAGCTTTAAAGATGGTATTCTTGATTAATTTTAGGTTTCAATACATACATAATAAACAAGAACATGAAAACCTGTTTCTACAAGGTCAAAGATGCACACCATAGTTGATACCTTTGTTGGCAGAAAAGCACTTCAGGTTGTTTGTTAAATGTAGTCTCAACCTTACTGCCTCCTCAAGTACCCACCTAATTATCCCAGATTTCAAGAAAAAATATTGATTTACTTGTCCTGATGTATATTCAGAAAGATATCATTAGTTCTGCAAGGGATTGCTGTGCTCTAATTTTTAGCGTCCAAAATATTTTCAGTGGAGGGGAAGGGGTGTTATATGTTAATTGAATATGAGTGTCTAGTCTTTCACCACAGCATTGATCAGATGATGGTTTCTATAGCTCATATTTTCCTGTCTCTGTATTTCACAGTTTTCTCTGTTGTGACAGCTGAGATTTGACTTTCAAATGGAAGGTGATAATGTGCTAGTCACATCATCCCATTTGGTTAGTTACTTTATAAAACTATTTTGATGACTAATCACTTTTACCATGTCAAAATGAATCCTACTCAATTTGAAAGGTACCATACAGGCATAGTAGTAATAGATTAAAATTACATGTTGATAATAACTTTAAAATTTTTAAAATGCTAAAAGAAAAATTAGTACTCTACACAGTTTGTAAACCACATATATGCCTATGCATAACAATGAGGGAACACAAGACTGTGTCCTGAAGTCTAGTTGTTAATAGTACATATTGTATTATCCTTTTCATAAACCAATATGGCTCTATCTTAAAGTCAGTTAGGTTTTATACCCTTACTCTTCTAATTGGAAGTCAGTTCTGGAATTTTGTTTCTCTCATGGTTAAAAACCTCCTCATATCCAGCCCAATGCCTAGTGCATTCATAGCTAGTTTATATGCATTTATTCTTGTGTCAACACTGTCCTTTACCAGTTTTTCCCTTCCTGATGCTTACCCATCAAGGATCTTCACAGAGCAGTCATATCCTCTCTGTGACTTCGTCTGACAAACTAAACAAACAAAGCTTTTTTAGTAACTTTTTATAAAAAGGTTCTCCATTCTATTGATTATCCCAGTATCTGTTATGTTTCTGAGCCAGACCTTGATTCAACTTCCTTAAAAACAACCGGAAAAATCTGTAATATTTTAGATGGGTTTTCTCCGGCATCTTGAACGACCAGCAATGCTTCTATAATACATCTGCTACATCTCACCATTGCAAATGACTTCTTTTTTATTGCTAGCTATGGTGTTTTACATATTGATTGGCACATGCCAGTCTCTACTGTTCCCAAGACCTTCTCTACCTAATAGTTTGGATGTATACAACTCTGTATTTCCTAAAATCACTAGCACTTCTGTGGTGATTAATCACAAAAATAAATGCAGAGTATCTGTTACTCTGCGGAGTATCTCTCTATGCATCTGATTTACAGATCATTCAATTCTATGCTAATCTGAATGAGAAGAGCCCAAAGCAATATTATTTCTTGTTTTTGTTCCAGAGATCCCAAGTTCAAAGTTCTTGAACTTCACCAAGAAGACTTCACAGTCTATTAGCAAGTATTAAACCCACATCCAAGTTTTTTAAACAAGCCTTCAAGACTTTATCAGTACTGCAGCTAAAGATATGACTACCAACCCTGTCGATGAACTTTAGCAAACTCAGGTAGGGCACATACTGTGGGAACATGGAGTTCAAACAGCAAAATCCACCTGGTGTCTTGGGTAGAGCGGGCAGACATTGCAGAGTGACATAGTGAGGCAACAACATTCCTCTCTGTCTTGGAGAGAGCAAATGAAAAATTTGTTGTGTAAAGGGAAAGCAATGTAGAAATCTCCTAGGCATCGAACTTCCATTAAAATTCCATGACATGCATCTGGCCACCTTAGATACTTGTGAAAATTCCAGTATCGAAGTTTAGGCAGATGGACTGAGTATAAAGGATAGGTCAGAAAAATGAAGTCATTCAGTTTGTATATATATTTTTGCTTACATTTTAGAAGACTATTGCAACTGGAGAATGAATTTTGCCAGAAAACCTGGGATAGAGCTGAAATACCTTTGCAGCCTAAACTGTAACGTGCCCTTGATTTAAGAAAATTTGATTCAGTGCAAAAGAAAATCATGAGGCACTGAAATTCTTGCAAATAAAAGTGATTGCTTTCACAGTGAATCTCTTCACCAGTGCATATGCAGGCAGTTACTTCAAGAGCTTTGTCAGTTTGAATGAGTTTTCAAGCAGTTGTCACAGATCTTTAGCCAATCTTTCCTTGTCACATACAAAGAGCTCTGTCACCAGAACTGGAATGACTGTCATTAGCAGTTATGCAAACAACATGGATTTCTTGTAATGTTTTTAAGTGAAATTTCTGTAATATTTCTTTAACGTATGCAGGATGGCAGCCTGGCACTATGGAATAGTCTGCCGATACTCGGGACGGGTATAGCACAGAACATTTTCCCACACAGCTGTGCAAAGCCGCACAGTTGTGTTTTATTGTAGTGCGAGAACCTCCAGGAGGAAGGATGGGCTTGGGGCATACTTCTGCATATACTCCCCCTGTGTGACCATGATCAAAAGCAGACAGTCATGAAGAAGTGACGATACTTCCCCACTGAGCTGTGGATACACTTTAAGGAATGATGGTGGGATGTTTACATGGGGTTCATACAGGAAAATCTTTATACATGGTGAGATGCAAATCAGCTCTGATCTAGAAGGCATTTAGCCATGGTAACAGAGGAAGGTACCTTAGGATATTGACACACTAACGTAGCACTTTGGCTTAAAGAATGGAGACCATTCTTGTCCAGACAACTCAGAACACAAGCAATGAAATTTATAACTGTCCTAACCTATTTATCAGGCAGAAAGTCACACACCTAAGAAGACATGTTCAGAGGTATTTCTGCCTTCACTTCCATTATAAGTCTGATTAGTAATATTTAAGGGTTTTGAACTCTTCTGATATATTTGAAGTGGTAAAACTGGCTTCTAGCATAGATAATTACACTAAAACAAAAATATAGCCTTTTCTCGTTTGATAAAATGCTACTGCTAAAAAACATCTCTTGGTGGTGTAAGAGTGTCTACACTAATCCTTTCACTGGAATACTGATGTTTTAAAAATTATACTTTTTATTCTGGTCATAACAGTAAGACTTTAAACACAAGTGCAGCCGACTACTCCTTTTCACACGGATTTGTAATGGAAATTTTCTGATGGGCAAAAGAAACTAACCACTAGAAAGTTGATTGGAACTGGTCTCATACAGATTAATGGACTTCCATCAGACCAAAGTAACTTTCAGCGATAATTTTTCTCTAATACTGTTATTTTCAAAGACATACTAAGGCACTCAACTCCCATTTGGTGTAGGGAGGAACTGGGTCAGGAAAATCATTGCCTAACCCTCTGCCACTTCACCACCCCTCTTATTTCTCTGTGTTGTAAAAGAGGGTTCCCTGAAGGGGATACTATCCTCCAGTTTCCTTTATTGGTAGTTAGGGGTAGAACAACTGAAGAGGTAGATATCAGCATTTCTATTGGCCTTCTACAATGGAGTGACAAAACCAGTGGACAAGGGAAGAGCTATGGATGTCTTCTACCTAGATTTCTCTAAGGCCTTTGATACAGTCCCCCACAACATTCTTGCTGCTAAACAGGATACGTATGAGTTTCACGGATGGTCTGTTAGATGAATAAGGAATTGGCTGGATGGCTGCATCCAAAGAGTTCTAGTCAACATTTCAATCTCCAAGCAGAAACCAATGAGTGGTATTCCTCAAGGGTCTGCTCTGGGACCAAAACTATTTAATACCTTCATCAATGTCATAGACAGTGGGATCAAGTGTACCCTCAGCAAGTTTGTAGATGACACCAAGCTGAGTGGTGCTATTGATTTGCTTCAGGGAAGGTATGCCATCCAGAGGGACTTTGGCAGGCTTCAGGAGTGGGTCCATGCAGTCCTCATGAAGTTCAATAAGGCCAAGTGCAAGGTCCTGCACCCGAGTCAGTGCAATCCCCAATATCACTACAGGCTGGGGGGCGAACGAATTGAGAGCAGCCCTGCCAGAGGACTTGCAAATATTGGTGAATGAAAAATTGGATATGACCCAGCAATGTGTACTTGCAGCCTAGAAAGCCAACCGTACCCTGGGCTGCATCCCCAGCAGTGTGGCCAGCAGGGTGAGGGTGCGGATTCTGCCCTCTGCTCTGCTCTGGTGAGACCCCACCTGGAGTACTGCATCCATCTCTGGAGTCGCCAGTAGAAGAAAAATGTGGACTTGTTGGAGCAGGCCCAGAGGAGGGCTGGAACACTTCTGTGAGAGAGCTGGAGGTGTTCAGCCCAGAGAAGGGATGCCTCTGGGAAGACCTTATTGTGGCCTTTCAATGTATGAGGGGAGCTTCTAAGAAAGATGGAGAGAGACTTTCACTAACACCTGTAGTGACAGGACAAGGGGCAATGGTTTTAAACTGAAAAAAGCTGGATTTAGATTGTCTATAAGGAAGACATTTTATACAGTGAAGGTGATGAGAAACTGGAACAAGTTGCCCAGAGAAGTTGTGGATGCCCAGTCCCTGAAAGTGTTCAAGGTCAGGTTGGACAGGGTTTTGAGCAACTTTACCTAGTGAATGATACCCCCGCTATGGCAGGGGGTTGCACTAGATGATCACAAGTAACGAGTGGTGTTCCCCAGGGCTCAGTTTTGGGGCCAGTCTTGTTTAACATCTTGATCAATGATCTGGATGAGGGGATTGAGTGCTCGCTTAGTAAGTTTCCAGATGACACCAAGCTGGGTGGGAGTGTCAGTCTGCTTGAGGGTAGGAAGGCTCTGCAGAGAGATCTGGACAGGCTGGATCGATGGGCCATAGCTAAGTGTATGAGGTTCAAGAAGGCCAAGTGCCAGGTCCTGCACTTCCTTCACAACAACCTCATGCAATGCTACAGGCTTGGGGAGGAGTGGCTGGA
>Ga0065711_1009820_pt1 | contig 11535 bp, 5 predicted proteins | sample Hoacrofraction12_FD_59098 | JGI IMG/M metagenome (GOLD analysis project Ga0065711, IMG submission 59098) | Hoatzin crop microbial communities from Cojedes, Venezuela - Epithelial fraction 12 v2 (version 2) | ecosystem: Host-associated > Birds > Digestive system > Esophagus > Crop | place... | reverse complement strand
CCCTCAGACCATTTTTGTAGCCCTCCTTTGGACCCGCTCCAACAGTTCCATGTCCTTCTTGTGCTGAGGGCTCCAGAGCTGAACGCAGTACTCCAGGTGAGGTCTCACCAGAGCAGAGTAGAGGGGCAGAATCCCCTCTCTCGACCTGCTGGCCACACTTCTCCTGATGCAGCCCAGGACACGGTTGGCCCTCTGGGCTGCCAGCGCATATTGCCGGCTCATGTCCAGCCTTTCGTCTATCAGTACCCCCAAGTCCCTCTCAGCAGGGCTCCTCTCGATCCTTTCATCCCCCAGCCTGTATTGATAGCGGGAATTACCCCGACCCAGGTGTAGGACCTTGCACTTGGCTGTGTTGAACCTCATGAGGTTCACACAGGCCCACCTCTCCAGCTTGTCCAGCATACCAAACACTAAGTGCTAATCTGATATTAGATTTCCTAATTCACACTATTTAAGGTAGTTAGACTGTATGGTCTAACTGTTATGTGGCTGTTTTTCAAATAATTCATAAGCTAAGAGCTTCCTTTATTTAGTAATTATGAAGTAAATCTTATATATAAAGTTGCTGTGTTTTTTTTTTTCAAAGAATGTCATGAATAAAGTTAGCTCACGAAAGGAATGAGGAAGAGTGGAAAAGGGTTAGTATCTTTGTGTAGCAACCTAAATAGCTTAGTAGTAAATTGATGATAAAGCATATGAAGCTTCTGCTGTGGCAGTATTTGACAGCAGTTTATTTCAGCAGTAATATCTGTGTTTACAGAAAAGAGGGGCAGTGCTGCTTTGAGGCAGTTCCTGTATCCTGGGACTAGGGCAAGGTGAGCCAATTCACAGAGCCATGCAGGAAGCATCTGAGCTTTCAAGTGGAAGAAAAAGTTGAATTCATTATTTGCAATTATGAGCATGAGAGAGAATTCAAAATATGAGTATAGAAAAGTAACAGATGTCTTAATCCTTTTAGTAAGTTTCTTTCTGAATTATGTAGTAATTTAGTGTGGTGTTTTTTTTGTTTTGTTTTTTTTTTTTTTTAACATCCTGCACACTTCTCTTCCGGAGACAAGAGTCAAAAAACAAATATAGTAATTTTATTTTATACTGTTCCTCAGGTATTAATTGGTGATGAGAAGTGACTGGGTCAGCAGCCATGGTAACTTGCGGTTAGTGCACCCATTGAAGATGATCCCTAGTTAGTTATTTTCAAATCCATGCCCGCTTTGCTTGTGTGACTTGGATGCTGGGTAGTACGTAGACTTTCAAGGCAGAGAAAATGGTTTCTGTTGTGATAAACTAATAAATGTTTTTAAAGGACTGGATTTTGTTTTGCTCTTTATGGTTTTTTTTTATTTTGGCTTGTCAAATGGAGTTTTTATTTTAGACAGTAAGAAAATGAGTGCTATCAAGAAAGGACGTGGGAGTTCACTGTGCAGAGGACTTAGCAATGCATGAATTTAGCAAAACCCCAAATCTGCCTCAAAAACAGGAATAAAGAGTCAAAAATGGACGTACAAATTTGGAACAGATTAATAATTTTCACAATCTCTGACTTGTTAAAATAGAGTTTTGGTGTTGGGAGAGTAAGATAGAAATTAGTATTCAAACAGGTCGAAACTGATGTGATCTTTGTAATTTGTGATCTGACAACTTAATATTTATTCCTTTGTGTTGTGGAGTTCAGTTTCTTGAACTTTGCAGCTGCTGAAATGTCGGCATTCTGAAGTTTATTTAGTGCACTGTCCTGGGTGCCAAGAAAGTGGAAATAGCTATTATCCCACACTGTTTTCCACAGGCGTGAATCAAGAGCTTCACGACCTGCTGAGACAGCAGTCTCCTTAACCCTGCGAAATGTTTGAGAAAGTAGTACAAAATCCTGTCAGTGTCACTTTGTAGAGAAATTTGAAGGTCAAAACCAGCACAACTTGTAGACCAGCTGGGAAATAAAAACCCCCGTTTCTAACAGCACAGTTTTAGGAGCTGCAGCAGGGCTGCAATGGGAGACAAGTCGCTACTTTGATTTCAGTTGCAGAGTGGTGGAACTGTTTGATGCTGGAGCTTGACCTTTTCTGAGGTCTGGATCTGCTCAGTGCCGTTAGCGGTGGGTTGCTCTAACCGGCCTGTAGCACGAGTCGCCTTGGTTGTCGTACCCGATGGCAAATCAGGGGAGTCACCAGCATAAAACTGAAATTTGTGCTTTCAAGCTGAAGGGGGTTTGTGACGGATACCTGGTTAAACGTGAAAACCATGAATATTAGCGAATGGAAAAGGGCTTTTTTATATATCTGTGTTGTAAAATAGAAATATTTATGTGGGTGGTCCTGCTTTTGGTTTTGTCTTTTTATTCTTTTGAAAGCTTCTAAATGTCTGTGCAGTGAGGGCAATTTTGAGGCACAGGGGTCAGTGTATGTACTTTGGCAGATTGTGCAGCTGTTAACTTTCAGGGGACTTTTTCAGATTTTTGGGTTTAGGCAAGCAGTGTTTAATACACCTCAAAATTTCTTGAAAGCCGAAGGACCAGCGTCAGTAGTGATTCATGATTTTTATCATGGTCTTAGATAAGTCACAATTCTGTTTGCAATGTATTTGGGAATACAGACGGAGAATTAACTGGGAATTATGAGGAAGACTGTGGGCTGAGAGATTAAACACAGTATACCGTAGTCTCGGGGTGAGGCCAAGTTTCTTCAGTTAGAAGAGAGAAGAGAGAAAAGGGAGCAGAATTCATTGGAGGGCAGCATTCCTCAGGCTGCCCTCAGTCTCCTTAGTTGAGTAAAACAAACAATCTTTCTGCAAATTGTGTGGATGGAAGAGTAAAAAATGCTTCCTTAACTAATGATACATACCTGTGGAAGGGTGTTATCGTCATTAAAATTCATCGAGAGAAGTATACCAAGAAAATACCTGACAGGATTAAAAAGAAATGGAAATAGCTCTGTAGAAACACTGACCTGGAGCTGGTGTAACACAATGATCAGGTAGTTGTAACAACATTGTTGAGAATACACTGTTCTGTCTTCCTGGCCTAGTGAAATATTTTAATAGAAGGTGCCTCTGATTTTTTTTTTTTAATTTTTTTTTTCTTATGTAGGTAAGTCAGAAGTGTTAGACTGAGATATCTGTAGCTAAATCTAGTGAGACTAAATGAAAGGAACAGCCGGTAGTCTTGAACTGCATGACTGGCAAGGCTGTTCTCTGCTGCAGGTGCCTCCTCTAGCTTGCTCCCGGTTGTAGACTCTATCTGCTGTTTGGTGTCTGGGTAGCACCTATGGGCAGCATCTGTGTGGTGCTGAGAACCAATTGTTTTAAGTAACACTTTCGTTGAGTGGTGGGCTCAAAATGTGTTTGAGATACAGACAATTCTTATTTTATTTGATGGCTGTGTCGGTGTTATTTCTGTGTTGTACCTCTAAAGTGCCGTAAATCTTTGTTGCAAATCTGGTTAGTAGTAGATGAAGTGGTTTGTGTTTTATGTTCCACTGAAAACTGGCAGCAGGGTCAGACCAGAAGAGGTAAATTATATGCTTTCATAGCTCAGAGAGAGAGATCACACCACATACATTTTTGTGGTTAACGTCCACTTTGGGGATAAAACTAATTTTTCATGCGTGTTTTGAGGAGGCAGAGTTGAAACTCTTAGCGTTTTAGTGCCATTGGGGGATTGTTTCAGCCTCTAGGTATGTTAAATGGGAGTAATAATTTCAGCTAATCAGTGTCTAACAACTTCTGAAAAATGGAAACTAGTTTAGGGGTGATGTAAAGAGAAGTTTTCCACATTAGTGGAATGTTAAACAAATGCTAATGATCTTTGTACAGTTTCCACTGGTGTTTGGAGGGAGGGTCTCTTAAGGTCACCACAAAAAGTTAATAGTAATGGATTGGACTCTAAAACAAATTGTCAAAGCCTGTATACACTTATTTCAAAGCAGGGATATGGATGTCATGTGAAACATTAGTCAATGAGTTTGTTTAATTTTTTTTTATATTACAGTTTTATTTAAGAAATGTTACAAAAGATAGCTTTGCAACTGAAAGTAAATCTAGAAATAAATAGTGAAGCTGTTGAATTTCAGGCTGCTATTTAGTGAGGCTTTTAATGGTAGATTTATCCGCCTGAGACAACATAGGCATCAAGAAGTCTTTACATCTCCACATGGCATCATCATGGGTAAAACTTTGAAAAGACAGTCGCTTTCATTTTCATGTGAGGGATGCTCGCACTTGTTTCATAAGTCTCCCACTGCTGGGCCAAATCCTCCTTTAGTGTGTCGTGTAAATCTGTTCTTTGAATTTTTCCTGTAAAGGATTCTTTCATCTTTGCTACTCTTGGGGCTGATCTGTGATTAAAAATCATTCTTCTTAAAAATAATATTATTTGATAGAGGACCAAGAGCTTCAAAAAGAAAAGGTAGAAGAGATCATATGTTTTCTGTAGTTTGGCTGCTCCTTTCTTCAGAAATTCTGGGTTTCTAAATCCAGCTCATACTTTGGGAAGGGCCCTTTCTAGTTACACTGGAAAAACAAGCTCAGAAAAACTTGCCATGGTTTGCTCAATAACTCAATTCCAGAGATATTTGTATTACTGTTAACTGTTCAGTCACAGCTTCTGTGCATCCATGACACTGTCTTAAGGATATTCTTCCTGTGAGTTTCATTTGAGGTTGGCCTTTTTAAATGCGGCTTTAGGCATGAAGAGGGTACATTGTTGACCTCAAAACATATTGTTTTTCCTCATCGGCTATATAATCATTGTATAAATAGTTAATGATTTGTTCGCATCATAAGAGAAAATAATGGGTTCCTAATCAAACCATCAGGCCATTTAGCTTATCCAAGAAACTTGCTAGGCATCAGATTTTGATGTTAACTTGTGAGCTCCAAGACATTTTTATATGATGAAAATTTGTCATTAACATCCCTTAGAGCCCATTAGTGCTCAGAAAGTTTTTAGGAAGCATCGGTATGTTTTTGTGTTTGGTGGGGGTGGTGGTTTTGTTTCTAATTGGAGAATTAAAAATGGAGATGACAAATAGTGTGAAAAGGCTTTTTTGTAGAATATATCAATCTGGAATTTCTTTATTCTCCAAGCCCAAAGGTAATGTGCAGATACCTGGATACCCATGCATAGTGCGAGGTGCCTTTTGATGCTATGAGTCCAGGCTTTTGAAACTTTGTATTCAGCATCAAAATCAGTAACTGGTATATTTTTCTGTATGTAGAATAAAGCAGTAGTATTGTTATCCACCCTTAGCCATAATCCTTCAGTGCTGGACTATCTGGAAGATTTTTGGACGTTGTTTCATCCTTAATGAATCTATTGTGTGTTGTACATATTTTTACTGAGTTATTTTAGACTTAAATAAACATGATATTTTTCACTTCTGTAGCTTACTTGAAGATTAAAGAAAGGCAAGAGAAGTGGTGTTAAGTCTTTGGCAGCAAGTCTACAGGCCTCGCAAGTGTCAGTGCCATAGTAGGAACGTGCTCCAATTCATGCAACATGCTGAAATCAACTTTTGTGGATTAAATAAAATATAACCATTCTTACTAGCTTTCTGTTAAGTGGAATGTAGTGATAAAAGAATACTTTTCTTATTTTTGGAACAGGGTTCCAGATTTTGTGAGGGAGAAGCGCTTTGGGAACTGGCTTAAAGATGCACGAGATTGGGCTATATCTAGAAATCGGTACTGGGGAACACCCATCCCTTTGTGGGTCAGTGACGATTTTGAAGAGGTGAGTGAAAAAACAAAGATTTCCAGTTGACAGAAAAGCCTGTCTGTGTATGGTGTTTGCTTATTTTGATAGACTGTTACATTTTTGGCTGCTGCAGCCTTAAGTGCTGTTAATATGTCTTAAGAGTATATGTGTTTTTGTAATAAGTGACAGATATATGTATGCATGCATTTGTGTGTCCATACGCATTTTCTTTGCTTTTGCTTGAAAACTGCAAGCAATTTTTTTTGCTTTTTATGTAAGCATTAATCTTATCTTTCCTGGAAGAATTTGCAGTGATGGTAAATCTAATGGAAATAACAAATGCGGTGAGAAAATGGCAAGGAAAGGATTTTTTTACTTAGTCTTTTCCGTCTGTTTTTGAAATGCTGATGTCTGGTTACTTCAAGCCAAATGAGCTGCTGAAGGCGTAAAAGCCAGTCTACCATAGTAGAACAGTGAAAAAAATATATTTGTAGTGCTACAGATGTGAACGTAACAAACTGTAAAAATGCGGATCTAGTGGAATGATGAAAGTTTATAATGGGAATGCTAGATATGAGTTTTTTGAAGTTGCGAAGTACCCTGCAGTTGGTAGCATAAAGCAAACTGCCCAAGTGAATACACCATTTTGATGTTCCAAGTGTCAAAACACCAAGTTTTAATATGGTTTCTGAAGATAGTTTTTTTTCCTCTGTGGGTTAGTTCCATTAGATCCATTAGTCTTCCTTGCGCTGGAAATAGGAAATGCTAATCAATGTCAGGATGTCCATGGAAGGTAAATACTGATGGCAGCACCCCAGGCCTTTCTTTTTGTCTCCCTTGATATGAAAAAGTTCTTCTATTTGTTTTAGATGTGGAAGACCTGAAATCTGAAAACGTATGCCAGAAAATGATTTTGTTGTCTTAAACTGCACTATTGCTTAGATGTGCACCAGAAAGCATTTTTTATTTTCTCTGCATTGGAAATCTTGCTGATAGTCAGGGAGATGATTGAGGGTGGAGGGAGTTACTCCTCGCAGTTACGATTAAAGTATCTAAGAAAGCCTTGGCATTTGAATTCTATGTATGCTATGACTGTACTGGCAAACCAAGTGCTTCTGTCTCTCTTATAACAGTGAATTTTTAGCATTTATTCAAAATTTTAGGTAAAACTGTCAGTCTTCAAACTAAACTTAAGGTCCCTTTCTTAGCGTAACAGGTGTTTTTTAGATAGAGAAAAGGCTTTCAGTTTTCTGCTGAAGTATTTCAAGACTTCATTCTACAGCTGAAAAACATTGTGTAAGGGTTAGATTACTCCCACTCCTTGTGTCTAATAGTATTTCATTTTCTGTCCAGTCTCCCAATGTCTGTATTCCTGTGTGTACAGACTTTTTTGCCTTTTTTTAGGTTTGATTGGTTTGGTTTTAATAACAATATGATGTCTAGCTTGGAAGATTGACCTTTCCTTTGAAATTAACTGCAAATGTTCCTCGGGGCTTGGTGTTCTGAATAATGATAGAAATGCCAACAGATCTGTTTATTTTTATGCATAGATATTATACATTTCTGTTTACTCTAGAGTCTGAATGTCGTGCTTCAATAGTCGAGTATGGCTTCTGGACCATGCTAAATTTCAAGTTAGGGTTTTTTTAATGTTCACTCTCTTTTTATGTGTGTGAGATATAGCTTAAAAACTAAATACTACTGGAAGTCACGTGGAACTTACGGCCTGAGTGACATCTGCTCTCATACAGAAATGATACTCAGTCAGAATTTCCCAACTGCAGTTTTACTGCAGCCTACTGCTATGTGAGCTTGCAGAGCCTCCTCTTCGTGTCTGGTTCTCAAAAGAACACTTTGTTGCATGCAATTATGCTGTGCATATTAAATCCTGGAGAAGTAATAACAGTTCCTTATTTAATATACAGTAAGGTGAATTAATTGGTATTAAAGTGAATTTTATTACAAATCAGTATCTGGTTTCCTGCAGTTTTATTTTAGGTTTTATTTTAGAATAATTATCAGGTGGAGACACATAATGGAAGTTAAATTTTGAAGCTTGTGTTTATTGCCACTGTTTTGCAGACAGTTTATCATTTTAAGCTCTCAAATCTCAATGTTTTCCTTAGTGCAGGAGTGTATCTCATTTGGATTAGATAATAAAGTTCTTTAATATAGCACCCAAGTTGACAAAGCGGACATAGGTGAATTTTATAGCATTTGCTGACCAATTGTAGCAGTATCAAACATTCAGTGGTGATACAGAAATTCTCCGATTGTTTCATTGCTTGTCCATCGCATGAACTGTTAAGCCATCGCCAGTTCTGGTGCACTCGGTCTTGTGTAACAGATTTGGCACGAGAGGACTCGGGCTGTGCTGTCCTGAGAGGAGAGAGCACTTTCTTTGTCTGTTTCCAGTCTGCTTTGAGGCCGCATGAAGAATGCCACTTTTGGCTGACATTAGCAGTCACTTCTTTTACTAATTACTATTCAGAAAATGCTTTCTAGAGATCCCAGAATGTCTTGCTGATCTACTGATACACTGCATGAACTTCTTTCTATGAACACTCCTCATTCCTCAATTCTTGGTACTTAACAGAGCTGAAATGACAAACCAATAAAAGCAAACATTTTTACTGAATAGGGACTGCAGAACTATGCTACAGGAACGTTGAATCCATGAATGCTGTTGGATGGCTTTATTCTTCCTATTTACATGGATAATCCTGGATATAATGTTGTGGTGGTTTGGCCTTGGCTGGATGCCAGGTGTCTACCAAAGCTGTTCTCACTCCCCCTCCTCAACTGGACAGGGGAGAAAAAGTATGACGAAAGGCTCATGGGTTGCGATAAGGGAGAGATCACTCACCAATTACTGTCACAGGCAAAACAGACTTGACTTGGGGAAATCAGTTTAATTTATTGCCAAGCAAATCAGAATAGCATAATGAGAAATAAAAACTAAATCTTAAAACGCCTTCCCCCCCGCCCCTCCCTTCTTCCCAGGCTTGACTTCTCTCCCAAATTCTCCACATCTTCCCCGCAGTGGTGCAGGGGAGGGGCAGTGGGGGGTTGCGGTCAGTTCATCACATGTTGTCTCTGCTGCTCCTTCCTCTCATTCTTCCCCTGCTCCAATGTGGGGTCTCTCCCACGGGAAACAGCCCTCCATGAACTTCTCCAGTGTTGGTTCTTCCCACGGGCTGCAGTTCTTCAGGAACTTCTCCAGCGTGGGTCCCCCACAGGGTCACAAGTCCTGCAGCAAACCTGCTCTGGGGTGGGCTCCTTTTCCCATGGGGCTACAGGTCCTGCCAGGAGCCTGCTCCAGTGTGGGCTCCCCACAGGGTCATGGCCTCCTTTGGGCATCCACCTGCTCCAGCGTGGGGTCTTCCCTGGGCTGTGGGTGGGGATCTGCTCACCTGTGGAGCTCCATGGGCTGGAGGGCACAGCCTGCCTCACCATGGTCGGCTGCAGGGGAACCTCTGCTCCGGTGCCTGGAGCATCTCCTGCCCTCCTGCACTGACCCTGTGGTCCGCAGAGTTGTTTCTCTCGCATAGTCTCACTCTTCTCTCTTGCTGCAGTGTTTGAGTATTCCCCCCCTCCTCCCTTCTTAACTGTGTTATCCCAGAGGTGCTACCAACATCACTGATGGGCTTGGCCTTGGCCAGCAGGTCCATCTTGGAGCTGGCTGGCACTGGCTTTATCGGGTATGGGGAAGCTTCTGGCAACTTCTCAGAGAAGCCTCCCCTGTAGCCCCCCCACCTACCAAAACCTTGCCATGCAAACCCAATACAATGATCATTTCATTAGAAGTGTTTAACCTTGACCTCTGATTTCACATTAAGTCTCAGTGATGCTGAAACAGCCCCCAGTCCCAGCCGATATACTTCAGCCTTTGCTGTCCACTACTAAATGTTGATATAGCTGGGTTTGTAGTTGATCTGGCTGCAAAATAAAATGGAGGAGGAACAGGTGACTGGTAGGGAAAGGGGCCAGGCTACTAAAGGAGATGTTGCTGGTGAAGAAATGTATCCAAAGCCCTAAGTTTTGAGTTGAGAGCATAAACCAGTTTGTTCCTTGCAGAAATGAGTGGGTGAGGCCTAGTGGGGGATCGGATCTGATTAGCATCTACTCTCTGGACTGTTCTCTTGCCTGCAAGTATCTGATGAGCTGTCCCTGGGACAGAGTAGCTCCATCCTGCTGACTTACTCAGTATGGTGATAATCTGTGTTCCTCTGGTGACTGCTGATTGTGGACTTGGGGTTATTTGTTTTATGAAAATATTCTGCTGATGCATCTGATGTTTACAGTTTTACCAGAGTATTGAAATACTTGGTTTGAAAAGCAACAACTAATGGGCAACTTTAACCCAGAGCATAGTGTGAAAGTATGTTCAAATATTAAGGTTAGCGAAGATGAAGTAATCCATGTATCCAAGGGTATATTTACCCATGCTGCTATGAAAATCTTTTTTTCCACCATCGGTGCTGAGCTAAGCACCTACTGCCTGCTCACTTGAGCTTGTGTGATTGCTTATGGGGCCACAGACTGGACAAAGAACAGATCTGGGTTAAAAATAATTTGTTGATACAGGCATATTTTAAACTGGGATCAATCCGCTGGTGTGGTTTGCTATGCAAACTGCAAACTGTTGTACTTGACTATCGTGATCACTGTAATGCTTCGTATACAAAAATAAGACAAATTACATTTCAAAAGTACTTTAACACGAGAAGATGGTAATTAGTAATGCAGATCAGTAGTTGAATCAGACTAGGAAAATCATGGCTTAAAAACCAAATCAGACTGACTTTCTGTCTCCTCTGTAATTCATGACAGTTTTTTGGAATTAAATACACCAAAACCTTTTGGTTAGTCACAGTTTCTGTGTGTATACATATGCATATATTTAAGACTAGCTATAGGAATAGAGCAGCACTCTGACTTTTTGTATCCTAAAAGCAACTTGCAAAGTTATCTGAAGTGAAAAATGTCTAGCCTACTAACAGTTTCTTTGTGGTGGTACGTTGAACTCCTTCCCTATCAGATCTGTCAAAATCCAGTTTTCTCCATGGCAATTCTAAATTAGACTGATAGTGTATAGGACTGGATCTCCAAAATCCAGACCTGTACTGCAGCTTGTGGCTCGTGAGTCCTGTCAGATGAGAGAGGGCCACAGGGCTCTGGGAGGGTTAAACTAGATTAAAACATAAAGCAAAGAAAGCTTTGCTGTTCTCCTTCTCTCCTGCATACAGGTTTTCATTTATTTCATCGACGTTTCAGGACATCAGTGCCAGTCTGCTGAAACTTTTTGCTTTTTTGTTAGATAGTGTGTTGATGCAATAAAACCAAGAAAAGTCGGTATCTTTAACAGCAGCTTTGTTAGCTCTCACAGGTTTTTTTTCACATTAAATAAGATGTCATTAATATGAACAGTTTAGTGTATCTGGGATGGAACACTTATATTCAATTCTGAGCAATTTAGCTGCTTACCTTAGCTTCAGAAGAGGAACCTGGGATCTGAAACTCCTATCTGTATAAAAGTCAGGGTCCTTGAATTTTGTGAGGTCACTGTGTTGTGAGTTGTTTGGAAACAAAACAAAACCAAAACCCAAACAACAAAAGCCCACCTTTTTTGATATCTAATAACATGTTTGTTCTTTAAACTCTCCAATTATTCTGACATCAATTGTGTTAAATCAAGGTAGTGGTCTCTAACATCCTTTGCAGCTTTGTTAGATTGAAGAGGACTTTATACAAAGTTTTTGTTGAATTTTCAGCTGTATCAGCTACTTTAGAAGATACTGACTGACCTACAAGTCTCTGTCTACTGTAAAAAAAAAAAAAAAAAAAAA
>Ga0065711_1048977_pt1 | contig 11536 bp, 11 predicted proteins | sample Hoacrofraction12_FD_59098 | JGI IMG/M metagenome (GOLD analysis project Ga0065711, IMG submission 59098) | Hoatzin crop microbial communities from Cojedes, Venezuela - Epithelial fraction 12 v2 (version 2) | ecosystem: Host-associated > Birds > Digestive system > Esophagus > Crop | place... | reverse complement strand
GAGGGCGCCGGCGGCTCGTTCCGGGAGGCCGCGGCGAGGCCCCGCCTGGGCCCGCGCAGCGATGGGCGCTGGCCCGAAGGACGCGGTGCGGGGCTGCAGCTCCCGTCCGCGGACAGCGGGGAGCGGGTGCTGCTCCGGCTCCCCGCTGCCGTAGCCCGGGGCTGGCGTGGGAGCTGGCTGCCGGCGTCCCCGGGTTCAGCCGGGAGGATCCCAGCTTTCACTGACTCCCCTCTGGGCACCTTGAGAGAGCACGGCCGGGAAGGCCCGAATGCTTCGTCCTAACCGAGGACTCGAGCTGGGCTCGTGTACCAGCGCGGAGGCTTTTGCAGCAGCACAGGCCCGGGGCTGTCCACACCGTGTTCCTGGGGAGGGACGCCCGTCAGCCTGTCCTGCCTCCCGGCCTGGGGTGCCAGGCACGCCTCCAAAGGGCGGCGAGGCGGCAGCTCCCGTTGTGGGACGGCGTGGTTTCCGACACACGCGGCGTGGCCAGCAGAAGTCCGAACAGTGTTGTTACACTTCTTCAAAGCATTTCTTACCCTGCCTTGTCCATAGCCAGTATGGACTGTAGTCCAGTTTCCAGTGCTGCAAACATCTTTCACACGCTGCTTCTCGGGTATTTCCACGATGACGTTCCAGAAAGGACGGCCTTGCTGGCCTCTTGGGTTGCTAGGGGCTTCTTGCCGTTTTATTCCTGATTTATCTTGGCTGTTTCAGTCTTCTCCCTAGGAAGAACATGCAGGGGCTTGTTACAAATCATTCCTCAGTCCATGATTCTGTCCAGTCATTTCAAATCTCTCGCCTGTTTCCTGAATTGTTGGCTTTCTTTGCCTGCAAGGTTTGTGCCTTTCCTCTGTGTCCCCAGCAGCCCGTGTCTTTCAGTCACGTGCGTACGCGCCAGCTGACAGGGTGTGTGGCTCAGTCCCGGCATTCGCCGCGCGTGGTCGGCAAGTGCAGTTGTGTCTTTGTCTCTACAGACGGGCTGCTGACCCTGGGCAGTTAACACCATTTCCAGGCAGCTCCTTCACCCCTTCTCGGACAAACTGCAGAGGGCTCTGCATTTGACAAGTTCGTGTCCTACACAAATGTAACACAAAAACTAGAGCATAGACAGGAAAGTGGTGGAGGGAGGGCAGCCCAGCGTACCCTCTGGCTGGCTTGATGCTTCCCCTCAACCAGCAGGCACAGGGCACCTGGCACAGGGCCGATCTCTCTCCGGCTCATCAGCAGACCTTTCCAGCAGGCCTCCGAGCAAGCATGGCTGAAAGCTGTTTGGGTGCTGGTGAGACAGAAAAGTAACATTTTTTTTTCCTTACAATATCTCACACTGACAGTACAGCCTGTACAATTGCAGTCCACATGCGATACCTCCATGGTGTTATGGGGTGACAGTTGGTGATGGTTGGACTTGATGATCTTAGGGGTCTTTTCCAACTTTAATGATTCTCTGATTCTATTCTGTGATTCTCTAGCAGCCCCCGGACTGTCCTGGGCCCCTCTGCCTTGCTGCTGTGCTTGGCGAATGCTGCGCCAAACTCTGCTCCAAGAGCAGCTGTGCGGAGATCCTTCTGCCTGCCCGGCTCCACACGCAGCAAGAGTGCGCTTTGTGTTCCCCACAGGCATTTGAAGAGCCCACAAAGTGTTCCACGTTTACTCTTGCAAAATTGGCTGAGGATGTGGAGCACCCTCAGGTAGTCTCTCTGTGCTTAGCAGGTGCTGTATTGGGCACTTCTGCAGACTCGGGTGAAATACTGCTTAATTCTTTTTTTTTTTGTCAGTGTAGAGCTACTTGCAGGAGGGACAAGAAGTGCACCTTACATTTTGCTGTTATGGTGACTGGCAACTGGAAATTCATAAACCGGCTGCTCAAGACACGAAGGACGCCATTGCCAGGGAGGTAATTTCTGTGCTTGTGTATGCAGAGAGGCTGTTGGCTGCTCCTGGTAAACAGTTACTAACAACATTTGGGTTTCTGCTGTCTCTAAACTGACATGACTCATTCAAGAATGGACATTGGCACAGCCCCATGTTAATCTCGCAGACCCCACGTTCATCTTTCTTCGCTGACCGGGGCAGGCTCTGACTGCTCTGCAGACAGTGTGTTTGTTACTTAAGGCGGTGGCACGGTGCCATCTTGCACTACAAACGCTATTCTTTCCATTAACATCTGACATGGATTTGTAGTACCCACCCCGCAGAATTCACAGCATTTGTGTAAACAGTTTTGAAGTTGTTCTCTGTATATCGTGAGAGAAAGTCTGCTTCTCTTCTCTTAAAAGTGTAATAATTATAATTAATTAGATTTCCTTCTGTTTCCAGTCTGCTTGGGAAGATGCACTTTGAGGCCCATTTTTAGGTCACTCTTCTGTCAAACTTTACATAGTTCTTTCCCCCAGCTAACTGTATTTACTTAACATTTAGGTCCATGGTGCGCTCCTTGGAGAACGGCACACAACAGCCTAAAGCTGCCAGCCAGGGCTCGGCCCGCGCCTTGGCTCACTCCTCCGCACGCTGGTGGGTGTTTGCAGACCCCGTGCAGACCAGGAGTCTTCCTCTCACCTTCCACTCCCTGGAATTCGTAATTAGCAGTCACTTGCGTGACGAGGAGACGCATCTTAAAAGGCTTTGTGTTTACTCTTCCGTTTACTGTTTAAAAAGCTTTCTGTGGCAGCCCAAGGAAAACACGATGCCCCCTTTCTTCCTGAGGTCACCAGGGCATCTCCTCACGCCAGCCTGCACACAAGCCTCGTGCCCGTACCGTGACGGCGTTCGTCACTCATTGCTCGCTGTTAGGTGGGAGAGGGCAGCGGGCACCACAGGCCGGACCCCTGCTGTGACCGCAGCTCTTTTGCAGACGTTTCTTCATGGTCGTGGAAAACCTGCCGCCGCTTTGCGAAGACTCTGCACTTGTGCTGCAGACCTCAGCGAGGACCACGCGGGTCTGCAGGGCCTGTCGGTGGTGACGGTTCAGTCAGGAAGGTAGAACAAAGTCTGTGTGTTGCTTTTCTTGACGTAACCAGAGGACTTTTAGCACAAGGCCATTTGTGTAGTCCCTCCCACACCTCTTCATTCTTGGTCCACTTTATACTACAGGGACCGTCTGTCTCAGAGAGGATTTATTTTCCCTGCATTTGTGGTGTGGAACAAACGGCTGTTTCCCAGAGCTGAATCCCTCTTTAAGGCAATGCTGTTCACAGACCTGCGGAGTCCCTGACACCAAAAATGCCGTTCCTTCCTTACCTTTCTGCCCTTGCTCTTTCTTTTCCAGCACCGTAATGTACCTCCAGCCCCAGCAGACTGATCCCCCTCTCATTTGCTGGCAGGCTGAACAAACAAGATGCTGCTATGTGGGAACATCTGCAAAATGTTCCTGCACAGAACTTGCCAAAGCAGAAGGTGGAGCGCTACGCAGTGCATGAAGATGAGACACTTCACGCGGGTGAGGTGCAGCGCTGCGGCAGAACTGGACAAGTAACACTAGCATGGCTCCTCACAGCAAGGAGTCGCTGCAGGGTCTGGGCTTTGCCTTGGTGGACTGGCAATAATAATTTAACTGGTTTCCCCTGGGACACCACAGCATCCTTTTTAGCCTAGTTGTGGCGGTGGCCGTAACATGCCGGGATAACGTCATCCCGTGATGCATGAGCAGAATGCTCAAGAGATCCCTAACGCAACAATGGAAGAGGTGGTATATCAGCATCATGGGAGCCATTAGACGGGTGAAGTGCCTCTCTCTCTTTCTGTGCACAGCCAGGAGAACTTTCTTCAAATTGCACCTGATAAGCTCGTAGGGAAACCACTCAACACATAGTACCATCATTTTTCTTACTGTACCTCCAGTTTACACGTCTGAGATCAGTAATTACTTCGCTCTCCTGAGCAAGCTGTATCCTGAGGAATTACAGCTGGATTAAGAGGCTGCTGCCTAGCAATCACCCGTGGTGAGGAGAGTGAGAACACGCTGGATGGAGCAGCTCAGCTCTGACACGGCGCCGGCGCCAGCTGATGGCTCCAGCCAACCTCGGCCTGCAGGGCTGCCCTCTCCTGCGGGGCTCCGGGGAGCAGCTTCCCTCCGCAGCCGGTGCCCGTCCCTGTGGCCGGCCTCGGGCAGGCTCCGGTGACCGCCGACGCCAGGCCGAGGTGGGAGCGTGCTGCGGCACAGCCCAGCCCTATGGCAAGGGCTCATGCCGGGCTCAGAGCTGGGTGATACTCCCAGGCTGGCCAGTGACTTGCTGTTGGAAGTTCAGAGGAATCGCTTCTGCCTGCTTTGCTGGTAAGTAGCCCTTCTTTTTCCCGTTCCCTTTGATAGAGAACCCTAAAGCTGAGGCCTGTGATGAGTGACACAGCTTCATCCCTTAGCTACGCAGGAGGTTATAATCTTACTGGTAATGGCTGGTGTGGTTCTGTTATTGCAGTGCCCAGCGTGCCTCATCTGCAGAGGCGCACAGCTCTTCGCCGTGAAGGCTGGGTGACCACCAGGCTGCTATATCTGCTTGCTGGCAGCAGAAACTCTCCTCCACTGGCCATTTTTTTCACTTTCTTTGCTGAACTCAGCAGTTTCAGCCACATAGCCACTTTATTTTATTGCTGTCATAAAATACACTTGGTGGGTTGGTTTGGAAAGCAAACACCTCCACAGAATATGGAATATCAGATGCCCCAGTCCGGAGGAGGCAGAAAGGGAAGAAGGGGTGAATGTTTCCTAGCAGCACTTCTGTATAAATTTATGGGGGCAGCCTGTAAAGTAGGACATAGAACAAGTTATACAATAAAAATTGCACTAATACCGTATGGTTCACGTGTCCCTTGCCCAAGGTTAAAGACTGTAACAGCTCCTTTCAACATACTTTCTTAATTCAAGCTCACCAGCCTCGTTACTTTGCCTCAAAACGTGCAAACCTTTAACTTCCCTCAAGGGATATCTTGAAACTTGCTCTGAGAATGCAATATTAATTAAAGAATCTCACCGTGTGCCTTGTCACTGTGTGGCCTCTAGGAAGCCAGAGGAAGCCAGACACGCTCCAGACCTAAAGTGCTCCCTTTGTGTGAGGCTTTTGTTCCCCGCATTCCACCCGTTCTGCCCTGTCACAGCTGATAACAGCTCCCCAGCCCACTGAAAGAAAACTGTCATAGCTAAGTGTACCTTGGCCGCTCACAGAGAGTGTAAGCTATTAACGAGCTTGTTCTCTTGAGCAGGTCTTACACAAATTGTTCCCTGTCCGGCATTTGGCGTAAGCAGCGATGACAACTTTTCGACAGATGCTGGTGAGAAGAGAATAAAGATGCTGTGGCTTCAGACCATCTGCGGGGATTAAGCCTTCATCACATTAGGTGACTTTCCTGTTCTTGAAACAAAGGGAACTTTTCTTTTTCTGTAGCTACACCCCTCAGTTTCTCCAAGACACTGTTTCGTTGCCAGACGCTTTCGTCATAGCTTGTCTGTCACAGAGCCATCTGAAAACCACTGTAAACTGACTTTCTGTCCCTGTAACATCCGGGCAGATTTAATCCGTGATGCTCATTAATGCTTTTCTAAATCTCCATCTACAATCTTCTGCTTGATCCAGGGCTGTTTCAGGAAGGTTCTGGCTGCTGCTTAGGCCGGCAGCTTCCAGAACCGGCGAAAGCGTGCGATAGTCACGAACGTCCAAAGAGAAAGTGACTCTGCTTTGTAATGCGTGACCTTAAGAGTCACAGCTTTCCATAAGCTTCCGAGCTGTGTGCGATGGGGGAGAGACCTGGAAGTCACCAAGAACGTTGTGTTTCTCCGTCTTCTGCACAGTGTCGCAAATATAATTTGAGGAACAGAAAGGAACATTTGCTATAAAAAAAAAAAAAAGAGGAAAATATTAACACTAGAGTTTGTTTGTCCAGTGCTTAAAATTGAACAGGAAATTAAATACATCCGGGCAAAGCAATTAACTTCCATTAAGAAACTCTGCTATTTGTTTTCAGTCTGTTTGAGCTGGGTACAGTAGCACATGACGAGGAAACACCATCAGATGGGGCCTGTTTGTGTGGTGGTTTATCTCATGAAAATGGCTCGGTCCTCACGCCTGATGCTTCTCAAAGCGCCGCGGCTTACTCCCCCCGTTGCAGTCGTATTTCCATGGAGCTCCCAATTATCACTTTGCACTTTTACTCCTCCCAGAGCCCTGCTGAGTATTTTTCAGGTAGGACTAACAGTGTGGTGAGCTGGTTTCCCACCGATCTCAGCTGGTTAGACATCTCAGACCCACAGGTAGCAGCATCCTGTGTGGCGTGTGTTGTTCCTGGCCAGAGCAGATGTCCCGATTGTGCCGTGCTGGAGGAACACTTACCCCTTGTGCTAACAGTTGGGCACACAGCATGGTGAGTTGTCCTCCTGACCAGTTTTTGTGCGCTTTCCAAGTGTGCTTCCAGTGAGAAAGCCATGAAAGTGTCGTCTTGGTGCAGCCCAAGCACCCTTCATGCTCCAGAGCTGTCCTGGCTTTGCATTTAGTGCTCTCCTCTTGATAAAAGCGACCCTTCTCATGGCTCTCTAGATGAAAAGGAGAGAAAGTACGATTACTGTACCTGCAGATTGTCAGAGCCCCAGACTGACTTTTCATAGGACATGATCTGAGGTAATAATATGTGTCTCCCGGAGATGCTGTTGTGGCAAACAGTTCTGGTGATTGCTCACGTGTCCATGGTGGTGTGGGCTGCCTTCTCACCAGCTGACTAAAGCCGTTGAAATGACAGCAGAAGCTCTACTGTCCAAGTCGCCCTGTGCATTCAAGCCAAGAGGGCTCTGCCTGAAGTACTCTCCAAACTCTGAGCGTCGTGAACTATTGACAGCACATTGCCAGCGTCACAGTGCTGAGGGTTTCCACCAAGTGCAGTGGGCTTTGGGTCAAGGAAACTGCCAGCCATCGGCTTCTTGCTCGCCAGAGGTCAGGTCAGTTCACCGTGCGTCTCGCCACGGAAGGGGGGGTGGATCTCAGGAGTCAGCCAGCTGGTACGGCAGTGCTAATGCCACCTGTAGTGACTCACACTGACCTGATTCATCCCTGCAACAGAAAAGTTCTTCTTAGTCACCGGCCCTCCCACAAGACCCTGACCTCTCTGGACCCACAGGCATTGTAAGGGTGCGGTGCCATCACCCGGGCAGCTAACCTTCTTCCCTGTGTAAGGAGGGAGGAGAGGTACGAAGCGAGCACCTAAAAATCTCACGTTGGTAAATCTCACATATTGCCTGTTTTAATACGTCATTTCCAAGAAGTCCACAAAAGTCTTTCCGACCCTTTCTGTTACGAGGAGCCCAACGTCTTGAGAACATCAAACCAGACCTTTCAGAGGGAGGGACATAACCACCCCTGTGACTGTCATGGGAACATTGCTCCGTGTGCAGAAGGGAGTTTGCAAGAAAGAAAAAAAAAAGAAGGAAAAAAAAAAAGTGAAAATATTGCCTGGGAGAAGCAAACGAGGATATTCACAGGTTTGTCCTTTGCAGAGTGGGACCACTTTTACTGTCGAAAGCGCTGTTTGTGTAGTGCCGTTGATACTGTATATCAGCACAGCTCTCGCTGCAAAACCTTCCACTAGTCTCTCAGCAATACATTAAGGAACATTAAGAACCAGATGACTGTTGACAGAAACGACAGTTAGTGTCCCCCATCCCCTCTGCTTTGGCAAGGCTGGATAACCTGTAGCTCACAAAACTAGACGGCAAACCAGCTATATGCTTCCTAGGCCATTTCTGACCTCCCTCGTCTATCATTTTTATTCAGGAGCAACACCAACTCAATCACTACCCAGCGAGAGCCTCATGAAATATTTTCCTGAGTTTTAACAATCTTGGTTTGCTAAATGAGGAGCAGAGGGAGAAATAAATCTGTAAAACTTGGGCAGCAAGTGGTTTTTTGATTCATGCTTACCTTGCGCTAGACAAAACGGCTGGTGAACTGTTCGCATGCCTCTTGCTGTGCCTGCAAATGGATATCCTTGGGTTTTGGAGGACCGCCTGTGAGCTTCCAGTTGTTCCTGGCAGGGCTTTTTCTCCCGGTGAGGGCAGAGTGTGGCACTGCAGTCGCTGCCGTCAGAGCCACTGCTGGCGGTGGGCTCCCCGCCACATCGCAGCCGCCACCAACGCTCTCCCCTGCAGCTCTGTGCGTTGGTGGCTCTCCATAGCACGTGCCCCTTCGCAGAAGCGTTCTCTGGCAGCGGAGGAGAGCAGGGGCTGGGAGGATGGTCAGCACAACTGTGCATTGAGGAGGAAGAAACCCACAGAAACTATCGCATTAAAATAATTTCTTGTTGATTGCTAATTAACCCTGTTAAGCAGAGGCCACGTATTCCTACATTGCCACAAGACATTGTGAGCCCTTGCAGATGGTTGAGCCACCCCATGCGTGCAGGAGGAACAGGATAAATATGATTTGAAGTGGGCAGGTAAGGGACTGCGAAAGGAGCAGAACCTCAGCCTGCACCCCAGGACCTCACTCCGTGTGGTTGGCACGATGACTTCCAGGAAATTCCCACCCAACCATCATCTTCGTTCGCTGGCATGCTGCAGGCCGGCCAGCTCCAGCAGCACTCGCGGCCGCGTTCGCCCGGAGAGCGATGTCCGCGAAGGGTGCGACACGCCACAGGACCACTGCTGGGGAGGAAGCGGCAAGAGGTACGCCTGGGATGATACCGACAGATCCCCTTGTAGCTCACTGCCCGTGCACAATTTCGTGCTCGTTAAATACTGCAGATGCATAAAAACTGCGCAGCCACAACCTTGCGAACCTCTGAAATGGGTGTGTCTTGCAGTGTCGCTAGGTCAACAAATTGGCCCTGAATTATTTTTTTTTTAATATTTTATTTGCCAGCAGTGCACTCTATGCTTAATAAACATTGTCCTACATAGCCCAATCTCTTTTTAAACAGAATAACTGAGTTTTTGAAAGACAACATGACTTCGAAACTTAAGAGGTGGGATCAGAAGTAAGCCACCTGTCAGACAGGATAAGAACCGAGGATTTTTTCTCTGGATTTAACCAGTCATTTAAAATGCAGTAGTTGTATGTTTTGGTGTTCTCTGTATGGTCTCGTTTTAGCATATTTGTACAAAACAAAAGGGTGCCTCATATTTAAAGCCGTATTTTCGACGATTATCTTCTGCAGTGTGCTAGCCAATAACGACAAGGACCCAGGCTCTACTATAGTTATTTCGTGTCAGCAACAATTTATTTATATGCAGAAGTCAAGGGAGTTTTCTTTCTGAAAACTGCCTCAACTCCGGCCCTAAATGGTCAGTAATGCTTGGCCAGGCGAGGCACTGCACGCGCACGCTTCTGTCCCGGGAAGTCACGTTAATCCTGCTACATGTGCACAGTATGGATTTGCCCAGGCAGAAAGGAATCGACCGTGCTGTGCCTGCGGTCCTCCCACACGGGTGCCTTTCCCTGTTCACACGTTGTGCTGGGTGAGGTGAACCTTGGCCCAGGTCCCTTTCCCAAGGCAGGCTCTGGCTCGGGCGCTGGACCCGAGCAGGGAGCGCAGACGCCCAGCAGCGTCTCGCACAGGCTGCGCAGGGCAGCTGCCTGGGCACGGGTGAGCAGGGACAGAAAGAAGTTGCCCATACAGCGGCTGCGATGGAGGGAAGCGTCATTGCTGCAAGTTAAAGGTTTGCTGTTTCTTAGAGCACTGTTATTGCCAGGCATCCCATGAGCAAGCAGCTCATTCTGCGTCCCAAAGGCAGGCTAGCAGGGCGCAGTATTTACGAGGCGTTTCTCTTTGAAAAACGTGCTTAGTTTTGCTGTGAGACAGTGGGCTGGTGGCTGATGGACTCCTGTGTGATTTGGCTGCAGCCCTCGTGCACGGCTCCACGGTGGGAGTCCCGAGCTCAGAGCTACCTCCAGGTTCTCAAGACACATTGCACTGCTTCTGCAGCGTTATTGTCCGTAAGGAGTGACTAGGATGAGAAACCTGGAATAGTTGGGGGGGTTTATCGGGAAAGACCTTGCTTTGCCCCTAGGTATATTCCTTTTATATCTATATTTGGTATATATATGTATTTATATGTAGGAAAAACAAACTAACTTTAGACATAACAATAGCTAAAGGCCATATTTCAACTTCTTGTTCATTGTTATCACTGTTAAACGGCTGTTATTCATAACACAGCCCTGCAGTACTTTGGATCTAATCTCCTTTTGTGGGGTAAAATGGTCGAAACAGCTGCTAAATGGAACAAAAGTGTCATCCATCAGCATCAATTTGAATAAACATAAACATCCCATTTCCTGGCAGGCAAACATGGCATGGGCTGAGCAGCTTACTTCGAGGGTCCGAATGATGCTCCTGGAGCTCTGCCAGCCTGGAAAACGGGGGAATTCACCTGAGCCTGGCAAGTGACACTCCGTTTTGGGGAGTTTGGGGGACGCAAAAGGAACACACCATGTTTCACACCTGCCACGTCAAAGGTGTCTACGCTTTTCTGGGAGCTGGAGGTTGGGAAAGACGAATTTGTGTGGGCAAGTGCTGCTGGTGGAGCGGCGGGCTGTGGGTGCTGCCCTGGGCAGTGTTATTTCACAGCCCTAGCGCTGGCTCCCTGCCTGCTCGTGCCTGCTCAGAAGAGCATGTTGCAGCGATCCAGGGTATGAGAGGAGGCTCTCAGCCGCACCCAGAGTACGAAAACCCCAGCAGAAAAGAGTTCTCCTTGCATCTACTGTACAAAAAAACACACGTCAGTCGTTTTCTCTGTGAGGTGTAGCAGGAGAGTGGCTGGGCTTTGCCCAGCATGGTCCTCGAGACAAAACCAAGGGGACCCCAGCCGACTACCTGGACACCAGACCGCAGCTCGGCTGGGCTTTTGCAGGGGGGAGAGCTTCTAGTGCCTTTCCGCTGTGCAGCAGTCCCCCTGCTCCAGCAGCGTGGGGAGTACCTGTCCCCGGGCAGGCTGACATATTTCAAGCGACTGCCGGGGAAGGGACCCTTTTAGGTAACAGAAATCAAAAGTGGAAGCTGTTGGCATGAGGTTCCTCTTGAGACTACGCTGCCAGGTTCTTTCTAAGCCCCTTCTTCCACTGCAGCAGCACTTGCCAGCATGCTCCTGGCAACTTGGAAATGACCATGACTGGAGGAAGAGGACGATCAGGAAAGGCGGGTTTTAAGAAGCAGACGTGCTTTCTATGATCAAATTTGAAAGTTGTAAAGCTGAAACTAATCAGAGAACTGTTTCTCTCTATGAGATGCACAGCTATTTTGAGCACATGCCCATTTCTGTTCATCTCAGGTTCAAAGAAAGGCAGGCACTCGGCATTCAAACGCCTTGGCCGAGCGGTTGGGGTAGGGTGGGTGAGGTCACGCTTTGTTTAACAAACAGATCTGGTCACGGTCTTGTTTAACATCTTTATCAATGATCTCGATGAGGGGATTGAGCGTTCTCTCAGTGAGTTTGCAGATGACACCACGCTGGGTGGGAGTGTCGATCTGCTCAAGGGTAGGAAGGCTCTGCAGAGGGATCTGGACAGGCTGGGATCGATGGGCTGAGGCTGAGGCCAACTGTGTGAGGTTCAACAAGGCCAAG
>Ga0065711_1048976_pt1 | contig 11536 bp, 5 predicted proteins | sample Hoacrofraction12_FD_59098 | JGI IMG/M metagenome (GOLD analysis project Ga0065711, IMG submission 59098) | Hoatzin crop microbial communities from Cojedes, Venezuela - Epithelial fraction 12 v2 (version 2) | ecosystem: Host-associated > Birds > Digestive system > Esophagus > Crop | place... | reverse complement strand
ATATGACTTCATATGAATAGCAGCAGGACTGTGGTTTAAGCAGGTAAATATGTCCTCTTTGGTTTTGTGAATTTTTTTTCTGTGAGGTGTTCCTCAGAGGGGCAAAGAGAGTGGGAAATTGCTGGTGCTGCTCTGCGGGAGGGGGGCGGGAGCTGCAGGGCCTCATTCAAGGGAAGTTTTCTTTCCTCCTTTTCCACCACTCAGAATGGATGGGGACAAAGCAGTTTATCCACACTAAATACAGACACGATTCTTCCTTTCTAGCCTATTTCCAGCATAATGCATTCAGGAGCCAGCTAAGACCATCTGATTTGTTCTCTGTTGCTGAACAGCTGGTTGTCAGATGCAGAAACTAACCTTTCTTAAGCACCCCCTGAGAAAAGCCCCATAAAGGTAATAACTAAGCAAATCCAGTGAATTTTGGAATGACTGTATAAATTGTGAGCAGAATCTTCTATGATGATTGAAGAAAAGGTAGCAATGCAACTGCTTCTTTTATTTCTGCCCTTGAGGTTTGTTTCATCTGAAGATGATGCATTTCTGAAAGTTGTCACTGCAGAAGGTTTTCCAGTTCTGAACAGACATTACAGCATTCAGTGGGTGGCCTGGAACTGGATGAGAGCATCTAACGGTTAAATAGTTGAGGATAGTTTTTGGGGAGTGGAGCGGGGGACACAAATGAAACAAAAAGCATTATGCCAAAACCAACAAATCACATATCCAAATTTCCTGATTTGTTTTTTTGTCCTTTGTATTGCCAAGGACATTAATCAGGACAGACACATACGAGTTCTTATCCTGCTGTTTTGTTCTGGAATTCATGATCTTTCTTCGGAGCATCCTAGTAATTATCACAGCAATTATTTGTTCATATGTCAGATCAGTAAATGAACGAAACATCACTTTCAGCAGACTGAACTTAGTGAAAGAAAGAAGCAGGTCCTCTAAATGGCACATAAAATTAAGTTAAAAAAAAAGGGTAATGAATGCTTTGCTTAGAACAACATACTGATTTATATATCTTTTAAATAACTTATTTCCTGTTGGGTTATGGAAGCAAGATAAGCATGACAGTGTCAGATAAAACGTGATTTCTGAACAGATACGAGACTTTGACTTGAATTTGCAAAATCTTTGTTTGGAATGTTTTGGGTTTTTTTCATCTCTGAGATACTTGTGTAACAGCTGAGTATGGAATCTATCTTGGAATCAACAATAATAAATGGCATAATGCTTCCTTCCTTATGGGATAGCATGAACCTGATCATACAGGTATAGAGGATAAGTTAGACAACATGAAAATACATGCATGCGTCTTAAGTGACATAGAAAGAGGCAGAACTTGAATCTCTCAACTCCCTGTCTAATACACTAGAAATTTACCATCAGGGTATTTAATACTCATTTCAAAAGATTTAGAGTAACTTGTGGGCTAAACATCTGGAACAATTTATGTTTTAATCATAGATTACTGACATAGCAAAGCAACTGCATATCAGCAATAAATTCTTACCTTGTTATTAAGGGACAAAAAAAGCAAGGCAAATTTAAATCCGTAATATACACTGTACCATTAAGCAGGAGCTTCAATTAAGAAGGATACGTATTTTTCCAGTGGATTAGAGAGTTAATATGATCACACAAATAGATAAGCTACATATGTACACGAGCTAATAATGCATTTGCTAAAATATTTATGGAGTTAAATTATTCCATAAATTGTACTGTAGTTCACTAAGATTCTTTCATTTTAATATTAATATGGACAAACTATACCAGAGATGCTAAGAATGCTGAACTTCAAATATATTTCTTGATCATTCTGATTTATGTAAGTGCTTTTGGGTTTAGGGCATGTTCAGTGAAAGATAAAAGGAAAAACTTCTTAATATATCTTAAGGTGATAGGTGAACAAAGTGAAGACCTGTATAGAAATAGGTCACAAACTATCACTTGCATATCATAAGTATTTTAGTTTAGGTGTCTGTAAAATGCTGCTTGCAGTAACTTTGCAGAGAAGTAGTTCAGTGTAAAATCACTCTATACAGGAAAACTGGAATGATATATACTCTGGCACAGTTTTCTTTGAAAGAAATGTTTATCACTTTAAATCAAAATGAATTAATTTCTTACAAATCATGTAGTGGATGTAAAACCATTCCTCTAACATGTCATCATCCCACACATGCTTTAGTTTGTCATTCTTCTCTTTCTTTCTGCAGGTGTTGTTAAAAAAATGCAAAAGCCTCCACTAGCCAAGATGCATGTGTACTTAGCTATTTACAGCTTTAAATGAGAAAATAAGCCTTCCTAGAACTCTGAAAATCTTGAATTTGTTCTTCCCAGCTGGAGAGTGGGGTTTGCTTCATTTTTACAAATATGTCTGTGTCAGAATGTTCTTCAGCTTTATGCCCAGGAAACAATGCTTGCATGTTATAGAGTTCAACGGAAGGAAAGAGGACTGACTCTGCCTTTGGCAACTGCTACGTCCACCTGATGATTAAAATATATGTGGTGACTTTTTAATATGATTATTCATGCAGAGTGAAAAGGTTGATTAAGCAGTGAATCCTCAGACTTCTCCATGCCTTTTCTTTATGTATCCCCAACAGTTACACAAGAAAGGTGACCTTCCCTCTGAAATATTTCTGCATTATACTCCTGGGGTTGTGGTTAAACCATGACAGCTTGTTGTTTGGACTCATATGAGTTAAGACCAACATGCATAGAGAAAATGAGAATTTGTTCTGTAATTCGAGTATTTGGGCTGTGGTTTTTCTTTTTAGAATGGGGGTGTGTGTGTGTGTGTGTGTCACCCAATAACAAAGAGATTCAGAAAACCAGGACATACTACAGAAGCTGACTATCTTTCAAAGTGTCCACCTTTACTCCTAACTGCTTTCAGTATGTAAATATCTTAATAGATAAACCAAAAAAGGCCTAGTTGAAATTACTTTTCTCATCTTCAGTTACTGACCTTCTTCATGCCATTCTATGCCCACACATATTCGCGTTATTTTATTTTGCATTTTTTAAAAGATTACTTTGCATCAGTCCTCTGGTCTATGAGATAGGCTTTGCTCTGGAGATATGCATGACCTGATATAATCTAAAGAGGTATACCTCTACGTGTACTGATATGAGATAAATAAATTTATATGGGAAGCTGTGATTTAATCTCTTCAATTAAAGCCATTTTGATATAATCTTATATCTTTGCTTGTGGCAGCTTTTCTATATTAAAAATACATTTTAAAATTCTGAGGCTAAGGTCCCATTAAATACATCATATATCTTTTAAGGGCTTTTAAATAGTGACATATGAACTGATGGCTCACCTTTCCCGTACCAATAAAGTTTTAGTTACACTGTGACTTCACTGGTAATAAACACAGTATTATGATAACATTTCATAAAATTATTCTCCTTTTCACCTACAAAAAATCTAAATAATCTTAAAAAATAATGTTAGCAGTTTAACAATGAAAAACATATCTAGACATAATTACGTACACAGATAGTAACTCCTTTAATACTTTTTTCCCACCTACTGCACATTTTTTCCTTTAATTTCTCCTGTGATTCTGTCTCCACTGGGTCTCTGTATATAACTGTAAGAACTGAGACAACAGATGTTGTACTTAGTGGTATTGCAAGAATGCCATTCGACCTACTGTTTGTGCACCTAAGACAAAGCCTAATGTCTGCAAAGTGGAGGAGGCTTTTGCCATTGGAGACCTGCAGATGGATTAGGCAGTACACTTTCTGCCACGCTCATAGCAACTAACTTTTCATACTACTGAGATCATAGGCATGCCAAGCTTTGTCAGCAGTGCCATATTGCTTCTAACCAACAGCAGCCTTCAGGCGTTCCTGAAGTTTTGACAATGAAACCTGATATCTGACAGTCTTTCTCTACACTACGACCAACTAGTAAAATGATATATCCTAAAAGTATTTAGTCATCAGAATGAACATTAATCTATTCAAGTCTCTGTCCAAACTTCTTAAATCCTAATCATTAAAACTGTCAAATTGATGATCACCTGATCTCTCTCCATGTGGAATTATGTGACACCCTGAGTCAGTCGCACAACTGACTGCTGCCAAAAGGAGAGATTTCTTCTCATGCAACTACAGGAGCGGCTTCTCCTTCTTCTCCCTCTTTCACATGCCGTGGTTCTGCCCCTTTTTAGGCTCTAGTCAAGATCGTAATTGAAAAGATTGATTGCACTAACCCAGCAGAAAACCATCTGAAATTGTCTCACGGAAAGACCTGATGTATGTTGCAGCTAATGCAAGGTAAACAGAGACAGCATGCAGTACGGAGCAGTGACAAGGTGTTAGATTGGCTCAAGCTGTCTTGTGTAATTTTGTTTTGGAAAGTGAAGTGACACAGCTTTTGTAGCTTGGGTATGAAAAGTAGTGGAAGTTCTGGTTGGTGTGGTTTTTTGGTTTGTTTGGTTTGTTTTTTTGTTTTGTTTTGGTTTTTTTTAAACTATGTGTTACTGCTGGTACTTCTCATCCATTCAGAAAGTGTACTTTGGGTTTGAAACCATTCATGGATCCTGGAATTTGGTTGAAAAGAGCTACTAAAGTGTTAATGCGTTTTTTTAATGTAATTTTACAACTCCCATTATCACTTTAGCTAAGTTGGCCAAAGCTTTGAGACATAGATATCTAGTTCTGTCGCTATTACGCTATAAAATGAATTACGAAAGATCGAAGGGTTGCTAAATAATTTTTAAATTTTTTAGTAGAAAATTGAGTAGACTACTTAGCCTTTTTGAAACAGGATACACTGATCTATTAGGGAAGAAAAAAATGAAATAACAATGGATTATGTACAGCTTTCCTCTGCCCAAAGTATCCTTGCTTTCAGGAAATCGATGATTCTCAAACTGCAGCAAACTGTTGCCGGTTCCCTTTGATTCCCAAGAAGCTCTTCGTGTCTCAGTCGTGGCCTTGTTGGTACAAACATCCTGGTGTGACCCTGCTCTACCATTTTGTCTCTGAAATCTTCTCCCTCCGAAAACCTCTCTGCAGGTTGTCTTGCTGTCAATTTAGAAATATATAGGAATAGATGAGGAATAGCTGTGAACAAAACTAAACTCCCAAGCGGAGTATCCATCACATGCACACTGAAAAAGTTAGAGCTGTATGCATAATTGTCATTTGTTACTGATGGTTGTCATTGTGTTCACTTAAAAGCTGTATGTATAAAACCTAAATTCTATGTCTATTTTTCTATTTCTGCTGAATTGAAAACATGACAAAATTATTTTGGGGCAAAAAAAAATATTTTCAAAATAAGGGGTAAAAATTCTTCCATAGGTGGAAATTACCTTCTTTTTTTCTTCCTTCATTCCTTCTTTTACCATCAAATAATTATATTTTAAACAGCTTTGAAACTGTGAATGAGTCTTTATGCCCTTTTTAATGAAACAATTTAAAATTTCACTGGAAAAATCATGCTATGTTTTATTAATGATCGTGGCAAACACTTTCACTAAAAGGTACAGACAGATCAGACTAAATATTGACCTAACTAAACTTGTAATATAATCCCATGTACATTCCTAAAGCAGTTATGTCCAGACACACACATGGGTATTACAGAAAGCACCTGTTTCCCTCAGAATAAAAAGTTCTTTTACAACAACTAAAAAAAAAATAAAAACAAATCTAACTCATATAAAACTATTACAAAAACAATGGCAACTAAAAAAATACCACAAAATGGAATTGCAAATATACAGTATTGAAAGAAAAGGTAAGTGCATACTTTTTAAAAAAAATTTGACAAAAGAAGATTATTTTTTATGATCCTAAAAATATTTATTTTATCAACAGGGAAAAAAAGCCCACAAGAAAACCACTAAAAAGAAACAGTTTACCTTTGTCCTCATTTTTTCTGTGATGACAGCAATTACTTGGTCTTTCAGAAGAAAAGATCTCTACAAGAACTGTTGCTAAGAAGTTATGCTTAGTTATCTTAATTTCATCTGAGATCACTGACTTTAATCAAGTTAGTTTCAGGAAAGAGTGCATAATTTCTCTGTTTCCTGCTGGTCTGCTGAACCTTTACAATCATTTTTTACTGTTAAATTTCAGCTGGAATCCCTTTCTGTGTCCATACTACTTGACACTGGGAAGTATTTTGAGAAAATAGGATAATGTTATTCACATAGAGTCTTTGAACTATTTTTTGTACTGAACAGACTATTGATTGTGTCAGCATCCCTCATGCTACACGCAAAGATTCAGCATGGAACAACAACTCATTCTACAATGAAACACAAGACATGATTGCCCTAAATCAATCTTGTTGGCCCAAAAAGCAGTTCCTCAACTGATTTGACATAGGATTCACCTGAAGTGATTTCTAACAGTATAAATATATGTTGCTGCCATTTTATTTTATCCTGTTCCGAACACAAACTTCTTCTAATGTATGGAGCTTTGCAACAAAATACCTACATAAAAGGTGAGCTGGAATCAAAACAAAATGCCTATGTTCTGTTTCAAAACCCCACCTTACAGTAGCATGTTTTTAAAATAGTCTATTAGCACTGGAACACCTTCTCCATGGAGTTAGTTACCTCAAACTAGCACATCAAATCCGGTCACAACTTCTTCCGATGTACTAAACTGAAAACCTATTTAAAGCTAAGCATTTAAGCTTTAAAATATGAGCTTGTGGATACTATTTTTTTATTATTATTTGATCTGCTATAATGAATTGTTGCATTAGATTGATGGAAACAAATGTTGCAGTATAGTAGCTACTGGTGTTTCTTGCCATTTAAGCTTATTATCTATTAAAGTTACAGATCAAATTCTTCTTTCAGCTAAATTGTTGTAAGACCAGCATAGCTCATTAGTTTCTCAGGAGTTATAAGCAATGTCTTTCAGCAAATGCATGTGTTCCTTCTTTGAATAAGTTCTTAAAAGTGATAGTCAAATTCAACCCTAATGTAAGTTGAATGTCCTCTAGTCTACAACACAATGAATTCAATGATTTCAGCCAAGTTTTGAAGACTGTACTTGGGAACTCTTTCGTAATATACCGGCCATAATAACTAGACTTGTTGACATTTCTATTAAATCCTACAGACTAGATATGCCTTACTACACTGTGATTTTGGAGGAAATGTATTGAAGTCAACGGTTGTTGAGTTTAAATGGTTGTACAAAGAGAAATGTATCCTGTGAGTTAGAGTAGATAAGGATGAATCTACTGTCCTCATTTAAATTGCAGCTTAAGCCTGTGCCATTCCCTGAAGTTTCCGGAGGTGAAAGAATGGTGCACTAACTCACTATCATCCTGTCAAGTACATCTATGTGGATTTTATTAGGTCTGCAATTTAGTTTTGGTTTAAAAAGGGCCAGTATCCTGATTTATCACAGTTTTATGGCAGTGATGTTTTCTCTGTGCTGAAGAAAGTAGAAAAATTGTTTCCTGGGAGTCCACCTGCTGAATGAGGCAGATACGTGTCTATTGGGATTTCAGGGACAATTCTTTTAGGAAATTAGATCTTACCTCATCCTGAGGAATAAATCTGAAATCTTTGCAAGATTCTTATTTTCAATTTGCACTATGCCACTTAGGTGCAGTTTCAGACTAATGACATGACAGAAGATGAGTGTAATGTCTCATCCCATAATTACATTAGGCTTGAAAAAGCACACAGAGAGAAAGGAAGATTATATTTAGGATACATAACCCCAAATACCTAAAAATATTTGTATGTAATGAGAAGGCCAACTCAGTGACTCCACGAGGGAATCCTTCCTGAAGACAGCCAGTCCTGCTGAGGAAGGTACTAGTGTGTGAGTGGGAGGGATGGAAGAGGGCAGGGGAAATACATATCATACTGGGCAGTGGAATACATGACTTGTTTGTCTTGGCAGAAAGTTAGGAAACCATACTGCAGTAACTATCTATTGCTTTGGAGACTCCAAGAATGATCAGAGTTTGATCCTCTGTGGCAGGGTGCATGGTAGTGGGCTGCTATGCAGAGAGTGGGGACCCAGGGCTGTCAGGGTAATGGGGCATCCTTCCGTCCCGACCAGGCCTGTCCCACGGCCCCCAGCGAGGTGAGCTGGGCTGGACCAGTGATGATGATGGAACTGGCCACAGCCCGGCCATCCTCAGATGACACTGCAGGCCCTGAGCCCAGCCAGGAAAGCAGCTCCAGGGCTGGGACAGTGTCAGGTCAGTAAACAGTCAGACACAGTCCAGCACTTGGTTGGTAACATTACCACGATAAGGTGGATCCAAGGACAAGCCAGCCTGTGGGTCAGGAACAGAGTCTGAATCAATAGGGAAGTGGTGGGCCATGGCAAGGCTGCGACACAGCTGCAGTGTATAGCAGATGGAGCCAATCTTGAGAGCCTCTGCTTAAAAGCAGCCCCCAGGGAAGAGCTGTGGACCTGGTCGAGGTTTGGTAGCTTCTTTTCCCTTGTCAGAGCTGTGCTCTTTTCCAAGTAGTCCTGAGCCCAGGTAGCCAAAACTTTAGGAAAGAGGAGGATGCAGTAAAGACCTTTACACTATGTGTCTAGATATTACATCTGCATACAATAAGATGGAAAAGATAACAGGTAAATGGCTAGAGTGCGTTGCCCTATTGTGTAGAGTAACTGCAGCTAGAGTTGTGGAGTCCCTTGTGGTTAAAGGTTTTTAAGAATAATTTACACTGCTCCTGGAGATTCTCTCAGGGTGAAAACTGCTGTTGACTCTTCATGTGGGAATAAGACAAATCTGTGAAAACAGAACTAAACACTCTTTTAAAACATGTGTTCATAGAATCATAGAATCATAGAATGCTTTGGGTTGAAAGGGACCTTTAGAGGTCATCTAGCCCAACCCTCCTGCAGTGAGCAGGGACATCTTCAACTAGACCAGATTGCTCAGAATTCCCATTCACAGAAGCATTTCTAAATGCTTGCTTGTGGCTTTGTGTGTTTTCCTTTTGTTTTTTAATTCTGAAAACCTTTGAATTCTGAGGCGCATAGGCTTAAGATTGTTGTTTTAATATTTTCCACCCGTTAGAAGTGATGCATTTGTTCTGTGATGCATACCATTCTGTGATTCTGTGACTCTGTGATTCTGTTCAGAAGGAATCAACTTCTGCATTTGACTCCCTGTAATTTTCAAGGTGTGATGACATTATTTCTCCTTTTTTCCTTCCTATTTGTCCATGTACTGTATGACACTTCAAAAGTGGTTGGTGTATCTTCTGGTAGTTCCTTCAGAATTGGCTTTGAGTTTCAAGCCTGAGCTTTTCAAAATTATCATACTAGCTCTAACAATGGATTTCCTATTTGCAAAGGAGACTGATTTCACGGTATTAATCTATGAATATCTGTCTGGGGAGACCTTATTTTATTTGGCACTAGGTAAGGAGTCCAAAATACTCTTCCCCCTGCAGCATTTCAGGGTGTTCCATAGAATTATAGAATCATTTGGATTGGAAGGGGCCTTTAAAGGTCATCTAGTCCAACTCCTCTGCAATGAGCAGGGACATCTTCAACTGGATAAGATTGCTCAGAGCCCCATCCAACCTGTCCTTAAATGTTCTCTCACAGCCTAGAAAGCCAACCAGTCCTGGGTAACAATTAAAAGAAGCATGGCCAGTAGGTCGAGGAAGGTGATTCTGCCCCCATACTCTGCTCTGGTGAGACCCCACCTGGAGTCCTGTGTCCAGCTCCGGAGCCCTCAGTGCAGGAAAGACATGGGCCTGTTGGAGCTGGTCCAGAGGAGGGCCACAAAGATGATCAGAGGGCTGGAGCACCTGTTGTATGAGGAAAAGCTATGAGAGTTGGGCTTGTTCAGCCTGGAGAAGAGGCAGCTTTGGAGACACCTTAGCATAGTCTTTCGGTACTTAAAGGGGGCTTATAAGAAAGGTGGGGACAGGCTTTTTAGCAGGACCTGTAGCAACAGGACAATGGGTAATAGATTTAAACTAAAAGAAGGTAGATTTAGACTAGATATAAGGAAGAAATTTTTTTAAATAAGGGTGGTGAAACAGTGGCACAGGGTTCCCAGAGAGGTGGTAGGTGCCCCATCCAACCGACATTGTCACCTTAGCATCCGGATTGCTTCCAAATGTGAAGGTGACAAAACGGGTTGTTAATTTACAGTACTTCAGCTATGCCTAGTGATGGTGACATTTGCCTAAATTACCCTTCTTTACTAGTTTAACATTGTTTTATGAAAACCAACCAGAGTTTTGTGTCATATTCTGATGATCTTACTTGGGTTGTTTGATGTCGAAATATTTACTGAGCAACTACCTTAAACCTTATTCTTCCTTCTTACATTTAATGAAAAAAAAATGATGTCCTCCAGTTGTTGACCTGACACTGCAGAAATGTTTTGGGGTGGGATCCCAGTGGAGCCTTCAGGATATGTGTTATGAAATACAACATTTTACCTCAATTATTCTGTGTGTATATTTTCTCCTTTTTTTTCCACCATGTTCAGCCTCCTCTGTCCCAATGCATCTACCATCCTACATGGCAAAAAAGTTCAGCTTATTACTGAAAACCTCCTTTTAAATGCTGAGTACACAGACTTTAACATAATATGACAGTAAACATTTGCATATGAAGGTTATACCAGTAGAAGTGGAACTGTGCTATCCTTGTCTGCTCAAGGTGCTAACGAAGCACGTTCTGGAAACCCATACTAAACTCAAGTGCTGTACTTTGTAAAGCACTAGTTATGCATGTTAGCATCTACTCTTACTTGTAGCAGCCTGGAAAAGTGTGATCCACAGCTCCTCTGTTCCTGATCCTGTCAAAGAGCATAACAGGTGTGTAAAATCTCTCTGTCTACTTGCACAGGTATTCATAACACAGAACATTCTTATTTGTGAACATAGCTTACTGGCTTTTACGGTTGAATGGAAACTTCAGATTCTTCTTAATAAAACAAGTCAAAGTTGAATAGTCAAGTCTCTGGACTGTTACTGTTTGACAAATGATACAGGCAGCCAAGTAACATCCTAAGATTTTTATGAGTTATAAAATGCTAAAGCCCAGGTTTTAATCTCTGGTGAAGTACAAGGATGGTATGTGCTTGAAGACCCCACCTGTACATTAATATCAAGGTAAAATAAGAACTAGCAGGTGAGCATGTCTCCATGTTCTGCAGAGCAAGAACTGCTCCCGTTTGTCATGCAGGCCAAAAAACACAAAATGACCAAAAAAAAAGTAGAAAGAAAAAATCCACGTTACCCATTTGCGTAGTCCAGCTGCCTGTGGTGTTTCTGGCTTTGTGTGCTTGCTTGTCATGATGACCAAAGCGGTTGTCGTAGTGGAGCACGTTTGAGTGACAACATATATAGTAAAATAAATGTCCTTGTTTAGTAATGTCTATTTTCTGTTTACTACTGTTGAAGATCACAGAATCAGAATCACAGAATCACAGAATAGTAGGGGTTGGAAGGGACCTCTGTGGGTCATCTAGTCCAACCCCCCTGCCGAAGCAGGGTCACCTACAGCAGGCTGCACAGGATCTTGTCCAGGC
>Ga0065711_1011910_pt1 | contig 11536 bp, 9 predicted proteins | sample Hoacrofraction12_FD_59098 | JGI IMG/M metagenome (GOLD analysis project Ga0065711, IMG submission 59098) | Hoatzin crop microbial communities from Cojedes, Venezuela - Epithelial fraction 12 v2 (version 2) | ecosystem: Host-associated > Birds > Digestive system > Esophagus > Crop | place... | reverse complement strand
ATGATTTCTTTCACATCATTCACATCTTCATTCACAAAGACGCCCACAGGTATGATGTCAGAACGCAATTTACCTGCCAGTAATGAAACATGCGCAGGCTCCACATACCTCCTGCTCTTTTTCGCAAAGATGAAACCCGCAAGATCACATCCCGCTTCATTTACCGCTTCAATGTCCTCCGGCCTTTTCAGACCGCACACCTTCACCACTGTCATACAACTGTTCCTTTCAGTCTTCCGATTTCCTCACCCGGATCTTCCGCCCGCATCAACTGTTCGCCGATCAGCACCGCATGAATCCCTGCTGCAGAAAGCTTTAAGACATCCGCTCTTGCATGAATGCCGCTTTCCGCCACGAAGATGACGTCATCCCCTACAAGATTTCTCAGACGGATGCTGTTGTTGAAATCAATCGTAAAGTCCCGCAGGTTCCTGTTGTTCACACCGATGATCCTTGCGCCCGAAGAATACGCTAGCTTTACTTCCTCTTCATCATGGGCTTCCACCAGAGCACTGAGCCCCAGCTCCTCCGCAAGACGAAGATCTTCCTCCAATGATTTCTCATCCAGCAAAGACACAATCAGAAGCACTGCAGAAGCTCCTAAAACTTTCGCTTCATAGATCATATAGGGATCCACGGTAAAGTCTTTCCGCAGCACAGGAATCTGTACACTCTGTGCAATCTCCTTCAGATATTCATCCTTCCCCAGAAACCACTTCGTTTCCGTCAATACGGATATCGCCGCAGCCCCTGCAGCCTCATAGGACTGTGCCTGGGAAAGATACGGGAAGTCAGGACTGATGAGCCCTTTGGAAGGAGATGCTTTCTTGCATTCTGCGATAACATTCATATCTTCCTTCTTCAAAGCTTTCTCAAAGGGAAAGTCATATGCCGCATTCTGAATTTCATTCTTCAATACGGATAACGGCTTTGTCTTCTTTTTCTCTTCCACCCGGATTCTGGCATAGGCTGCGATTTCTTCCAGAATGTCACTCATGCATTGCTCTCCGTGATGAGCTTTTCCAGAACCGCGTAAGCACTGCCGTTATCGATCAGTTCTCCGGCAAGCTTCACGCCTTCCGCAATGCTTTCTGCTTTCTTCGCCACATAAAGTCCTGCCCCTGCATTCAGCAGTACCGCATTCCTCTTGGTTCCCTGAATCTCACCCTTCAGGATGCCCTTTGTAATTTCCGCATTCTTTTCCGGCGTACCGCCCACAAGCTCACCTTTTTCTCCGCTCTTCAAGCCGAAGTCTTCCGGCTTAATGACGGAAGTACGGTAGAAGCCGTCCCTTAATTCACAGATGGTTGTGGGACCGCAGGCGGAAATTTCATCCAGCTTCTCCTGCCCGTATACCACCATGGCTTTCTTCACGCCCAGCGTATCCAGCACTTTCACTAACGGTTCCACCAGGTACTCATCATAGACGCCTAATAAGAACATCTCCGGACATGCAGGATTGGTGAGAGGCCCCAGAATATTGAACACAGTCCTGAAGCCCAGCTCCTTGCGGATGGGACCCACATACTTCATGGCCGCATGGTATTTCTGGGCAAACAGGAAACAGAAGCCCACGTCATTCAAAAGCCGCAGTGCGGTTTCCGGATCCTGCTGGATATTCACACCCAGCGCCTCCAGACAGTCTGCCGTACCGGATAACGAGGAAGCTGCACGGTTGCCGTGTTTGGCAACCTTGACACCCCCTGCCGTGAGAACCATGGCAGAGGTTGTGGAAATGTTGAAGGATCTGGCATTATCTCCGCCGGTTCCCACGATTTCCATGACTTCCATGCCGGGATGGGGCACGGGTGTGGCAAGGCTTCTCATGGCCTCCGCGCATCCTGAAATCTCATCGATGGTTTCCGCCTTGGCGCTCTTTGTGGAAAGTGCCGCAAGGAACGCCGCATTCTGTGTGGCTGTGGTCTTTCCTTCCATGATTTCCATCATCACTTCGTGTGCTTCGTCGTAGGTTAAGTCTTCCTTGCTTACAATTTTGATAATCGCTTCTTTGATCATAATTACCTCCATGTCTGCCCGGTAAATCAAAAAGTCCCTGACAGATTCTAATCTTCTGTCAAGGACGATTAACCTTCTTAACCGCGGTGCCACCTTAACTTCGCAGCCTTCGCTGCACACTCTGCAGGATACCATCATATCCCCGGCATCTCACGTGTGCCTGACGTCGCTCCATACTCGCATGCTTTCAGAAGCGCCCTCAGCGGTCCATTTGCGGAATCGGTGATGCACTGCTTCTCAGCTCCTGCAGCTCTCTGTACGCTCCTGCTTCCGTTTGATCTCCGCGTCTTCGGTTTGTATGGGAAAATATTAACTCCTGAGAAACGCAGATGTCAAGCGCTTTCAGAAAAGAAACAAATCATTTTCTGAAAGTATATTGCATTATTTTCATATAGCCAGTACCATTTTGCGTCTGATTTTAGTTGCTTTTCTCCCTCCTTCATGGTATGATTCAGCCATGAAGAACACGATGCTATATAAAGAATACACAGGCACGATCGAATTCTCTGAAGAAGAAATGGAATTCTACGGAAGAGTCGTCGCCCTGCGCACCCCCATCACATTCAAGGGTGCCACAGCAGAAGAGCTCTGCGAAAACTTCCACAAAGCCATCGACACGTATATTGAAACCTGCCAGGCTAACGGAAAAGATCCGGAAAAGCCCTTCAAGGGAACCTTCAATGTCCGTGTCTCACCTGAGATTCACAGGGAAAGCGTGGAATACGCCGTCAACCATGAAGTCTCACTGAATACCGTGGTAAACATGGCTTTGCGCCAGTTCCTCGTATCCGCGAAACGTTAAAGAGAACCTCGTCCTGAGATTCTCTTTTTTCATTTTCACTTTTCAAATTCAATCACATTGAACTGGGACATATTCTTCTTGTCACCCATACTCCTGCCCATCCAGTTGATAAGCTTTCCATACCTCTTGTCCAGAGGGAAATGTCCTTCAAAAAGACCGTAATGCGTCACTTTGGAAATATGACTGCTGTATGTCTTCAGCTCCTCCTCCGGATTCTCCAGGGAGAAATAGGCATCCACTGTCATTCCGCTCTTCTGCAGGAATTCCTTTAACATCATCTTCAGTCCCTTGGCATTGGTCGCATCGAAGGCAATCCTTCCGCCCGGGAATCTTCCTGCCATCGAATCAAACAGCTTCTTCACTTCCTCTTTCTTAAAGTAGAAGAACACGCCCAGAGCATAGAAGAACGCTCCGTTTTCCTCCTTAAAATCAATCTGATCCATCCATGAGGCATCATTGAGATCACATGCGATATACGTCTCATTTTCCTTCGGCGGCAGGAGTTCGGTTCTGAGTTCAATCACATCCGGAAAATCAATGCAGTACACGTGACACGTACCGTTATCCGCCATACGGTGCGTCGTATCAAGACCGCATCCCATATTCACCACCGCCGCATTGGGATGATCAGAAAGATACTTCTTCATCTCTTCAGCCGCAGCTCTCACACGGAGGCCATATTCAATCGCTCCGATCCTGGCGGAAAGACCCTTTCCGCCATTGGGATATTTCTTCGAGAAATCATAATCAATGCTTTCAATCAGATCCTTCCCGTCCTGATCCGGCAGTAAATCCGGATACAGATCCATATACAGCTTCCTGCCGTACAGCGGCAGAATCAGCGTCTCCTGCACGCTTCCTTCTTCAATGTGAAACTTCTTTTCGCTCATACTTACCTCCCTGCAAACTTCTGCAGTACGCCGGCATTAAATACCGACTGCACTTCCTTTAAAGCGGTCACCTTCTTTTCTTCCGGGATATCCATCAGAAGAATCTCTCCGATCATACTGAAATAGCCTTTGCCAAGAGCTTCCACTGCCGCAGGGCTGAAGAAATCAGACTGCACAAGAGAAGCGATATACGAGGCATCCATCCGGCTGAAATCCTCCAGAATGCTTTCGTACTTCGTTCCTGCGGAACACTTCAGAATAAGATAAAACGCATCCTTATGCTCATCCACATACCGCACAATCTCAGGCACATACTTCAGATACACATCATTCATGCCCGTCAGCTTCTCTTTTTCATCCAGCCTCTGCATTTCCTCAAAGCATTCCATCAGGATCGCATTCAGTCCTTCCGCCGCCTCATCCGTCAAAGCATAGAAGAGATCTTCCTTCGTTTTGAAATACCCGTAGAAAGCCCCAAGGGTAAAACCCGTCTCCGACACAATCTTCCTGAGCGGTGCACCCTTAAAGCCCTTTTCCAGAAACCACTTTTTTCCCGAGGAGAGAATTCTCTCCCTGGTATCCTTTTTTCCCATCACTCATCCTCTGAAAAACCTGAAATCACATTTTTCATCTCCACGGCAGAGGGTCCCGGTCCTGACCATCCGTATTCCCGGCATGGACCCGTAGACAATCTCATCCGTCCTGCAGAAAAGACATCCGACTTCCACAACGCCATACTTCCGGCACAGCGTATTGTAAATACACCGTGTCGTATCAAAGCCGAACTGCGACTCAGTACGTTCCGTCTTTTCCGTATGCCATCCGCTGCCGTTTCCCATGCACATCACAGACGGCACAAGACGGGACAGAAAACCGAAGGATCCGGGCAGGGAAGCCATCCGGTTCATCTGTTTCCGCTTCTCTTCACATACCGGAAAGAGATACGCCTCCGCCGAAGGCAGAAACCTCTCCTTTCCCAGCACCTCACACATGGCAATGCCCGAAAGCACGCAGGAAAGATTCTCCAGATTCACAGCACTCTGATATTCCCTTGTCTCCCCAAGCAGCTCCTCAATCCGCTTGGAAATACACTTCCGATCCTCTTCGTTCTGTGCCTCATACATCTTTTCCAGCCATGTGTGCCGCAGCACCATATTCACAGTAAACTTCATATTCACCTCTAAATATAGCTTAGCTATATTTTATCTCTGACAAAAAGCCCTGTAAAGTCCAGGGCCCATGACTCCTATTTCAAGAGATTCGCATTCCTTTTCGCATCCGCAATGCATGAGGCAATGGAAGAAACCAGCACCTCCGGCTGCACAGGCTTGGACACATGATCATTCATCCCCGCATCCCTGCACTTCCGCACATCTTCCTCATAGGCATCCGCCGTCATGGCAATAATCGGAACCAGAGACGCATCCATCCGATCCGCAGAACGGATCGCCTTCGCCGCTTCAATGCCATCCATTTCCGGCATCCGCAGATCCATCAGAACCGCATCATAATAATACGCCTCATGGGACAGATACTTCTCCACGCCGATCTTCCCGTTCTCCGCAGAATCCACAACCGACACACCCGCATTCTTCAGAATCAACGTGCCGATCTCCGTATTGATCGGATTATCCTCACAGAGCAGAATCCTGCATCCCTTAATATCCGCAGTCTCCTTTACTTCAGTTTCCTCCTCAGCCTCCGCAAAAGGCACATCCACCTTCACCGTAAACTTCGTCCCTTCATCCAGCCGGCTTTCCACATCAATGGTACCATTCATGAGATCCACCAGCCTCTTCACAATCGTCAATCCTAATCCCGTACCGGAACCCCTGGAAGCCTCCGCTCTGTTTTCCATCTGGAACGCATCGAACATCGTCTTCTGAAACGCCTCGCTCATCCCGATGCCGTCATCCTCCACAATGCACACAAGACCGCAGGTATCACCCTTCCGCTCCGTCTTCACCGTCCAGGTCACATGGCCCCCTTCCGGCGTATACTTGATCGCATTGCCCAGCAGATTCAGAGCAATCTGCTGTAAATGCACACGGTCAGCGTTGACCCACACATCCTCAGACTCCTCCGCATTCAGAACCAGATGAATATTCCGCTTCTCCGCCGTCACTCTCACCGCAGACTCCACATCCGAATAAATCCGGTTCAGACGGAACTTCTCATTGTGCAGCTCCATCCTGCCGCTTTCAATCTTCGAAAGATCCAGAATATCATTCACCAGATCCAGCATAATTCTTCCCGACGTATTGATCTTCTCAATATACTTCTGCCGCGTATCCGGATCCGGATCCTGCAGTGCCAGATCCGTAAAACCGATAATCCCGTTCAAAGGCGTACGCATATCATGACTCATATTCGCAAGGAAGCCCGCCTCCGCCTCCTTCGCCTGTTCGGACGCACGCATCTTCGCCTGCGCCGCCTCAACCCTCGCCTCATCCATCAGACGGCGGTTATGGAAATGAGAATAAACCAGCGCAAGCAGAATACCGCTCACCAGCGCAAAGAACAGCACAATCCACTCCACAGGCATCCAGTGCAGAATCGTATCAAAGCTGAGGCTCGCACCTGTATTCTGCGCAATGATATTATCCGTATCAATGGAATAGGAAGACACCGCCTTCGAAATCACCGAAGCCAGCACCGCATTGTCCGGACGCACGGCACCGCTTGCCGTAAACGACTTCCCGAACAGCGTGGCAATCTGATACCCGGAAAACCTTCTCTGATTCATCAGCCACGTGGCCTGAGCCATGGTACAGACGACAGAATCCACTTCCTTCCGCCGCAAGGCATTGAAGCACTCTTCCACATTTCTGTATCCAACAAGCTCCTCATGACCCGCATCCCCAGCCAGATAATGATAATTCGGCACATCCGGCTCCACCAGAGCAGACCTGTTGACCACTGTCGTTCCGTTTCTTGTAATACGCACCACATCCTGCGTCAGATACCCTGCCGTCAGAATCACACCCGCCTTCGTCGCTTCAATCACACCGCGGTGCACCACCGCCATGAGATCCGCATCCCCGTTCATCACAGCCTGATACACCTCATCCTGCGTCTCATATTCCACAAACTCAAACGTAAGACCCGTCAGTTCACTCACCGCATCATAAAAATCCACCACAATACCGCCTTCACCCGGCACATAATACGGCGCATCCGGAGACATCACCGCAGCCTTCACCACAGGATGGCTTTCAATATAATCCTTCTCATCCACCGTAAACACAGGCGCCGAAGTTCCTTCCGTGGAAAGATACTGCCGGATCAGCTTCTCCGCATACTGGGGATCCTCCTTCAGAATCCGCGTCATCGCCGTATCCACCGCCAGCTTCAGATCCGCCTTCGTCCGGTTGAACACCGGATAATACGCCGTGGCCGCAAAGCTGAGAACAGACCGGTATCCCGGCGAAATCAGCCCTCCGGCAATCATGCCGTCCAGCTTCCCTGCATTCAGATCCGCAATCATCAGATCCTCACCCTCATAATCCACCAGGTTCAAAGAAACGCCATTCTCCTCCGCCCACTTTAAAGCCTTCTCCTTCTGGCCGGAACCGGATATCACAACACCGATTTTCATTTCCGCAAGCATTGCCGTACCAATGGTCTCATACCTGGCATCATCTTCCCTTACACGCAGGGAAAGCGGCCCCGTCGCAAAAGGCGTCTCCGCAAACAGGAACTTCTCCTCCCGTTCTTCGCTCTTCGACATGCCAAGAGCCATATCAACCTTCCCTGCGGAAAGATCCTCCTGCAGAACCGCATAATTATCATAGCTGACAAACGTCACATCCAAAGAGGCATACTGGGCGATCTTATACATATACTCCGCATCCATGCCCCGCATATAACCGTCTTCATCTTCTTCACAATAGCCGGGCTGCTGCACCACACCAACCCTCACCGCTTCAAAGGCTGTGACCGGAGATATATGCATGATGAAAAGAAGGACAGAAAAAATACTGATCACAGACTTCATCAACTGCTTCATAACCCTCTCCCCGAAACTGTTTCTAACCAAAGAATAGCATGTATATCAAAAAAAAGAAAGAACACCGTCCCACAAAACCTAGTTGCATGTAAGCGTTTTCTTTGATATGATGCAATTACCGGCAGGAGTGCCCGCCGGGAGACACGGACAGAGTAGAATATGACAGACAAATATATTATTCCGAGTGCGGAACGAGAGATCCTGGAGCGCCAGGAGATGCCCATCGGAATCTTCCAATTCACCGGAGGGAAAACGGTCACGCTTTTAGTGAGCGACGGACTGTGTTCTCTTTTAGGCGTAGACCGCCCGACACTGATGGAACGGTTTGACCGTGACATGTTTTTCGGTGTTCATCCGGACGACGCGGCACGCGCAGTAGAAATCACAAAACGGTTCATCATCTACGACGAACCGTATCAGGTAATAGAACGATACAAATACAATGAAACCGACGAAGACTACAGTCTTCTTTTCTGCCATGGCGTCCATTCCTTCCGGGAAAACGGAGCCAAGCTGGCAGTGATTTCCTATGCGGATATTTCCGGTACGGAATCCATGAATATATTCACCTCCGAAGGCCTTGCGGATACCGTCAGGGACTTCCTGCACAACCATACCACACCCATGGCAGTCGTCAGCCGCAACCGGCATCTCCTCTATTATTACAACGAGTCGATGACCAGGATCTTTCAGCCTGCCATGAGCTATGACACCACCAGAACATTCAACGAATTCTTCTTCGGTGATAACAATACGGAAATACAGGGACTCTACGACCATGTGGATCAGGGAATTCAAACCTACGAAAACCCTCTGACCCATGAGGAGATTGACGTATCCGTCACCTCCACCGTCTGGGACGACTATCCTGCCTACCTGCTGAACTTCTACGAAAGCAGCGGTTCCGAAGGGCAGTCCCTGGAGACATACCACCTCAGGCAGAGACACGCCTTCACACTGTTTATGGCCACAGGCGAATACAACAGCCTGCACTGGAACGACCCGGGATACAAGGGCTATCTGATTTTCAACCTGACAAAAGGCCGGCTGGCCCGCAGCGGAGGCATCTCCTACTATGGCGACGAGGAAAAGGAAAGCCTGACCTACGACAGGCACAGACGGTTCCTTTCCACCTATATCACAGATCCCCGGGAGAAAGAAAAGTTCGACAGTCTCACCTCCGCCTACTTCATTGCCCACTATCCGAACAATGATTATATGCGGCGGATCCGCTTCACCATCCACACCGGACAGGAAACAGGGATTGTGGAAACGCGCTTTCTCATGACAGCCTCCCCGGATACCGGAGACATCTACCTGAAGATTCAGAACGAAAATGCCGGTGACCGGAACATCACCGAAACCATGCTGGACAGCCTGACCAGAAAAATGTTCGAATTCATCATGTATATCGACATGGACGAAGACCAGTGCGTCATTCTGGAAAACGGCAGAAGAACCGCCAGATACTCCGACGAAGCGGAGAAGATCGCAAGACGGCTGGGCATGAAGAACACAAAAATAAAGGATCTCACCGCCCTGATCGAAAACATGTGCGGAAAAGCCTCCGAAGGCACCGCCATCCACCGGCTTTCCGCCAATTCCGCCAAAATCGTGCGGGTGATGGTATTAGACCGAAAAAAACGGCAGTACTTCCTCAGCTGCACGGATCTCAGAAGCAGCGACTTCCGCCAGCTTGCCATCTACGACGAGCTGACAGGACTGCCCAACATGCCCCTGTTAAGAATGCAGTCGCAGACATTCCTGAACCACATGGAAAAGCCTGCGGTCATCTATACCAACCTTGCCGGATTCAAAGACTACAACCGGGAATTCGGCTACAGCAGAGGCGACGCCCTTCTGAAAAAGACCGGAGACATTCTGCTCAGAAGCTTCCCGGATTCACTGACCGCCAGAATCGCAGACGACCACTTCGTCGTCCTGACGGAACAGAAAAACATGGCTGCCAACTTCGAGAGGGCATGCAAAAGAGTCCGCGAAGCCGCAGGCAAGGAAATGCTCAAGGCAGGCATCATCCGGATCACAAGCACCGACGACGTCATCGCAGCCTGTGACAAGGCAAGAGTGGCAGCGGACTCCATCCATGCAAGATACGACGTCAACGCCCGCTTTTACGACGATGAAATCCATAAGGCCTACCACAGGGAAAGATATATTATCACCCACTTCATCGAAGCCGTGGAAAACAACTGGATTCAGATCTACTACCAGCCCGTCATCAGAAGCACCGACGGCAGTCTCTGCCACTACGAAGGCCTCTGCCGCTGGTTCGATCCGAAGGAAGGATTCATCTCCCCGGGAGATTTCATTCCCATTCTTGAAAACGCAAGACTCATCACCAGACTGGACATGCATATGGCAGAACTGATGTGCAGAGACCTGGCAAAAAGAAAAGAAGCAGGCATGCCCCTGGTACCGGTATCCCTCAACTTCTCCTGGATCGACTTCGAAACCTGCAATGTGGGAGAAGAAGTCAATGCCATCCTGGAAAAATACGGTGCCGGAAAAGAACAGATCGTCATCGAAATCACAGAACGGTCCGTATCCAAGAGCGGCGAATTCATGCGCAGTCAGGTGGACAGGCTCCACGAAGCAGGATACGAAGTCTGGATGGACGACTTCGGCAGCGCATACTCCTCCCTGAACATGCTGAAAGACTTCGACTTCGATACCATCAAATTCGATATGAAGTTCATCGACGACCTTTCAGAAAACAAAAAGACAAGAATCCTCATGGAAGGACTTGTCAAAGTGCTGAAAGCCCTGGGCTCCGAAACCCTCACCGAAGGCGTGGAAACCAGAGAGCAGTACGACATCCTGAAAGACATCGGCATCGATCAGCTGCAGGGCTACCTGATTCATAAGCCCGCATCCCTGGACGCATTAATCGAAGAATTCCGTGCAGAAGCACATTGATCAGCTTGTCACGCCTGTTACCCCAGAATTTCCAGGCGCGGCAATACAACGGAAGCCGCACCACCCTGAACCTGCAGCTTCCAAAACAAAGGCCGGTTCCCTGTCAAAACCGGCTTTTTTCGTGTTCTAATAACAATACTGATTCCTTCCCGAATTCCCTCTCAAAATCATCCAGAACTTCCCGGGAAATATCCTCTCCCGCATACCTTTCCATCACCGCAAACAGATGGCCGGAGTGGTAAGACCAGGGCTGTACATATTCCATATGCTTTGAAAGATCTTGATCGGAAAGATTACTATCATACATCACCTGCCGGCAATGGTCAGACTCCATAAGGCTTTCCGTTGTCTCAAACCTCAGATCCGGATTGAAACCTTCCACGATCGCCTGATCCACAATGGAACAGTACACGCTCCCGATTGTTTCATTGACACCCATCTCATGAAACTGCAGAGCCCAGGGGCACCGTTCAATGATCAGCACCGCATCCTCTTCCATTTCATCATAATGGGAAAGGTTGTTTTCTCCCGCTTCTTTCAAAGAATCCGAAGGCACCCATTCCCCGTACCGGCAGTAAGAAGCGTAGTTCAATTGCTCACCATCAGACAATGCATGATCTCTCATTCTCCTTCCACGCTCATTGCCATACGCACGCACAGCTTCTTTAAATAAACTTTCATCCATCCTCATCCCAAAGGAAGCCGCAATCCATGCATGTGTTCTCTCATTCATTTCCATGTATTCATTATGACAGAAAAAAGAACGGACGACACATCAATGCCATCCGCTCTTTTAATTGTGTTAATGATTTCTTTCAGCTTTGCGTCTGTATTACTCCAGCTCAAACGCACCCGTATACAGCTGATAATACTGACCCTTCT
>Ga0065711_1048975_pt1 | contig 11537 bp, 9 predicted proteins | sample Hoacrofraction12_FD_59098 | JGI IMG/M metagenome (GOLD analysis project Ga0065711, IMG submission 59098) | Hoatzin crop microbial communities from Cojedes, Venezuela - Epithelial fraction 12 v2 (version 2) | ecosystem: Host-associated > Birds > Digestive system > Esophagus > Crop | place... | reverse complement strand
GGGTGCCGCTCCCCAGCGAGCCCCTGGGTGCCAGCCCCTGGGTGCCGCTCCCCAGCGAGCCCCTGGGTGCCAGCCCCTGGGTGCCGCTCCCCAGCGAGCCCCTGGGTGCCAGCCCCTGGGTGCCGCTCCCCAGCGAGCCCCTGGGTGCTGCTCTGCGGGCTTGCTGTCCCCGGCCCCTCCGCGGGGACGGCTGTGCATACCTGAGACAGGGGTTTGGGGCGAGCTGGTGGTTTTCCTGGGGTTGTGTTTCCCTTATTGCTAGTTCTTTACTAACTTTTCCTTAGCTGTGAGTTTTCGAGGAGAACGGAGGAAAACCAGTGACAAGAAGGCTCGTCTGACGATGGCCCGGGATGCGCTGACCTGGCTCCCAAATGCCAGGGCCCTGGCAGAGGTGTCTGTGGCGTTGTTCTGTGCTTAGCCAAGCGTACGGAGGAGGTGGGAGGAAGGCCGGGTTGGTCTGTGTTGCCGTTCTCAAAGCAGCTGCGAGACGTTGATATGCGGGGGCAATCTGAGATCCATTGGTGGGTGGACAACCCGTGCTCGACGGGGCCGGTGGCGTTGGATCGCAGTTGCGTTGGGACCGGCGGCGTTCCGTCCTTAGGGCGAGCGATGCTGCTGCCCGGTCAGGATGGAGCTCCTGCTGCGCTGTCCCTTGGGCGGGCGGCTGCGTGCTGCAGAGCAGGGTGGGTGCCGAGACCCGCTCCGGGGACACCTTCCTGGGTCCCTGGCTCTGGAGGAGGTACCCAGCGGCATGAGCACGCCTCGGTCCACGGGCACCTTCCCGAACGCCTCGGGAGGAAATGGCAGCGCAGCGAGTGCCCACCGCGCCCCAGCAGCGTGCGTTGCATTTTTGCGGCGTTGACTGCGTAACGGCTGTGCGTAGCTGCCTGTTCTACCCAGGAGCTCAGTGAGGATGCAATGCTCCTCCATCGCAGCAGTAAAAGGTGTTTGTGAAAGGCTAACTGTCCTCCTCCTTCCCCTCCCCCAGTTCACAGCTGGGAAATCAGCGCTGGTAGGGGAGCAAGATTCGTTAAAGCTCACCTGAGAAGTTGTTGTTAAGGCCAAGGTTCCTGAGCTTGAATCTGGCACCCTAATATTTATTAGTGTTAAAACCAGGCAATACCAGCCGTTTCCATCAGTGTAGGGTGACTGGAAGTGGCAGAACACTGACAGACACGTGAGGGACAATCTGTACGTAAAGCTGCAGGGCCGTGTCCTGGAATGACCCCGCAGCACCTGGCTGCAGGCACCGGGCAGGCGTTCCCTGTTGCTGGCTCAGATGCTGAATGCTGCGGCTTAATGCAGCCATGAGCCTGCTGCTTCATTTTGGCTTAAACTAGGACCTTTGAACCAAGATAGTATCAGGTTTGATTTAGAAGTGTGTGCACTTGTTCTCCTGGGTTAATGTTAAAATTATAAATAAATCTGAGAAATGTTTTCCAACTCTGAACGTTGCAATCTTGTGCTAATGTACAAGATTGAAAGTGAAATGGATTTTCATGATCCAAGCCAGCTCGAGCCTAAGAGAACAAGTGGTATATAATTAAAAAAACTGAGGCCAATTTGTTGTTAAAAGTCTCTGAAATGTTTTTAATTGGACTCCAGCTTTTGAATTACTTGAATAGTGCTTGAAAGTGTTATTCGTACCTTCCGTGTCATCTACATTTTTTTGTCTTTGGTTTGTCTTTTTCTTCTCCAAATCCTCACAAATGCTCTTTAAGATGATTTATATTGGCGTGGCTTCTAGGGGGTTGCCCAGAGCTTTCCATCCTAAAATAGTCGTGAGAGCCTTTTGGTGATTGTATGCCCGTTAAGGTAACACGTCTTGCCTGCGCACTGCGCAGACGCGTAGTAGGGGACCCGGTCTGCTCTGCTGACATTGAGGCAAAGGGGATCAGGGGGCAGGCAGAGACACTGAGACTGTTTGAAAGAAAAATAAAATCTCAGTGGAGCCAGGAATTGAATGCAAACCACTCCTATACCAACCACCAGATTATGCTGCCCTTAATGACGGTAATTAACTTCTTCCGATAGAATTTTCAACCTCATTTTTTATGCTCTGTGACTTTTCACACAGCCACTTACACCTGCGTGCATGCTATGTGTTGGTGGTCTTGTTTTGAAAAAGTGACCAGTCCACTTCCATTCCCATCCATCGTTCCCTTCCCCGTCCTTTAAACCCAGGCTCTTCCTCCCATTGAATTATTTTCACGTAACCTCAATATCTAGTGGAGTTCAGAGTGAGCGTATTCTTTCTATAAGTTGTTTACACCAAGCTTGTTAAAATTCAGTTGTCTTTGCAAAATATAAAATGGTTGTCTCCAAAGTCACTTGATGCGAGGTGGTTTTTTGTTTTATTTTGTCTCTCCCTCTCAGCAAAAACTTCTGCATTTTTCCTTTGGGAAAATTTAGCGTTTGCTTTTTCCTCAGATGGACTTTGAATTCCCACTGGTAAAGAATGTATTTTGTTGGCTCCAATAAGAGGAGGACATGTAATGTGTTTTGATAATTTAACTCTACCGGGATTCATGCTGAGGCTGCTTATGAGTTCACGTTTCAAACATTTATCTCTCTCTGCAGGAAAATCTGTTGTGACAAGCAGACTCACAAAACGGGCTTTTCTCTGGCCGTTTCCTCCTACCTGCTGAAATGGCAGGGTTTTGCCATTTCTGGATTTAAACACAGCACTCTTTCTGGCTGTGAAACAAACAGGAGGACAATAACCTTAGCGTTTCACCATGAAAAATTTCAGAGCACTTCAGAAACGCAGTTGCTCATCTTTCAGGTAAAATGCAATCACTTCTGAGCAGGAATACAGTACTTTATTTAACAGCTTGTATTTGCACTGCCCAGTTCTTCATCAAGAGTAACAAAGAGTCAGTGCAGCAATCGGAGCCATCAGTAAATGAGATGAACAGTAACTACACAAGCTAAAGAAGGCACGGATGCTGGACGTAAGGTTTTCTCCTTGGAAGGAAAAGTGCTGTGGGTTTTAACTGTGCTGCTGGTTATTCCAGTATTCAGTGAGCGCTGTTCTTTGCCTCTGACGCTGTGTTGTCCCTGCTGTGCTTCTCCAGCATCGCGTCATGATGCACGGTTGGGGAATGCACTGCGACCTGTACTCTGACAGAGCGGTGCTGGTTTGGTGGGTCGTTGCTAACCCTGCAGGTTGCAGATTTGTTGAGATGTGCTGGCTTGGCCCTGGTCAGAAATCTGTTGTTGTGACAGTTTAGTGAAATTGCAGTAAGGCAAGTCCTAGCTTGTCTGCGCTCATTGGAGCGGGCCAGGAACTCGGCAGAGGGGTGGAAAAGGCAATGCCGCTGTGTCTTCTCCAGTCCTATGCTTGTGAATAAAGCAGTATGTAGTCAGGGCATGTTGTGTCTGTCTTCATTTTCTTGGTCTCTTATACCAGCAGGTTGCTGCAAAATGGGAGTTTATTTCCATTTTTGAAGCTTCTTTATAACAAAAATTAAAAAAATAAACATAAAGGCATTTCTTTTGTGTTCTTCTGTGGTGAAACTTTTAAATAATCCATATATTATGACCTGTGTTTGGTGTTTGACTGCTTCTGAAAGTTTTGGCCGTTGTTGGATGTAGAAGAAAGTCAGAGCAGCGATCTAGTATAATATTGTGCAAATGCGTATCAACTTTTATTGGAGGAGCTTGCTTTGCTTTACATGGATAATGCTACCACCAGGATATTCTTCAGTCCTCAGATGTCAGGACCTTTACTCGGGTAGGCAGAGCGTTCCCCATCCTTGCTCTGCAGTGGTTGATAAGCATGGTGTGCGTGGAGCCCGTTACCCTTTCCAGGGAGAGCAGGATGTCCTCTGAGGCCGGTCAGAGCGCTCGGTGTTCGGTGTTGCTGATGGGGAGGCTGAAGCGCGCAGCAGTCGATGCGCTTGCTGCATTTCTGCATGCTTGTGCCACCTGGCAGGTACAAGTGAACAGCCTGGTGAGGAGGAGGAGGTCGTGTATCGATCTTATGGAGGAGGCGTGGGGAACGGGGTGATGTTTCCAAGGCAATGGAGGGAGCCCGTGTTGCACCGCAGCCGGGGCGTCCCTCGGGGGAGGCAGCCAGCCCTCCGTCCCTCGCAGCAGACAGGGCTTCAGTAGGCTTTATAGATTTCTTTACCTGTGCAGGTGGATGGGTAAATGTGGGGGAGCAGGCTGTTGGTCTTTCTTTTAATGAGATTAATTTGCAGTTTGGTCAGGTCCACTAATATCTGCAAGTGGGTGTGTGTGTAGGCTTATGTGCAGAAAGCTTCGCTGACAAGTGCCTCCTCAGAACAGAGACACACAACAGCATAATTCCCTACAAAGAGAGCTGCACAAAATTGCAAGGAGGGGAGGGAAGAGAGAAAAAGGCTGGTATTCCATTTGATCAGAAACGTTTGATTCAGCTTCTTGCCTGGAGCATCCCTCAGTTACGTGGCAGTGAGGAGTGACGTGCGATTGAAGAACACTGCATTCCAGCTTTTGAATCTTCACATCTACTGTCTGTGCCCTGAAAATGTTTTCTAGTAAATGTTCACTGTCTCTCCAGAGAATACACGGAGGTTGCTCTGCGTTCGTCAGCAGCTGGGAGCGGGCACCGGTTGCCTGCCCGGTCTGTCCTGCTTCGCTCTGGGGGCCCTGGATTCAAACCCTGCCGATGGGCTGAGCAGATGGTGCTGCGCTGTAAAAGTGGGGTTGGTTGTTGCACCTGAAACCTTTTTCTTTCTCATTTTTTATACGCTTTAAATTTTTTGTTCCTGGGCTGCAGACTGGGATCTAAATAATGTTCTGAGCTAATAAAGACTAATGATTGGCGTGTGCCTGGGAAGCGTGCGGCAGCGCGGAATTGGCCTCTGAGCTCCAGAGCTCTCGCTCCTGGTAAATGACTCTTCTTCCTCCCTGTCGTCAGGAGCTGAATTCCAGTTACTGTTCTCCGGGGAGCTGAGACTGAAATTACGGCCTGCAGCCCTGAGTGCTGCCTGAATTCGCGTCGTGAACCGGAGTCGTGCGTGCGTGGCTCACCCCGGTGCGGCTCTCTCGCGCTTCCTCTTCTGTCCACCTCAATGCTAGTGGCACTCGGGTGCTTCTTCCCTTTAGTAAACCAGGCCTCTCATTTCACAGATTAAATATGGTTTTCATCCAGTGAAATCCGAACAGCTTGCTAAGGTTGGGTCGCTGTCCTTCTTTCACAGATGGGTCGGCTGAGGCACAGAGATGAGTTGGCGTGGAGGCAGGGGATGGCACGGTCCCTGTGCTTCCCCTGCAAGCTGTGTTTGCCGGAACACGCTGCCTCCCACGTGTGGAAATGCAGGCCAGGTCCGAGCTGGAATTTAAACAGGCCGAGCTGCACAGCTGTCCTGTCCCCTTGCCTTTGCTGAGCCATGCTCTGCCAAAGTGCTGTCATCTAGATGATTTCAAACCTTTAGGTGAGGTTTGGAACAAGGTTTGTTGGGTTCCTGCCAAGACAAACAGATATCAAGCTTGTAAATCAACAGTGATGTGAATAAAAATGTGAGGATTGCTGGATAAAGAGGATAATCCAGATTCTTCCTGTGTGAGTTCCTGTCACGAGACCTTCTTGCACCTTTGCTTCTTTCTTGGTATCCTCTTACTCCTCCACCTCCCACTGCTTTACTGTAAGGTCCAAAGTTGTTATAGCCATGTCAGAAATACCAGTGGAAAGAAACAGCTTGCCTGGTTTGGAGTTCCTGTTTGTGTGCAGGCCATGCTGCTGAGCTTGTTGGTACAGAGGAGCCACACAGTGGTCACCTGCCAGATAATTCACTCTTTGTTGGGTGCCAGGACAGCGGGAAAAATTGTTTTCAAGTTAAAAAAACCCAAAAGTTTGAAGAAGCAAGTATCTAGTAAGATCTTCTGCCCCAGCAGCACTTACTTGCATGTATTGAAAGTGATGGCATTTATTTAGGCAGAGTGTCCTAGCCCTGTAACTGTAGCTCATAAATGAGAGAAGCCAAAAATGGTTGTGGAGTTGTATCTGGAAAAGCAAGTGCTCCGTGGCCAGGAAGGAAAGAGTGTCTGATAAATGACTTGGTTGAGGCAAGTAGGTTTCATCTGGTATCAGGCTGAGGAAGCCATTGGGGGAGGAATAAGGTAGCAGATGAGTGGAGGGTAACTGCAGCCACTTTTCAAGAGCCTAATTGTAAAGTTTGTCTGTTTTCCTCCTAAATTGTTGAAAGTCAGTAATCTGCAATGAATTCCCTCTGGAGCTTTGACACATCAGCCTTGAACCTGGAGAGGAACTTTGTTTTAAACCAGTAAGAAGGGTAATAAATGTAATTTTACTTGCTTTAATTGTCAATTTGTGTCTAGAAGCGAAAACCAAAGGCACCATCTTCTCTATTATTTTTGTATAGTGTCTGGTGCAGCAGAGCTTTGAGAGCTTCATTTCTAATTACTGTGGCATATGAAGTCCCCAGAGAGGAGAACAGTTGCTGTAAGCCTCTCTTGGGATGTACATCTGTGTAGCTCAGGGGTTCTTTGTTCTTGAAAAAGAGCAGAATGCCATAAGTGAGCAGAGCACATGGCAGGACGTAATCTTGTTTCATGAGAAGTAACTATACGCAGGAAAGCTGAGGGTGAATCCTATAAAAAGTTCTGTGCAGCTCTTGGGAACTTCTGCTGAAGAAGTTCTCCAAAGGGCACTCTCAAATAATTTGGCCTTTTATGGGGTATGCCCCAAATAGACCTGTCCTCATTTTACCTCATCCCATGAAAGGCTGCTCAGGTTTGTCCTTCCTTTCCCTTCTTAAATGCTTTTTTCCTTCCTTCCATACAAAGAGTAACTTGCATGAGTTATAAAGTCTTTTGGTGATGGGGAATGGACAAGCAAAGGTTGAAACTGGAACTCCCAAATGCGGTGCCGGTTTGTGTTGGGATCTTACAATCACCTCTTTTTATTTCTTTATTTTAGGTAAAGCAGATCATGGAAGAAGCTGTTACCCGGAAATTTGTACATGAAGACAGCAGTCACATCATCGCCTTATGTGGTAAATGACAAACAAAAGAGCTAACACTACACAATCTTACTTTTCCTATAGAAATGTGTTTTCTCTGCTTGTAAATGCAGGGAATTAAATATTAGAAATTATGGAGTTCAGGGCCTTGTAATCCCTTCTTTACAGTGGCTACATCTGTGTGTACATTACAAATAAGAATTAAAATGGCATTATCCAAAATAAGTACTAAGCCAAAACAACAAGGCGATTTACTCGGAAGCACGGGTAGGTTAAATAGTATGTATTTGGAGACAGGGTACAAGCCAGGGAATACCTGCCAAAAAATGAAGTTTTTGCAGTCATGGGTTACAATCTGGCAGCTCCCTTCCAGCTGAAAGTGCTTTGTTCTGTAAATTGTCTCAATGTATTTGAAGAATAAAGTGTCTCATTTTGAGTGTAGGTGACAACCAGCCAAACAAGTCATTGAAAGAGCTGTTGCTTTTTTTAAAAAGAGAAAGGATGGAAATCCCAGTGACTTTTCTAGCCAGCATCGCATCGCTGGCTAATTGGCATGTTTCAGACCTTCACCACACTCTGCTCTCCACCATATGCTGTATTACATAAATGGTGCATCTGAGAGGCTGAAGTCTAGGCTTTGGCACTGTGGACATTCTTGTATATTTTTTGATGTAATCAGCGAGCCATTATGTTGGTGACTTTTCCTCATGACTGTATTTTGGAAGTTGCATTACCAAGAATTAGCAAGAAAATAAAATCTCTTTGGAGATAACATCATGTACACCAAGGGCAGCTGTTGTTTCAGAACTCTCTGAATCAAGCAAAGCCGGAATAAACTATAGAGTAGAATCATAGAATGGTAAGGGTTGGAAGGGACCTTAAAGATCATCTGGTTCCAAACCCCCTGCCATGAGGGGGACAGCTTCCACTGGACCAGGTTGCTCAGAGCTCCATCCAACCTGGCCTTGAACACTGCCAGGGAGGGGGCAGCCCCAGCTTCTCTGGGCACCCTGAGCCAGGGCCTCACCACCCTCATGGGGAAGAATTCTAAAATTTGGTGGTGGTTTGCCTGGCCCCTGCAGACTTAGACTGACGTTTGTGTGTTGTGATGATGGAGTGAAGCAGACCTGATGTGGGTGTGTGGTTAAAGGATGGTTCAGTGCTGGGTTGTCAGTAGAGCTCAGCTCCTGAAGGCTCACACCAAGTACTCCTTTGGAGACTTAGCCGCCTCATTCGGTGCCTGGGAAGGAGCTGTTGGCTGCTGGTTCAACAGTTCTGAAATCTAGCCCATAATTTACTAGGGCCAATAAAAATTTAACACTATTCATCAGACTTCGGTGTGTGGAGAAACATCACAGCAAGATACTGCTGAGAATTAAAGCTATGTATGATTGTAAATATGTATGTTGGCCTGTGAATTCTTGGCTGCTTTCTCTTTGTGCTTCGAATTGAAGCCTTGACTGGGAGCGATGCTGAGAATGATTGGAGAACAGCCATCATCGAAACACCTCTGGATTTCACAGAGTGGAGCATTTGCAGCCAAACATACCCAGTTATGTGTTGATGACAGTGGAGAGGTTAAGAAGAGTGGAGGTTAGATTTGGCTTTGGAGAAAAGTGAACTGTTACTCAAAGCAAAATTCAGATAAAAGTAACCTTTTCCTGTTGCAACATTGAAATTCCACCTTGCTCTGCCGTGTGTGGTTATTATGTATGCACAGCTAATCTTACACTGGCCCACTTGCTGTTTCCAAGTTATCTTTCCCTTACAGCTTTGGAGAGTTTATTCATCGCTGCATATTCAGTGCAGGAGTGCAAGATTTGGCTGTGTTCTCTGGCTAATGTTTTAGTGCTATTGATACAGACTGTAGCCGTTTCCTCCATTTAGGTGGTGGTGATGTTAAATATTCCCCTTTTATCTGCTATGTATTTGTACTATAGGAGAAAAAGTACCTGAGGAAAATAGTCCCGAGGTCAGAGCAGGTGAGGGGCCCCTGAGGCTGTGCCCTTGCTGTGGGCTGCCTGATTGATCTGGAGACCTCCTGGTGCGGTGTGTCTGTTCCCTGCCTTTGAAACGGTGTTCTGTAAGATGTGCTGCGGCACTGATGTAAGGGGTGGTGGGGCGGCAGCTATTTCTGTAAGAATCTGTTCGGCCAGAATTAGCAATACTCTAAAATCTTCTCCATATTTCTCCCTTCCTGCTGCTGTGATTGCAGTTGGTTTTGTGTTCCGAGTTCTGCAGGCTCTGAAGAACTAATGACTCTCCGTGAGCTGCATTGTTAGTGCCTGGCAATCCTGCCTGTCCCAAGGAAGTACTCCAGCCTGCAGCTGCTTTGAATGTAGGACTTCATTCACTCTAAACCAAAGTAGGTGAAGCTGAATGTTCTGCTGTCACTTCAGCTAATTGAATGGAGAAACCGTTTCCAGTAGATTTGGCTAACGGCTCCTGGCTGGGCCTCTCCTGCGTGCAGCTCTCTTCCCTCCCCCACTACGGTTTCATGTGCTTCTTCAAGAGGTTTTTCCTTTCTGTTTAAAATTAGATTGGCTCAGTACATGAGTCATTTTCAGTGAATCTTTGTTACAAATATAGAATTCTTCTGAATCATTTTACTCTCCTACAGGGCTGAGTTTAGCAAGAGTCTTTTTAATTAAAGATGTGGTAGTTGATTTTCAGGGCCTGTCTGCATCAGTAACTGAAAATTTCCGAGCTCTTCTAGGTCCTAAATGGCTGAAGGTGCCAATTAAATAATGCGTGCCACTTTCCCCCCACCCTTCTTTGATGCCCCTTTGTTACGGTGCACGAAACTCCAGGGCTGAGATGGTGGTCACGATGTTCACTGTTCAGCCCTGTGCTGGACCACAGCATCTCTGAACAGAGCTTAGGAATATCTCCTGTTAAGCAGAAGGAAGATTTTCTTGTAAGATTACTGCAGGGCGTTGAGCCTGAGTGGGTTTCCTCGCAGGCTGGCTGGCCCTTGAAATGTGTCTCTGGTCCTCAGTTCAACCCCTGGGATGCAGCTCATGTTGTGTAGGGTTCATTTGCAGGTCTGGCAGAGCTTGTATGGGGTTTGACTCTCTGGAGATACGTTGGCATCCAGCAGGTAGGAGGGCCCCTTTCCTGCCCCAAGGTCTCCCTGAGGAGACCACGGAACATGTGTGTGTGTTAGGATAGGAGACCCGGTCTCAGCACTATCTGTCGAACGCACCGGACGCAGTGTTAAGCAGTGAGCTCGCCCTTGCCAGCCTCTGAAGGAAACTCTGCCCTCCGCAGCCAGGGCCGCTCCGTGCCGCCCGGGCTGTCCCTGGAGGAATGATGCTTCTCGGCAGGCCAGTTCTGCTCATCCACTGGGAGAGACTCGTTGTAACCACAGTGACTGCTTACAATCTGCAGGCTTTGCCTGTGAGGTTTAAGAGAAGCAAAACAGTGCTCACATTTTCATCTTTGTGGGGAAGCAATGAATGCGGATGTTTTTGCATTTGTTCTCAACCCAGTTTATAACCTAGTTACATTCCAGTTACTCTTTCATCCTGTCTGATTTCTAAAAGATCTCGTTCCGTGGTTCAGTGTAGACTGTGTGCAGTGTGGCTCGTGTGCCATGTTGGGACAAAAAAATCCTGATTTCTTAGGGCTACGTGTTCCTACTGAGTGACTTTCACCGGTATTGTGTTGTCAGTCCGAGTATAATGAAATGACGCAAGTTCTGTGGGCATTCGTAGCATCTTCAGTGGACAGGCCTTTCTGCTAGAAACGGGATGTGGATGTTTTCAGCCTGGGTTATCTGGTGCCGTTTCCTTAGTAACAGTAGCTGCCATCGCATGACGTAGGGACGGTGCCTTGCTCGTTAGCCGAGGGCCATCTCTGCGGACCGGGGAGAACGCTGTTGCTCTCTGCCTGCATCCCTCCTCTCACCAGCTTCCCCAGAGTTTTCACGGCTGTGTTCTCGCCAGGAATATGAGCCCTTCCCAACTTTTACACTTCTGAGGGAAAGGGGGAAGAAAAAGGAAGCTTTTCTTCTGTCTGTCTCTGCAGTTACCGAAGGTGTATTTACCAGTAAGCAGAGTTTTCCAGTTCAGTGCATTACACTCGCTGTGTTTGAAAACTGCCTGCCGCTTTGCTAAGCCTTTTTCTGCGTGGCTGCCCATCTTTAGATCTGACAGTAAGATGCTACTATAAGCAAAGAATTAAGAGCATGTCTACATTGGCTTCATACAGCAAACATAATGGAACATGCCTTATTCGTGAATGGGTCCAAGGCAAGGTTACCCAAATGGTGTTCTTGGTGTCTTCAAGGGCATGTAGCTCACGTCATGGATCTCACAGGACTGATTGTCTCCAAGCGGTCTCTTTTATGTGTCCAGTCAAGATCTTTCATTAACTCACTTTTTAATATTTCTTCTCTTTTCCTCCTTTCATCTAAAAAACATAAATAATTGTACAGAGGGTTTCACAGAAGCTAGACATGTGCCAGACTGGGATATCTTTACTCCAGATGGACAAAGCCAGTTCAAACTGTGCTTAATAACACTCTTCATCTTGTCAAAAAAAAAAAAAAAAAAAAGGCTTTCA
>Ga0065711_1048974_pt1 | contig 11538 bp, 4 predicted proteins | sample Hoacrofraction12_FD_59098 | JGI IMG/M metagenome (GOLD analysis project Ga0065711, IMG submission 59098) | Hoatzin crop microbial communities from Cojedes, Venezuela - Epithelial fraction 12 v2 (version 2) | ecosystem: Host-associated > Birds > Digestive system > Esophagus > Crop | place... | reverse complement strand
CCTATAGGAAAGATGGGGACAATCTTTTTAGTAGAGACAGCAGTGACAGGACGAGGGGTAATGGTTTTAAACTAAAACAGGGTAGGTTTAGGCTGAATATAAGGAAGAAATTCTTTACAATGAGGGTTGTAAAACACTGCAACGGGTTGCCCAGAGAGGTGGTGGAGGCCCCATCCTGGAAACATTCAAGACCAGGTTGGACAGGGCTCTGAGCAATCTGATCTAGTTAGTGGTGTCCCTGCTCGCTGCGGGGGGGTTGGACTAGATCAACTCTAGAGGTCCCTTCCAACCCAAAACTTTCTATGATTCTATGATTCTATGATTCTATGATTCTATGATTCTATGATTCTATGATTCTATGATTATGGGCAAGATGATTCTCTAGTATGTGAGATACTTCACACGCCAAGGAAAAATACCGTGGACTAAAGTCACATCTGCTCCCAGCAGGATCTTCAGTGTTTTGTACTTCCTTTCTCCAGTGATGAGACTTAGCAGACACATACGACTGTGCAAGCACACCAGCTAAGCCTGTTGTGGGCAGTCTGATCCCTTTCTTATCAGGAGGTGCTTTTCTCTGGCCCCTTTTGATGCCCAAGATTAAGAAATCTATGACTTCTTAGACAGGTTTGGTGACTGCCTGAATATTCTCTCTTAGGCCAACACAAGCATGTGCAACCACAGGAGTAGCCCCTGTTAATGCAGTTAAATATTGATTGCTAGTATTTATACACAACACTAAAGACCTGCTTTCAGCTGCTCTTTGTTCCGAAAAAACTACTTAATAAAACTCTTCTGACATGCCCTCACTTTATCAATTTTAGTGCTAGGAGCATGAGCAAGAAAACCATCACAGGGATGATGGGAAGCAAGGGAGATGGGCAGTGCTTTAGCAGAAATTGACAAGTCATCCCCTTCAAGAAACACTACTTCTGCTGGTGCTTTTATTTTGGTTTGTTTTGCTCTTTTTCAGTTTATTGCTTATTTTAAAGCTTTTAATTTAAAAGACAAAAACTGATTTGGTCTCTTTCTTACAGATGAAGGATGTAAATGGAATTATTAACTGCAAATACCCTTCACGTAAATTACTTCATGGCAGAAAAAATGCCTCAGGCTGTAGAGATTCCTACTAAAACAACATGCACTCAGTAGACAAGCTTGAGGAAAAAACAGTATTGGTCTCAAATCTCCTTAAGCAATAGCAATCCAAGGTGTTATTTGAAACAATAGTGGATGACATTTTCAGATAATATTGAGTTAGACTCTTTGTTCAACATGTTCTTTTCATATCAAAGTCATTCTTCAACAGGAAAAAGATTCAAAGTTATGAAAACAATAGCCATGCAACCAGAGGTAAAGAACATTTTACCAGCAATGGCAGGCTCCTTGATTATACAGACCTAGAGTGGAAAATCCAAAAAAGGGCAAATTCCTGTTACTTAAGATGTGCCAGGATACCATTCCAGATGGCAGGTCAGACACATTGCTGGATTAATGACAGCAGGGTAAATACTGGACTACTGAATGTCCAGTGCTTTGCACCAGAACTATGAAGATACTGTCTCATCTAACTATCATGAAATGAAAGTCATTTAACAAAGATATCGCTTTTATTCCTCTTTCCCCTCCTCCAGTTGTCATCATGGAAATCTAGCACATTCTGAATGTTGAAGGTAGAAGAGCACATGGAAAACATACGGTTCACGTATGCTCGTATCATTACAGACAGGCAATAGTCTCAACTGTATTTTCTTGATGGGTAAGATTAAGGGGAGCTGCCATGTAATGGAAGGTGCTCTAACTTCTCAAGTGCTGAATATCTGCTTTACATAAGACAGTGATTAAGCAAGGTTTTCTTATTTTAAAATGTTTGATAGCATAGATCCTAGACCTGCTGAAGACCTAGCCCTTCTGCTTTGTCCAGGAGACCCTATAAACTCTCTAATGTGATGCCCTAATATTGCAGTACCTTATCTTTGACATTCATTTCATTTAAATATAAGACCAATAAGGACTTACACTTCAAGATACTCTAAAAATCAGTCTTTTATATTTCTGATACTTTGATTTAATTCAGAACAGGAAATAGTCTCCATTCAGTCTCTTCTCCCCACCACCACAACAACAATCCTGGTCTGCTTTAAAGTATTTTATGAGAAGATATAAAGATAAAAATTGTTTACACTAGCCACTTGTCATCTAGCAAAGCTATTGTTCATTCCAAGTGACTTCATAACTGGATATGCATTGACAGCCAATACCTACTCTTTTGTAAGCATACCCTGCCTATTTAATTATTATTGAGATGGAATTAAAAGCTTTCTTTCCCTTTCCCTAAACAATTGTTGTTTGCTAAATAATTTGGGCCAGACTCATACAAACTTTAAGGCTTCCATGGAAAAAAAAAAAAGCAAGCAATGTTTTGGCACTACTTTTTGGCTTTTAAATAGCCAGCATGAGTGAAAAAAAAAGCCACAATTAATACATCAGAGGGCTCTGCCAGGCTTTTATAGCATTACAGGATTTTTCAGCTATAAAGAAACATATTGAATCTTTAGAGCACAGCCCATTCTTCACTGCTTCAGTTGTCTTCTTTTGTTTACAAGTCCCTGCCATCCTTCTCTGTGAATTGAATGCTAAACTGTCTCTGGAGAGACGTTATATTGCTTACAGAATGCCTCAGCAGATGGTGCTTCCTGTTGCAACAGAAGGCTGTGATTACACCTGAACTCTTCAAGAACTCTAACTTAAATAGAAAAACAAGATAAATGAAAGTCTTAAAGCTCTATCCTTTTCCTCCTCTGTTCTTCCACATTCTGGGAAAAAAAAATCTAGATTTGGAAACTGCTAACTTTCTACCAGAATAGTTTGCCCCAGCCTGTATTTATATTTTGTTACTCCAAACCTTGCTATAGCACTGCTCCTTATAGTTATAAAATAGAGTAAACCTCCACCAGGAAGAGTCCAGAAATGCAAAATGAAGCACCACAAACACCAGCTGGATTCAAAAGTTCAATGTTCTATAGCAGTTTGCCACTGAATGTGAAATGGACCTTTTTACAGAAGATGTATGAAGTCTTTGCAGCAGCATTTATTCCTTCTATTCACCTGATCTGTTAGTATCTGTAAAATATGAGAAACCCTTAGACTTAATTTTAGGACCTCATAGTTTAAAACCAAGAACCATAAGAGCAATTGAATATGTATTTATTTTCTTGATAAATAGCAGATAAATAATTATCATTGAAAGGCTTGCCATCTGGAATAAAGAATTCCCGTGAATTACTTTTCCATTGTCTTTATATCCCAAACACTGTTCTTCACTACTTCTACAGACTGCATGCAGAGCTCATACAGACAAGGCAGGACAGAAAGTGGTCAATATTACTCTCTGTATGTATTAGTCCTACAAATGAATGTCTTTTATCTGGCAGAGAAAGGATGTTGTCGGTTGCATGGCTGCATCAGGCTCTGCCTACCTCTATCATTGCTGTTTTGAACTTTTATGGTCTGCGAGCTTTCAGCCATCACCTAGGTTCAAATCAAAACCCATGCTCAATTCATTTGTAGAGATTCAGGTGGCCAGAGACCTCTTGGGAACTTGCAAAACAGAGACAGATGAGAACAGGTTCTGTTCCTTCTCTTAAAGGAGTTTAATTGCTTCCCTCTCTACATGATTATTTCATTTCTACCGGAGTTCATGCTACAGAAACAAAGCCACCACGTTTTTCACAAGGGGTATAGGGTGCTACTACTGCATGGATCTGCGCACATATTAGTGGCTGTTCACTGAAACTGAAAAGGTTACCTTCTTCCAGTTCTCACAATCATATCACAGTATTTCTACACTCCCCATCACAGAAAGCCTTCCCAGATTGAAATAAATAGAAATTAAACTTGTATGTGGGTTCAGCCACTTCTATCCACATCTCGTTTTTCATACAGAGGATTCATTAGTTTCATTGCAAACCTTAACAGAATTAAGTTATTGACGTTTTCAGTGAAATTTCAAAATTCTCACTATACAAAACCTTTTATAAAAGCTACTCGTTTAAAAAAAAAATTCTTCAGAATCTTACAGGTTTAAAACCTTATTAATTTCTTACAGCTTTTTTGGGTAGGCAAGTTTTCCCCAAGAAGGAAGTTGTGACAGATCTGAATAGCAGAAGGCAATTATCAAGTTCATTTCTTGAAATGGGGGTAATCAGGAGATTGCTGGTGAAAAATTCCTCTGCATGTTTTCCCCTGCATTCTCAGAATACATCTATACAGTGTAACAGAGAAGCATTGAAGGTAGCCCAGTAATTGTGCTACTGCAGTGGTTCACAGCAGCTTACAAAGCTCTGACTAGACTAATCTGCACAGGATCTGCCTTGGCTCTGCTGGTTCGACACTGTGCCTTGCTCCTGGTCCCCGTGTCCATGTTCCCTCCCACTGCCCTCTCTCCCCACCTGCCAAGCTCAGCCATGGTTCAGCGCAGCCCAGGGAAGAAGGATGTTCTCAGGCCCTTCTGTTCAGTATCACATTTCTTACTGACTCAGGTATCTGGCCGGTACATCCCATCCTACGGCTCACAGATAAGAAGAATTGATATGTGCTGACCCATTGTTTAATAATTAAGATAGCACTCAGTCATTACTTAGAACAAGCTTGCCTGGCAATCTAAAAAGAGTTCTCTAAAGAAGATGCAGGGGAATAACTAAAACTTAGTTCAAATATCATTTTCTTTTAAAAGCAAGACTAATTCTGGCTTTAGTTAACTAGATTAACTTCTTTTATGTGTCACAGACCTGCCTAGTTACATAAGCACTTAAGATGGGCAAATATAGGAACTGGACAGGGCTAGCATTTTTGTTAGAACACACAAATGAGAAACTAATTCACAATTAATAGGTCATGTGTCAGCATGGGGAGTGATGCAAATTTAAACACATGAGAACAGATGGCAGTATTTTCACCCATACTAATTACATAGGGGTCAAAACCTGGCGGTCATCTCAGATCCCTTCCCTTCTTTTTCTTTTTCCTGTACATCTCTAACAACAACATATCTTGTCACCTGTCAGCTGTGATGTTTTAAAAACCTCTTCACTAGTCGTCCTCCCACTGTGGTGGAATCAAAGAAAAAAAAAGCAGCTCATATCAGTGTCTTCTATCATCATTAAGACAATATATTGCAAATTCTGTAAACATCCTACCTTATGCAATTTATGTCCTTCCATACTTCCTTCACTCCCCCTCAGTCCTGACGTCTGCTCATCTGCTGATACCAGTTACATAATTTCAAGTTCCTCATGTTTACCTACTGTTTTCCTGCAGTTGCTTATCTGTTGATACCGGTTAAGTGATTTCATCTCTCATATACACCTACAGTTTTCCTCTCTTGTGTCTCTCCTCAGAACAAAAGCTCTGTCCATAAGCTATCTATTTGAATAAACTTCTATATTATATTTTCTATTTTGAAAAAAAATAAAACAAAAACCTACTTATCCTGTAATGGGAGAAAAAGAACAAATTAACAACTGCTCAGTCACTGTCACCTGTGTCTTTACTCTTCTTGTTTGCTGATAAATACAGGTGGCTTAGTCACTGCAGAAAATGGTAGTGTTGCCTTTTTTAAATCAGAAAGGTAAGTCTCAAACTCAGACACATTAAAAAGGCTCCTGTATTCTCAGCCACCACTCCGAATACAGGGTAGGTTCTTTTTTGCGCAGTTAAAGTTGTTGCAAATTGGTCGGGACAGCTTCAGCAATCCAAAAATCTACAGCTAGGACAACATTATTTTTTCAGCCTGGTGACACTTCATAGTTACAGCTTAGTTGTTTTGAGTATCAGCCTGTTTCCTTCTTTCCCCTAAGACTAGTTCAGAAATCTCCTCTGTTATTTAAATTCCAGTGACCATTTTCACACATTTTTCATGGTATTATCAAAAATAATGCTTCCTATGGGTGTCCCTTGCTTTTGGGCAGAAATCTGAGCCCCTGCCCCGAGGACGATACCAGTGTCACCATCACCTTTTTTTCTGAATGGAATTTTTTTTCTTAGGACTGAGATTTCTGTTTCTCAGAAGATCAACTTAAACCTTCCAAGGTCCAGATAAACACTTTCATGTGTTTGCCAAATTTTAAAATTGCTACTTATTGGACTCTCTGAAATGCAGTAATCCCCTGTGCATTTTTGTGAGGTGCTTACAAAAAATTAGTCACCCCAGATACAAGCAAAATATCTCCAAACTTACCAGGCACAATTTTTAATGGTTTTTGGTTTGGAATGGGCTTGCACAGACAATAATGCAAGGGAACTGGACTAAGCAGTTGCTGAAGCAGCAGTCCTATGTGGAGATACATGGAAAGAGCGACAGGTTCAAGCAATAAACCTCACTAGCTGGATACATGCAAAGACGGATCTAATGCCAGTAGTTCTTCCTAGATAAAGAGATTTACAAATGCTTTTTTAGAGGTGGGCAAAACATTTTTCACAAATGATGCATTCCAAGAGTACTAGAAATAACATATTTCACTGGATCCTCAAAATTCAGCACATCAGCTACTGTTCATTACGTTCCTCATCTGAGTGATTATGGGACACCCATTAGAGAAGCAGCCAATGATCTTCAAGACCTCTGTGTCTTCATCCTCACACCTATCTTCTCATGTATATTCACACTGTAGATATGCTTCTGAAATGGGGTAGTGAAGGGAAAAAATGCAGAAGTCCTGTATTTTCAAAGGAATTTAATATATAAATACTACTGAGAAACTGGTTAAAAGGAGCTTACATAACATTGGCAGAAAGTCAATGGTCGGGTACAAAACTGAATCCAAGGCTTACTAATGACATTAGATAAATGCCCTTAGTCCCAAATCTCCTTTCCAATGCAAAATGATTACCTAGCTTTGATATTACTGGGACACTGTGTATGATCATCGGGAAAGAGGTAAGTCAACTTTCACAGTCAGACAAGCCAAAAGAGTTGTATTTCCCTACACTGAAAATATCCCTAGGTTTCCAGAGTCAAAGTTTAGTGTTGCAGGTACTTCAGCATGAACATTAACCAGAATGAAGATGACAATATGAAAAAATAAGTCTAAGATCTTCCTTTTTACTCAGTTCGAATGACTTCTGAAAGTTTCTGGTGTCAGACAGTTTCAGAAAGTTCCACTGTCACTACCTGAATGAAATCACATATTCCACTTCTCTCCAGGATGTCACCAAACTTGAGATACTCAAGATGCTTATCAAATTTCATAGCATGTTTACCAGGCTGCAACAATGATGATTAAAAAAAAGTCTCGTGTAAGAAAAATTCGTACTGCTACCAGTTCAAGCTGATGTAAACCTACCAAATCTCACTCAGACTTTATGGTTGAAGTTTCACAAGAAAAATTCTAATATGAAATACTAAAGTTTTGCACTTTTTCCCCTGCAATTAATGCTTCAGTTCAGGAAACAATATGCAATGCACACGAACAGAAAAATAGTGTGGTTTACAACGGGATATATATACACTAATAGTAGAAAGTTTGCTGAGATATCGAGTTTTAAACGGAATTTGGTTTTAAAGTGCTTCTTCCCAAGACACGGCAACTTCAGCAGGAAAACGTACATGCAACAATGACCCATGTTCTCAAAAAGTACGTGTACTTTAAGCATCTTTAAGACAGTTGCTATCTTATCAGCTAACTTTATTACTACTTTGAAGAAACAAACTCATCTAACAGAATTCAAGTGCTGGAAAAAAGAAGCAGAGGTCTTAGGCAAGTTATCAGGTTGAGAAATGACAGACTGTTAAAATTATTCATATTCTGTCTATGTAGCATGAAATTTGAGCATCGATATGTAGGAGATCCAGAGGAAAGAAGATATTTGAAAACATCTCAATGATCTTCCATTTTTTTTCGAACTATTGTTAGACTAGCAGATTCTAGTCACTATGTAAAGCTGTACAGTATATTTATTTGCATTTGTTGCCGGAGCAGTATAACAACTGTCAGCCAGGTCTTCACAAGAAGAGGAATTTATGCCTATAAACTAAGCTTTATTTATGCAAATATCAAAGTTTATTTTAAAATCAGTATACACATACAGTACATAAAGACGGGGAAAGATTTTTTTAAATAGCTTTAAACAGTATTGATAAGGGAGTGTTTCTCCAGGTAAGGAGAGAAGGTAAGACAGCAACGTTTTAATCTAGGAAGCAAGAGTTCCGGAACTGACAATTATTCCTGTATTTCCCCTTGTTATGGAGGACATTATGTGCTTCAAGTTACGAAGAAATTTGCAGACTATTGCCCTTGGTTCCTAAGCAGCAGTTAAGGAGCATTCCTTAAGTGATCTATATTTTAAAACTTTGTAAAAGTTTTCATAAGCTTCATTGTACAGCTCCTTCTCCAACCCCCAAAAACTTTCAGCCAAGAATCATGATCAGTCATGATGACCAACCAACTCTCTCTCTGTTTGGACTTAGGTCAGATCATGAGTAGCACTATGTAAATAACATATTAGTTGCACAGTTAGGCACTAAAATGTTGTAAGAAGGATCTTTATCAACTTGACTGTTTAGATGTGAATTTCTTACAACACTATCCAGAAACAGTTCCCATTTAATAGCAGCTTTCAGGTTGTTAAGCTACAAAGTATTAAGCTATATCTGCAATGTTTACAGTTCAAATGCTGGGGTCTGCAATGAAATGTACTCCAGGATTATTGTGAATATCAGCATGTACTCAAAACTTTTGCATGCTTTACTGTCACGCAGGGAGGTTAGTATTTGACCCAAGAACAATAAAAATTCTATATAGATTTTACAAGGGTGAAATAAAGTGTCTATTGATACTTAATAGAATTATTTATGAATTTACAATAGCCTACAGGATTTAGTAGAGAATAATAGCGTCTCTACATTTTCAACCATCATATAGAATTAAGTCATATATGAACTTTGTCAGTGAATAAATCAGACTTAAGTATGTGTCTGAATTACACCTGTAGATCACAGCAAAGTGAAGAATGTGCATAACTACACGTCAGTCAGATGGCAGGCATAATCATTGCCATACCTTGTGAAAAGGACATTACTTTTTTGAAAATAAGAGATTACTTCAGCTGAACATCTTTGAGTTACCGCTTTTAAGTATGGAGCAACTTCAGATTGGAAAGCTGATTCATATTTTGTAATATGAACATACATCTAATGGAAAACTTCATGAATGCTGGAATTAAATCATGTTAGCTAAGAAATCTTATACTTTAAAAGTACATAAACTTTCTTTTCCATAATCTATGAGGGCAGTTCTGTTCATGATAACCAATGAGCAACTGACTTGCAAATAAATAGTTTTGCTTGGCCAATTAATGATTACTGTTCAGTAATCTCCTAAAATGTTACTTTGCCTTGCTACTCATCAATACACTTGCATTCCACCAAGGATGGAAGGTGGCATCTCAACTAAAGGTAAATAAAGTCGCATTCTTTCCAAAGGGTTGTACTAGATGTTGCCCTTTCAATGATACCCTTCAGGTTTCTTTTGCACTGCCAGAAATGACATTTTCTTAAGCATTTGACAGATGTAGGTACATAAAATTAAAAAAAAAAAAAAATCGTCAGTTAAGATACGTCAACATTATACGTACAGAGAAAGAAGCTGTCCAGAAATTCATGCTTTGTCCTTCCCCCTCAGCCCAATCAAGGGGACCAAAAGTGAGGAAGGACACCACAAAAATTTTACAACATTCCTGAATTAATGCCATAGTTCCACTTTCTCCTTCATGGGGTTGTTACCAATATGTAAGGAGCTTGCTTTTTTTTTTTTTTCCCCAACACAGCACCAACCTACGTAGGAAATATTTGGGAAAGAAGAGCTGATCCTCGTCAGACACATTATTAATTTCTCATCTCACGTTTGTGCACTCGTTAAGAATCAGTGCAGTTTGCTGATACCCAAGAAAAATAGGATGTTGCAAAGTTCAACCACATAGTAGGTTTTCAAAGCTCTCTCCTCTCTGTCAGCTCCGAGACTGACACCTAGTGCCCACGCCAAGGATATTGCACAGCTACTAGTCAAAACACCCGTCCAAATTAACATTACATTGATTTCCAATAAAAAGAACTGATTCAACAGGGCTGAAAGACTCCCGTTCCTTTTAGCCCTTAATTTGCATACGTATTCTAATTCTCTTTCGAATCTATTAAAAGAGTAGCAAGCTTATGGACCGTGATTTCAGCATTGTTCATCCCTTAACAGTTAGAGTTGCTGGATCATTAATATCAATAATGAGCTAGAACTGCAATTAGCGTCTAAATGAAATATGTCACGAATTACTGACTTATTATGTTTTTCAGTAAAAATATACTATGGCACAGCAGGGTAAGCACAGAAATTATATCATTCCGGAGACTTCAGAACTGCTAGATTTTCCTCTAAGATACCAGAGAACAATATTCAGAAACACTGCCTTTCTATTGCCAGACAAGTTGTGTGAAAGACAAAGTACATAATACAATAGGAAAAATCCAGAAATTTTTCAAAACTGCAAACTCTTAAAATGCTGTCTGTTAAACAATTATTTGCTTGCTTGCTCATCTGACCCACTTGTCTTCTTCCTCAGCTGTTTCTCATTTCACCGTATTTAAATTCTGTATCTGTACTCTTCTCGGACTAAATTCCAGACATTTTGTCTTGCTAAACTGATCCAAATGAAAACATTCAGGCTGCTTAAGCATCCTGTTTTCATTTCTGTTGGGTTTATTTTCCAAAATCTGTGGCAAAGCAAGGTCCTAAAATCCAGGTTTGATCCTGATACGTCATTCATGCATTTCCTACTGAAGTCATTGAAATACTGATCTCATGGAGATACTCTGCTTCTAGTATGTGGCAGGTCTTTGTAATCTCAGCTCACACAGATACTATTTCTACCATTCAAACTACTCAAACGTTTCACTGCTCCAGGAAGAATCAAGCTGATCTGAATTTTAATTTTTTTTTAAGAGCATGCAATAGATTACTTCAACATGAGTTTCAACGAATCCTCTCTTCCCTGAATTTATCTCGTCTTACTTGTTTTAGGATATAGACAGCTCACTTCAGTCTTACATAGGGGTAGACATTTTATTATTTTCTTATGTCCTTATGCATGTATAAATGTATAAAATATACCAAAGGCTTAGCATTATACGTGGATTATCAATACCAAAAAAATCTCAACATTTAATGTTAGTCTAGTTTTTGTTTATTAGAAGACTTTCAAAGCATGCCCATTGATTAGAATATGACATTCAAGCAATAAGAAAGATCATTTTGCTTACTTTCTTTTGTCACAAAATCACAGAATCACAGAATGGTAGGGCTTGGAAGGGACCTCTGTGGGTCATCTAGTCCAACCCTCCTGCCGAAGCAGGGTCACCTAGAGCAGGCTGCACAGGACCTTGTCCAGCCAGGTCTTGAATATCTCCAGAGAAGGAGACTCCACAACCTCCCTGGGCAGCCTGTTCCAGTGCTCCATCACCCTCAGAGGGAAGAAGTGCTTCCTCATGTTCAG
>Ga0065711_1048973_pt1 | contig 11538 bp, 7 predicted proteins | sample Hoacrofraction12_FD_59098 | JGI IMG/M metagenome (GOLD analysis project Ga0065711, IMG submission 59098) | Hoatzin crop microbial communities from Cojedes, Venezuela - Epithelial fraction 12 v2 (version 2) | ecosystem: Host-associated > Birds > Digestive system > Esophagus > Crop | place... | reverse complement strand
TGAGCCAGCAGTGTGCCCTGGCTGCCAAGAAAGCTAATGGGATCCTGGGATGCATTAGGAGGAGTGTGGCCAGCAGGTCGAGGGAGGTTCTCCTTCCCCTCTACACTGCCCTACTGAGGCCCCATCTGGAGTACTCTGTCCAGTTCTGGGCTCCCTAGTTCAAGAAAGATGAGGAGCTGCTGGAGAGAGTCCAGAGGAGGGCTACAAGGGTGTTGAGGGGACTGGAGCATCTCTCCTACGAGGAGAGGCTGAGGGAGCTGGGCTTGTTCAGCCTGAAGAAGAGAAGGCTGCGAGGGGACCTAATATATGCTTACAAATGTCTCAAGGGTGGGTATCAGGAGGATGAGACCAGACTCTTTTCAGTGGTGCCCAGCGACAGGACAAGGGGCAACGGGCACAAACTGAAGCACAGGAAGTTCCATCTGAATATGAGGAAGAACTTCTTCCCTCTGAGGGTGACGGAGCACTGGAACAGGCTGCCCATGGAGGTTGTGGAGTCTCCTTCTCTGGAGATATTCAAGACTCCCCTGGACAAGGTCCTGTGCAGCCTGCTCTAGGTGACCCTGCTTCAGCAGGAGGGTTGGACTAGATGACCCACAGAGGTCCCTTCCAACCCCCTACCATTCTGTGATTCTGTGATTCTGTAACTGCCGATTTCATGAGAGAAGAATTCCTTTTGTATTGGATGAGATCTGTCTATCAATAATAAGATCTTGCTTTGCAAAGAAGCATCAGAAGGAAAATTTTTTGGATGGAGTTGCAAGAATCTATGAAATTTGTATACACAAAACTTGTCAGTTCTGGTTGATAATACATAGTCATGAACTTGCTGCATGTTTTGAACACATCTATAAATTCACCTTTGCTAACAAGGCATTTGCATTTGCTTTCCAAGTTGGAAACTTTTCATTTCAAAGTTGGTCTTTAGAGATGGGAATATCTGAACACAAAACATATCTTCTAACTGAGAGAACAATTTAACAAGGAAAGAAATCTTCCAAAAGCAGGCCAAAAAAACAGAAGAGTTGAAAGTAATCTGGACTGATAAATTTAGTGTTCAGAAGGTAAACCAAGGTGTGCTCGGGATGATCTGGATATTTTCAGAGACTTTGATCTTAGTCTCAAGAGTGATTTGGAGTAATCAGACAGGAATGAAAATTTGTAGTGTTTACACCTTTTTCCTAGTCCAGTTTATTTTTCACTATCAGAGTAAACAGACTCAACAGACTTATGACCACACAAATGCGGAGTCTTTTACTGTCATGTATTGCTGAAAGTTTTCTATTAGTTAGAAACCCAGTGTCCTGGTTTGAGTGTCATTGGAGAGCCCATGCTCAAGTCTCAGAGGAACTCAGGAGTTAGCCCCAAGCCTGGGCAGCAAGAATTAGCTAGGGGAAGTCCTAGGCAGGTGAGCCAGGAGGGTCTGTCTGGAGATCCTAAGCCTGATGCAATCCTGGTTGAACCTGAAGGTTCTCATTGCTCTGAGCAATGAGAGACAAAGTAGTGGACAGAAACTCAATGCAATAGCCTGGTTTCTCATTGCTCAGAGCAATGAGAGACAAAGTAGTGGACAGAAACTCAATGCAATAGCCTGGTTCATTTACCAAACATGAAAAATGACATTTGTGGCAGCAGCCTGTTGAGATTCTGTAGTTACATTTCAGCGAGATTTTATTGCAAAGTGATTCAGTCTTCCAAGTTCATATTGTTTTGCCAAGTTCAGTGTCACTTGTACATTATTTGTCCAATGCAGAGCTATAGAAAATCAAAACCCTTATGTCTTTTCCAGAATCATTGATAGGCATAATTTACTGAACAGATTGGAAAATCTGGCTTTATTTATTGAAATAATAGTACAGTAGGGGCTAGCAAAAGATGTAATGCAGATGTTAGATACTTACCTATGTATACATACAACATAATCATTATTGTATGAATCCAAACACTTAGGCATTATTCCAAACCATTACATACTAAAAAAAAGGTAAGATAATATGAGTCTTCTGATGTTTTATTTTACCTAGTCTCATGCGTGTAGCATATGGTGTGTGCATCAATGGCTTGAGAGTACTTTCACTCATCTGTGAGATGTGTGGTATGCAGCTGAGTTATTTCTAGCTTGAGAGAAGACACGGGGCACTAGGTTGTAGAAAACAGGTGTCTGGAAGTCAATATGTAGACCTGTACCGTGATGAGTCTCTTGCTTTACTAAGTAGGAGTACAGTAAAGTAAAAAGTGCTGTACCTCTGTGTTCCCGCTCTCCATTGTTAAACTCATGAAAGGTTAGCTGAAATAGTTTTTACCAACGCATGTTCCTTAGTCAGAAAATCTGATGCTTATAATGACGATACCATGGTCAGATATTGCTGAGATTCACTTAAGGTAATGAATACTTATTACCTGTTGAAATGCTACACTACCAGTCTTAACTACATTCCTCTTTAAGCGCTGTGGAACATTTACAAGCCAGTTTATATTTCTTACACTCCTACTTTTCTTTCAAAGCAGTGCAACTTTTGAGCTCTGAAAAATCTATGTAATTTCACTGCAGAGTATTTGTATTTTTTAGGGCAACAGGTGTACTAACAACACCATGATTTGGCATGCCAGAGCAGAACAGTAGTAACCTGTCTAGTGTCTTTGGTATGACTCTTCCTAGTCACACTCAAGGAATGTTGGAAAACACTATCCCCAGGTTTTCATACTGCGTTAGAGCATAGAGGGCATGTTGGCTACCAGGAGGCGTATAGCAAGAAGTTAAGAAACTACAATCTGAAAGTAAAGGCCTCCTTCTGATTCAGTTTTCAAGGGACTCTGCTGTCCCCTCTGCTTGAAACTGAGCAAACACTCTGCTGATTACAGAGCATGTTAAGGAGAAAAAGACACAGTAGGGAAAAAAGTGAGCCCTCCAAACGATGGCAGCAGCACAGAGTCAACAGCAATGAGGACAAAGAAGAGGTGTAGCATGACCCCGTATGTCTGGCCTGTGGTGAAGAGCGAAGGAGGACTCTGGATGTGAGGTTCAGTCCCCAGCAGCATGGCACAGACCACTCCGCCTCATAAAAAGACAGTCAGGAAGAACGGGAGAATATGTAGTCTGATAAAGCAGAAGCGATAGTTACGTTTAATTCAACCTTTTTTCAGTTCCTCTTCCTTCAGCTGTTTGATTTCCTCCATGCTGAAGGTGCAGCGACCCCAAGCCTTTTCCAAAGACTCCCGCGGGCACCCAATTCATGTAAGCAGTGAGAACAGAAACTACTTAACATCCTGCTCCCTGCAGCATGACTTGACACAGGAGACATTTTCCTTTTCAGAAACCTCACCACTGTTCATACCAAACAGACTAATACACTTTAAGAAGAAAGGAGGTAAATTTTCTCATGTCACACCACAGTGTGAAGCTTAATAGGCAAGACAGGGGTTAAGGCTGTCAACAGCTTCCTAGAAGTCTTCCTCCACAGGCATTCGCAGACTCACCTGGCTGGACACCCCATGGCAGACAGACAGCTGTGCTGTAGGCATGTTGGAAGCAGCAGTCACAGCTCCCATGGGGCTGGGTTCTGATTTTTTTTTCCTTTTATCCCAAACATCCATCCACCTTTGAAATAGCTTGTGGCTTACTAGTGTGATGCTCAGTGGTAGCAGGCTCTGGGAACCCCTGCTCTCTACAGATCCTCTGCTTTAACACTGTGGCTATGGGAGGTTTGGGGACTCATTTTCTCCAGGAGAGGAGGATGGTTTCTTATCAAAGAATGGCTTGTAGTATATGTGAAGGACTGCCAGCTCCAAGAAAAGTCAGATCCAGACCTCAGTCCTGGGAGGCAGGGACACAGTTCTCCAAAACCACTGTGCGTGAAATCCAGAAACTCTTCTTCCGTGCCTAACTTTGAGGAGGGACGGGTAAGAAGCGCTGACCTGAGGAGAGAGTTCTGCCCCCACTGCTGCCAGGACAATGAGCTGATCTCCATCAGCTCCGCAGGGAACAGCACGTCCTCCTCCAGTTCCAGCAGTCCTTGCCTGCACATGAGCAGCTGCCAAACCACGAGAGACTGCCAGCTGGAGGAGGGCAGTCTGCTCCAGGAGACCACAGAAACTACAGAACGTCAAGAAGATCAGGAGGGTTGATAGCCAAAACTCTTCAGTGACCGCACAATTTCTGTTATTTTTAAAATAAATTAATTCTGTGGCATATGCAGCTGATGCAACGCATCCAAATTGTTCTGAAATGCACAAGGCAAAGTAAAATTTAGGTATTACCTTTTTTCGTCCATTGCCTAGCATTAGTAAATATTTTTTAATTTCTTTTAAACAATGTTCTCTATCTTAATACTTTTTATAACTTCTCTGAAGTAGACTCTTTTGTCTGTTTTCATTTCTGTTCCAAAACAGTCAATGAATAAATTAAATAATGTGCACTACTGTAGACCTTTGGGGTGCTTGTTTGCAGTGTTAATACTTTACACTGTAAAAAATGACCATTTAGGTCTGTTCTCAGATGTAAATTAGATCCTGATTTTTATTATATTCAACTTCTAATTCTGAAATATACTATATTTTTCTTAAATAGTATAAACAGGAGCCCTGTTAAAGTTTTGCTTTGCTAAAGTCTAAATCTACTGTGTAGCAGTTTTTCTTTCATCCACTTTTGACACACTGGAATCACAGTAGATTAGAAGAGTGTGATTTTTTTTTCATTAAAAGCTCACGTGAGCATCTTATCACTGTATTATTTTTCAGCTGATACAGAGTTGCTTCTCTCCAGTCTGTTTCTCCGGTTTTACATGATGTTTAATTTTTGCTTAGTTGGGATCAGATGGTCTGAATCTTAACCCTTGTCATTAATATCAGCATGATTTCTCCAAAGTTCAGGCTAAAATGGCGTCTGAAGCTGCACCCGATTTTCTCTTGCAAAGTCATTCTTTCCTTTCTCTGCTCATACAGACATTTGTGCTTCTTTCTGAGCATGCGCCGCTCTCCAGCCCATCGCACTCTGCTGTTTTGTGTGGAGAGTGATGAGACCAAGGATTTGCTCCCTCGCAAATATGCCCAGTCCTTGTTAAGGAACCCTTTTAAGTATCCCTACTGGAAGCATCTCCTTCCCTGCTCAAAATTCTTCACCCCAACACTGGGTGGGATGGTGAGTCCCATTGCAGTCTCTGTCCCACTTCGACTCACGGGTAGCACAAGCAAAACTAGATTCGTCATGTCTCATAACCTTGCCTGCAAGTGTATGCATAACAAGGAAGCAGAAGATTAATGTATGTTACTTTTATTCTTTTTTATAATTACTCATTTCAGTCTACTTTTAGGTATTTCTTTTCCTTTGGAAAATAAATGTATACAGCAAGATGATTGCATAGCCTGCCAAAAATAATAGCCTCATTTTTTCTGGTATATATTATGTACAGTAAACTCAGGGACCTGCTGTATTTGCCCAGATTTCTCCCCCTTTTTTGTTACGCTTTGTCTTCGAATGAGGTCAAGAGAAAAAAAAAAATCATTAATATCTGTCAACTTCCTTTATAACCTTAAGGAAAAATCTTTGTATGATATCACACAGACAGATTTTCAATTTCCTTGTGTAATAAACAGATGCTTTAGGATTTGGATGTAATTTAAAGGTTTAAAATATCACATTGAGATTGATGAATAAATCAGTTGTGAAGACAAAAACATTGATGCCTGTTGAAAATACCTCTCCAGACAGGCAGGAAATGAAATTAGTTCCCAGTAAAGTGTGGAGATGAGGATCACTGTTTAGTTCTGCTGCAGGCCTTTTAGGACTTGCTACAGTGGCACAACAAAACTGCTAGGGCTACAGAAATCTAATTAAAGAGCAAATGTCCCTCCTGACATCGAATTAATCTTTATCAAGTTCCCTATTTTTATTTCAATCTGGAACAAGAAAATGAAATCTAAAATTCTAGGCATGTTGCAAAACAGTTGGTGATTTTCTCTTGAGCATTACAATGCAAAAACATTCAGCATTGTTTAATTAGACCTCGAAGCACTCATTTTCTGAGCACTTTTTATTTCATTATTGTTTGTTAAGGGCTTACATAAATAATACACAAATATTTACTACAAGCCTGGAACAAGGCTGTCGCTCTGTCTTGTACAGATCTATATTTCCAGAGCTTTTTCTGTTGATGAAAAAGCTGAAGGAATTAGTGTTTACGTCTTAAACATCACCATACTTTATCGGTCCTTCATATTGAGTTCGGGTTTCTTAAATTACTTTGCCCTAACAAGCATGCTTTCCAACACCCACATTGGTGGTACTCTGGTAGCCTTCAACCTCAGTGGGAGCACTGAGCTGCAGCAGCTCAGATGCTTCTAGAGCTGGAGCCTGGCTCAGATATCCAGGCACCACATTAAAATTTGTCATGTGAGCATGTCCTAAGAAGCAGGCCCCAATCCCAGGCAGTTATAAACTAAACAGATTTGCCAGATGCAAGATGAAAGTGTTGCTACCCCTTATTTTGCAGATAGTGGAATGACGTTTGGATTCGTGGTCCCAACCTTAACATGAGAGGTATCAATTCAGTCCACGCACAGATGCACGCATGCTTCCCTGGAAGACAGCCAAGGCAATTTGTCTGTGGTCACACAGAAAACCTGAGAAAATATGAGAACAAGTCCCCACCCAGTTCCAAGCTGGCATTTAAAGCACAGGACTATCCTCCGACATCTAAGCTATCTATTTGTGCTGAGTCCAGAAGAAATGGAACAGTTATTGCACTGTTGGTCTCTTCCTCTGATTTTGGGGAACTGTCTCTTCTTGCTGCATGAGTACTTAATTCTCTGTGCCCACTCACTTGCACGCGTTGCTACAGCACTGCTGGAGCCAGTGGCCCCATACAGTGTTTTTCTCATACATATGATTGTTTCCTGAAGACTGATAGAAGATAGCTCAGGGACTTTGCTACCAAAGGTAAACCTGAGTGCCTGAGGGTAGGATGTGTTTCTGTGGTTAGTTTCCTCTTACAGCTAAATTAGAAAGGTCTTACAGGTGATCTTTGGTATAAAAATGATGACGGTGATATACCCGATTTTTCTGCGTTCTAACTACACGAAACTCCAATTAAAGACATTGGGAAGTCTGCTCAATTGCAGTTTCCTTTGGATTCGTTACAGGCTTGGGGGTTGTTCATGCAGCCTGATGTGCAGGTTTAGAGCCTGGTGAAGAGGCTGTGAGCAGAGCATGGGAGTCACTATGGGTGGGTTCCATTTTAGCTTATTAGCAGGGAATTATATGTTACATGACAACTAGATGCTGAATTTGGCTCATGAACTTGCCCGCTACTAATGTTCTCTTTCTTGGAGTCATCACGGGCAAAGTGAGTCTTCAGAGAGCATTTAAGGTACTGAGGTGTGACTTGGGATATTCTCCATATGGAAGAGATTACGGAAGAAAGTCACACTCATTTACAGCCTAGGTGAGAGTCTGCGGTCAGGATGAGGGGAGTGAGGTGACAGGGTACACCAGAGGCACGGCAGGGCAGAACACCTGCAGGACCTCCAGGGAACAGCCGGAGTCTAATGCACCAAGAAAGAGGGATGTGAAGAAGGAAGTGGCAGCTTATATTTGAAGGAAGCTCATTCCTGGGGATGGAAGGGGCCAGGCGGAAACTGAGAATGCTTGTTTATCTTGACTAAAGGTAACACGGCTGAGTTGTTAGAAAAAGAAAACAGCCCTTCCCAAAATTCCTGTCTTAATGAATGCTGCGTTTATAAAGCAATCACACACAATCCACTGGAATTTAAAACTAAAAGCTATGAGATTTAATCCTATCTATTCTATATGTGGACTTTGACCAGAAGGTGTGGATTTTCAGACTGCGTATCTTGGTTCAAGTTCAGTTTCTAGTCTAGCAGCTACACGTCCAGTTAACTTGAGTGGGTATTGTATGCCCTTGCCCCAGAAAGGAGTTTGGTCTGGTTTTTTAGAGCAGACATCAATTGCTTTTGCACAGCATTCCCATACTTTTACGCACTGTAGTTCTTCTAACTTTACAGTAACACGATGTACATTTATACAGGGTGAACCAGATACACTAACCTTGAAATTTCAATTGTTCTCCTGGTTTTGAAACACAGCATTTAAACATCCTCATATATCAAAAGAGCTAAAAATTATTATGACTTTTCATATGGCAGATATTTCAGGGAGCAGGTTAGATGTCTTTTTGTAACTTCCACTTTTTTTCCCTTGTCTTCTTGGTTTCAAAAAGCAAGTTATTCTGTGCTACTTTCACTACATTAGTCCAACAACAGTTAAAAAGCTTTGGTTGAATTTCTGTTTAGTTGAGAGAGAAGTACAAATAAAAGAAGCAGCAGATGGTCCCTTTGTGACTGAATGCAGAAAAAGGGTTTTGAGAACAATATGTGAATAGGTGTAGTCTAATAAAACAGTCAGCCACCTGCTGCCTACATCCTTCAAAAAGATTCTGTTGCATATTCTGGGAATTAACGACTTGTGCGTGTCCTTACGTTTATTCTAAATGGAAGCTCTAAGGAGCAAACAGACCTTTTTGCCCCAGTGCTGACTGAGTTGTTCTCTTGGCTTTGAATTGTTTCTGCTCTGTCCCTTTTAGTTCCATTCTGTGACTGTGTTAACAGCTAACAGCGATTTGGCAGTGTTTCATTTTTCATACCAAAGAAAGATTTTAAAACGTAGAAAGCACCTACACATTTTTTCCCATTTTAAGCATGACAACCTAAAGTACACCTGGAAAAGAAGTGTTCTACCATTTCACAATACACACCATTTATTTTTTTTTATGCACCCAACCTGTTGCTTGGTTTCTGTACATTGTAATGTACTTGCTTTCTCCTCTAGGGATTTACTCTTCAGCCTGATTATCAGAATATCATCAATCCAACATCAACAGCTGCACAAGTTGTCACCCAAGCAATGGAGTACGTTCGTTCAGGGTGCAGAAATCCTCCAGCACAGACTGTGGACTGGAATAATGACTACTGCAGTAGTGGGTAAGCAGCCAGTGAGTGCCACCTTGTGTTGAGCAACATTCATGACACAAGTATCTGACAGAGAATTTGGAAACAGCTTTGTTGCTGGTTTCCCTAGGGTATTTCAGAAGTGCATCTGTGATGGCACTGTATTTATTCAGCAGTTAGACTCTTGTGGGAGAAGAAGTTTTCAATACATGCATTTATTAGACATTGTCGTGACCTTATCACAACACATACACTTTGGACTTAGAGAACTTCCATTGCTTAGAAAATCCGAACTGAAATCTTAGGGAGAAGCCGTAGGAAAGAAGTTTTAAGATCACTGCCTCCTACTTCAGAGGCAAACAGAGTGAGCTATTTTCTCCAAATACTCTATTGCCGAGGGGAGGTTGCTGCCAGTGAAAACAACTAGTTTGGGTCATGAAAACCCACACCAGTGAGATGCAGGGGTGATGCATGCGATACAAGGTGTGTGGAGGGGAATGGCATGAAGATCACATGACTGTAACCAGAAACAAAACACCATACCTATAGGAGCTCTATGTCTCTACCTTAAGGTTAGGAGCCCCTTCAAACCCTCAAATCCTCTACGCCATGGTTTTTGTGGAGACACATTATTGTCCCAGGAGCTGCCTCACAACATTTGGGACTCTGAACAGAAGGCATCTTTGGAGTTCTAAATGATAGGTGTTGTGCCTTATGAACATGCCCATCAGCCTGACCTCCCCTTGACCTTGACATGAATCCACAGAGCAAAGGCAGATCAAAGCTTTTGGTTGGTACCAAAGTGTCAAATCTAGCCCAGACAAATGGATATAAAGCAGAGCTAAAGACCAGTTTCACCCATGACATTTACTCAAACTGAGAATTTCACTTGTGTTATTGTTTTGAAGTGTTTCTGGAACTCAAACTAGAACTGAACAAAAATCTTTTTCTGATTACCAGTTCAGGATAGCACCTTGACAAGAACCTGCTGACACTGAGGCAGACTTTAACTAGTCTGCACAGCAGTATCACTTTTCCCTGTACCTATTGCTGTTGCCTCATGACTTGCCCACTTGTTCAGTGGAAAGGTCTCACTTCCGTGCTGCACCACCATAATGCCTTCATCCGTGCTGCAGGCCCTTGTAGGAGCCTACCCAGCCCACAGACTTCTATACCCACTTAAACTGAGCTCTGAATAGCCAATCCTCTGTCAAACAGGCCGTAGCCACCCATGGCTTTGAATCCTGGTGTCTTCTGGAAAAAGGAATGTGCGATCATTGCCAGCAGTGCCCTCCAGGTGCCCACTGGGCATGACTTTCCATCAGCAGAAGCTTTCTCTGAGCAGACCCTGTATATACTCTGTGTAGGTACGCCTTTGTGAATCCACGTGCATGGACTTAGCCTATCTTTGCTATAGCATTGGCATAATTTGCCAGTGCAGCATAGCTCACTTTGTGCTGCTCCCAGACTCCAAACCAAGTAAACTGTTAAAGCTGTGTAGAACAGAACTGGTGCCTGGGCTTTTGGAAGGAAGCAAGAGATTAAGAGTAAAGCCTCTTTCCCAGAAAGTCTCTGCAGTTTGAACCAACCCCCATCAGTGATGACTCTTCTGCTTTACATGATACATATTTTTTCAGACTTCTACAGCCTATTCCAGATTAGAAACTAGTAAATGACTCCTTTTTGCTCTGAACTTATATGCTTCGGCTGAAGCTGAAACCCAGCAAGAAATGAATGTAAAAGTGTACTAGACCCAGTGCACTGGGGGAAGGTCTCCTGTTAAGCCTGGTTTTCAATAGAGAGTTGGTCTAGTTGGCTCTGCCAGAAGCTTCTGGTGTTCCCTTGCGTGTGCTTACCTGAACCTGCCAACCCAACATGTTTTGGCTATGTCTGTATTAGTAAATAAGACAGGCCAGAGATATCAGCGGTTTGCACCCATGTTCATGTAACTAAGCTCTGCTGCCCTCTAAGGAAAGTGGCCACATCATACAGAGTGCTCATGGAGTATCATTCCAAGACCTGTGCTAAACTCTCAGCTGTACTTATGAGGTTTGTGAGGGAGAGATAGTCAGTTCTACCAACCCGCTAGTGCAGGTGATCCCAAACCAGGGCTTAAACCCACGTCTCAGGCCTGTCTAGTTTAGAGCCAGGTGTGGTCTCTGGGTTGCTACATGCCGCAATGGCACTAGGATTTTTCTTATTATTACTGTGGTAATGCAGCCGTACTTCAGTAATATGCTTGGAGTTAATGACATGCAGTAGGATTGAGGGGTTTTTTTGGAAGAATAGGACTAAAAATTTGTCAAATTTTAAAAGAAATCACATTTGTTCTTTTTCTCTTTGAACAGGGGCATGCAGAGGGACAAAGCACTCTACCTTACCTGAAAATCTGAAACACCTCTCCTTTCCACTGAGGAATGCAGGGAAGTCTTTTCATCATGGATTGCTTTATGCAGTCAAGGCAGTTCTGCATTTTATTAGGAAATACAAGTTGCTAAGCACTTAGGACTGTTTGAGCTTGTGGGTCACCCACTCTGGAAACAATAGTCTTGCTTCTTTCTTTTTCTTCCCCCCCCC
>Ga0065711_1048972_pt1 | contig 11538 bp, 13 predicted proteins | sample Hoacrofraction12_FD_59098 | JGI IMG/M metagenome (GOLD analysis project Ga0065711, IMG submission 59098) | Hoatzin crop microbial communities from Cojedes, Venezuela - Epithelial fraction 12 v2 (version 2) | ecosystem: Host-associated > Birds > Digestive system > Esophagus > Crop | place... | reverse complement strand
ACACACTTTTCTATGATCAGGAAAGGTTCTCTTACCTTTCATAAGTACAAGGTCGCTCGCTGCATTACCACCTCTGGTCACAAGGGCTTCCACTGCAAAGCTTGGTGTTACACCTGACGGTGTTACACCTGACGGTGTTACACCTGACGGTGTTACACCTGTGAGAGGAGGGTTACAACACCTTTTTTAGAATTGTAGAATTTCCACATAGTGACAAGTGCAATGCTGATACCTAACAACAGTTACGCTTACAGGACAGATCACACAGTAGAGGCACTTGGGTGGTTATGCTGGATGGTCCACCCTTACTGGTCAAACACGTAGATTCTCAGAGAGGTTTGCTAAATACATTGCCCATTTGCCGGCTACAAGGCCTCCACCGCATACCTTCATCGCAGAGCTTTGCACATCCAGACTGCAACACTGAAAGGCTGGACTTGTTCTGTACCTTATCTACTCCCAAGTACAGTGCTTCCACTTTCTGCCCTACTTATGCATACTCCACACTTCAGGTTGTCCGTGTTGGCACACTCCAACGGTCTACAAGGCTTCCACAGCATTGCTTGGTAATGGTTTGGCAGATTCCTGGTTCAAAGGTTACAAACTCTAAGGCATGCAACAGAAACTCACAATGACAGAGTGGGTCATGGCTCAGGGTGTGCACCTAGATTTATCTGTGACTGATAACAGTCCCACGGGTGTTTCTCAAACTCCAGTGGTTAAAAAGGGGGATGCCTACTTACCTTCACCTGGCAGCAGGCTGCTGAACTACGTCCACGCTATGCACATTTTGTACGTGATGACGACAGCGGCAAGGTCTGCCCTTAGCATCACAGGCGTCCAAAAGGCAAAGGCTTCATGTACACAACAGTTCGTTACAGCTTCAAGCCTTACAGCGCTCGTCTGGCCACCCTGCTGGCTTGCACTACACTGGATGCAAACAACAACCTGAAAGTTCCATCTGTTCCTTACAGCTTATCATGCTGGCACACTAACACCTGTGACGTCTCATCTGGCACGATTTGTCTACATATCAAACCTATAAAAGCATCAAGGCTTCACTGACTCAGGTCATACCGTGTACACACTGCTTTGGTTATTCCTTTTGGAATTTCCCTTCTGAATATCATGCTCTACAACCAACAAGTCTAAACCTCAAATTCAGAATCCATTTTGTCCTCAGCAACAGTCCACCTTTACACTTTGTTCTGTAGTCCACTTTGCATTACTCCCTCGTTACCTGCAGACTACACTCGCCCTTCCTAAAGGCTGCTCTGCCTGGAGAACTTCATCCAGTTGGGCTGCTGACGTTGCAGCCTACGCATCTCAAATGCCTTTCCAACACCTCCATGCCTCCCGTGGCAAGGTAGGACTACCTGTACAGGGTCACAGGGTCAACCGCACCACGGACCTTTAACAGTTTGTATTAACTTTCCAACAGCCGAGGTTAGGTGGCCAAAGTCACTCCGATAACATTGCTGACAGTGCACGTGCTTACCTGCTACACAACCAGTGTCTACAACCTGTTGACAGGTGAAACTTTACCCAACAAACCTAACTCATTCTACGTTCGTCCTCTTTGCCATTATTTCCATATGTTCCAGCTCTGAGCTGTTACAAACGTAAACGTTATAGAGCCTGACTTCAGTACCAAATACGGGGATTACCAGTTTGCAGCCTGAGACTGTAAAGGTTAGGGCAGGCTTTGTAAGGTTCAAGATCTGACCTACTTTTGATGGATGATAGTCACTACTCCATATACCTTTCACCAACCTATCCCCTAAGTGCACGGTTCACCCTTACACCAAAACACTTCTTTAGTGTACGCACTTTGCAGAGCCTGCAAAGGCAGCATTATTACCTACAATTCTTGATTGAGACGCTACCTGAACACACATCACCTTTACTGCTTTTGCCACAGTTCCTCCAGATGGCTACTTAGCTATTGACCTACTTACCACCATTCCTGTACCCAGCCATAACAGTGAGCGATGCCACAGCACAAACACACTCCTGGCAGTGTCGTGAATTACACCGCTATGTCCTTCAACCAAACCTAACTATCCTAGGTCGCCTCCATCCTTTACTCCTAGGCGTGGATTGAGACAGTCGCAGAACCTACCTCAGCTCGGCGCTACAGGTAAGCTGTAGAAACCTATCGCTCAGCTGCTACCAGTAGCCACGCCATGCTAACTGCCTCAGGCTCTGCTCCGCTCACACCATCCTGTGCCATTTCCTGAGCGGCCATCTAGAAAGTCCCATTGAAGTACTCCTCCTCGGTTACTGGTAAGCAAAACAGGGAAAAAAACCCCGCCATATTCCATCATCGACACTTCCCCATTTCATTTGCTACCTACACATTGTCTGTCCCGACTCCCTAATCCATAGGTATAGAATGCCGGGGATCCTGTGCAATACATGGCAAGATACAACTCCTTACCTGGCTGGAGTTGCTCACACTCACTGACACATACGCAGTACCTGTATCACACCTTACTGACTGCTTCTCTGGTGGCTTTGCCTCTCTTTGCAACAACAGAACCATGCAGTTACTCTCTCATTGCTTCCCCCTCCCTGGTGAGATGACGAGGACACGCAGAAGGAAAAAAGCAAAAACTCAGGGGTCAGGATGAGAACGGTTTCACAGAATGGCAGAGGAAAACAACAATCCATAGCACTGAGAAAAAGCATACACAACATGAAGTGTACTCACAACCCAACACTCAGCTTGCTCCCAAGGAGCTCTATGCCTCTCCTTCAGCCAGTTCCCCACTTAAATACTGAGCCTGACATCACATGGTACAGATTCTCCCATCGGATTGGCTGCTTGGGTCAGCCCAATCAGCTGGTTGGGTAAATTAACTCCATCCCAGCTGAAGCCGGGACACTGCTATTAGCGGGTTCTTCACACCTGGCTAGCCAACAGGTGTATTAGGGAAACAGAACCACAGATTCCCAGCATGCTGAGGGTTGGCAGAGCCCTCTGTAGGACACCCAGCCCAACCCCCTGCCCAAGCAGGGTCACCCACAGCAGGCTGCACAGCAGCGGTTCCAGGCAGGGCTTAAATCGCTCCCGAGAAGGAGACTCCACAGCCTCCCTGGGCAGCCTGGGCCAGGGCTCCGACACCCTCAGAGGGAAGAGGTTATTCCTCGGGTTCAGCTGGAACTTCCTCTGGTTCCATTTGTGCCCCTGCCCCTTGTCCTGTTGCTGGACACCACTGGAAAGCGTCTGGCCCCACTTATACAACAACATCACCCACATGGAACCAGAAGACCATGTGCTCCAATTTGACTTCAGCTGGCCTTGTCCTTACTTAGGGGGCCATTTCCTGAGTACTTACATATGTTTGGGATCAGTTACGCTACACAGATTCACTACTACACGTGGTAACAGCTTATCTCCATTACCTGCCCAGTGTTTCGGTGTGGTGTGGCTGGGTCATACCTTCGGTGGGACGCCCGGTGGAATGGGAGTGTCACCATCGCAGACTCTGCATTACACATTTAGGCGGTGCTAGAACCTACGGAAACGTATGGCTACGAGGTCAGGACCTTCACCTTCGCCAGGCAGACTTTGCCCGGCTGACTTAGGTGGACTCCATAGGTTTCTAAGCCTGACCATTAGGTCCACACGAACAGAACGCCAACATAGGCACGCTGCCACACCTCGCTGCTTTACACGCTCCCCAAACAACACGATCGACCCCAGTTACTACTGGCACGCCGGGGGCTGCTCGGGAGGGATCGTTTCTCCCACGCAGGTTACCACGCTAGGCCGGGACGCCACGTTACCGGCACGCACCGTTAACCTCCCTTCCCGGTTGCTGTTACGTTCCCACCAGTTGCCGACTCTTTCCCAAGGAAGAGGTTACAGCCCCCGGACGGATCACTCTCTCCAAACCCCTTTGGCTAACCCAAAGAACCCCCACGCACCCTGGGGGGTTGTCCCTAGCCTGCGACAGCAGCGTTTGGGGATGCAGGGACCCTGCGTCACAGGCCGTGTCCGCGGATGGTGAGGTGACGGTCCCTGCCTGTGCTTGGGCACGCCTAGATGGGGCCGCCTCGCGGCATCGACCTGCACACAGGATCGTGTTTCGGAGTTACTCCAGCATGGGTTCCTGCCTGCCGGCCAGGTCTCTCTGGGGTCTGGGGAGGGACGTGCCGGCCCCTGTAGCCTTGGGACACCGAGCCAGCTGAACCTCCGGTACCGAACCTGAGGGGTTTTCACCGTGTCCGCTCCGGGGAGCGGCCTTGTCGGGTCTGGCAGAGTTCGCAGTGACTTGCACAACCTAAAAACTCCTCTGGCCACGACAGATGCCGAGGAGGAACCCCTTTCACTAGCTTATAGCTCTTCATTGCGCTTCGTGGATTGTTTTCCACTAACCTGCTAGACTGCGAGAACAGCTTCACAGCACCCTCGCGTTCCAGCTCGCCCTCAGACAGTCTACGGCAAGAGAAACAGCACACTGAGAGTAGCCAACCCCTTCGACGAGAAACACCTGCAGGACATTTAACACCGTGGGTCTGCACATTTCCAATCCTATTGTGCCCTTTGACTGAGAAACCTGACCGCGGGAACCTTGGCGCCGCTAGGTAAAAGGTCACGGATCGAAGCGAGCTGCCTTTCCGCGCACAGTCCTCTGACTGACTCCTTGACTGCTCACTGCGCGGCGCACAGTCAGAGTCACTGCTGAGTTTTCATAGTCAAACCGCTTCTCACCGTGAGGAGGACTTTCCCTAGGATTACTGGGACCTCTGCCACCCGTTCGACCAGGGGCAGACTGCCTTCCTCCCCGTCTCCATCCCTCTACTGCAAAGGCAACTCTGCCCAGACCTTCCCTCGCTGAGGGCCCTTTACCCTGCCAACAAGATTTCTTCCTGGGGTAAGGCACAATTTCAGCCTCCGAGAATCGCGCTTTCCCTGCCTCCGCAGCAACCTCGGGTACGTCTTTGACCTCTGCCTTTAGTACCACCCCCCCCTCCCTCCCCAGGTACTGGAGGGCCTCTGCAAGCTCTCCACGGAGCCTTCTCTTCTCCGGGCAGCGCAGCCCCAGATCCTCCTAGTCAAGGGCAGTGTCTGGACCGTTGCTTTGGTCAAGACAGACCACACCAGACCCGGGGATCTGCTGCCACGTCGTGTCGTCTACGCATTACTGCACTCCAGACAACACTGCTGCTACTTTGACCCGCGACCCTTAGGCTTTCCACCGCAGCAGAAACACACTACAGCATGACGCTTGGTTTTCCATTCCAGTCTTCAGATGTCTTCTAACCTGTTCACAGCTTCAATGTTGGTTGCCATTTAGGTTTCCTCGTACAGAGGCCGACCTTTCAGTTCCAGCAGCGGACCTTTATACCCGCACACCCCTTTTTGCCACCACTTCCACCTTACCAAAGGTTACTCTCAAGGACACACCGGTGCCGCGGTACCTTTGGGTGCAATGACCTGTACGTTTAGGGTTGCTTTACACAAAAAGCTGTGTGACACCGTTCCCGTGACATCAGGGGCCCACTGCACGGGATAGACCGCTCCTTGGACACCTTTTGAAAGGAGCTCTTTACACCAGTTTCTCGTCTACGCTACAGTGGAAGGGTCCCAAAGTGTCTCGAGTGGTTTACGCAGTTTCCCAAGGACTCATAAACCTACCACAAAACCCTCCAAACCCAAAAAGTGGCACCACTAGACCAGCGTTGCTCCACGTGTACAGACCACTGCTGCTCTAATAAGCTTTGAAAGTCCTAGATGGGGTTTCTGCCTTTGGCCACTGCATTTCTAGCCACAGAGAAGGACATGTCTTCCCCTGCGTAGAACCTCCTGTAATCTTCCAGAGTTCATCTTAAATACCCTCACAGACTCATTTCTGACACCTGGCTACTCTGTACGCTCCATTACTCTAAAATACTACTTTTCGTAAACAACAGCTCTAAATGCAGAGCTGTTACGCTCCCATTTTGTCAGTCTCCCAGGAAAACTCTGTAGCGGAGGAGGTTTTTGAGTACCAGACGGTGAGGTTGACTTCTCACAGTTCCCCCACAGAAAGCACGGCGTGCGCTCCTCTGACTAGAGCCACGGCAGGGTTCCCGGTTACCTTCCTGACCGCTCCCCCAGAGCGCCTTTTGTACAGTCAAAATTTGACCAGTGCCACGAGCTTCTTTGACTGCCTAGGGCCACCGCTTGCACCTTCCCCACGTTTGCTTGACGACTCCTTTCCATTGACGCACCTGGACTTTTCCCTTCAGTCTTTGGACCCACAACTTCCTTCCCTCATGAAAGGGACACTGTTCGCTGTCTCTCCCGGCACACCGGCTCCCTGACACTCCTTCACCTGGGCACAGGGAACTCATTTCTCGGGCAAACTCCAGAGAGTCCTTCCCGGGAAACAGGGACTTGTTATTGTCCCCAGCTCCTGGGCCACACCAGGACCCGGCCCTTACAGCTCTGCCCCATGTCCCGCTGCCGCCCGTGAACTACAGACAGCCTCGCGCCGCCCTTCCCGGCTCCGCGGCAGCAGGACCCAGGGGGGCTGTGCGTTCCGACTCCTTCAGCCTCTACCTTCTCCTGCAAATGATAGCCTGGAACCTCCACCGCTTATGCTATGAGAGAAACTGTACTAGACACAACCAAACCCACAACTGGTCCACCTCCAGCATGGGCTCTTCCTAGCATGGCGGTGTCAGTAACGTGGAGGCATTATGGTCTGCTCCAGGGCATCACTCATCTCACCGCTGGGCCATGCATGGATGAGAGTCCTGGGCTTGCACTCAACGCTTTTGACACCTCCACCCTGTGGATGTTCCCCACCTTCTAGGCATTGCTTGCTCACATAAGGTCTCCAGATACATGGAGAGACCTGTAAGGTCATCCTACCCTCCAAACCCATACCTTCACAGCACACGCGCGTGTAACCAACAGTTCCCTTCTGCGCGCATCCAGGTTCTGGGTACGTTCACGGAACACTGCAACCTGTCTACAGCTGGACGGCTCCCGCCTCCCAGCTGGGACCTCGGGAGAAGGGTCCTCCCACCAACAGACCTGCTCGCTGTTGTCGGACAAGCCCAGGAGGCCAGCAGAGACTCTGCCGTCCCCAGCTTTCAGCTTGCAGCCCTAGCGCCCACTGGAGGAACATTTCAGGGCTCTGGACATCTCTTCACAGCATGCGTGACAGCCACGTGGTGGAACCTAAGGACCCTAAAGACCTGTCCGTGCTCACACATTGTGCCGACCCTTGTGTGCTCCCCCATCATCTATGCAGAGGGACGGACACCTCTACCCATCTCTTTAGGCAGGGTTCACCTTCTGCCCACAAACTTCTCCTGGCTCTGCTTTCACTGTCCATGTGGTCACTTGGGGGTCAAGAGGGGTCACGCCGAGGGGACAAGAAAAGACACTGAGACCGTGTTGCTGGGCGATGCCAGTCTGCTTTATTCACCCCCACTGCGCACCCTGGCACAGCTCCCACCCGATCCCCCCGTGCAGGTCGCTTCCCTCGCCCCGCCGCGGTACAGCCCCGGCACACGGCGCTCGCTCCTCTGGTTTGCTGGATGCCCGTAGAGCCAACGTGGGTGTTCACGCAACGCAACGTGGTCCGTGTCACCTGGGACGTCCCGCGGAGACTCGCTTCTATCTCCCACTGACCCGGTGGCCGCCCACGGCTGCCTGGTGGACATACAGACATGATATGACAACACATCGCGATGGGACCGCCACCGACTGCGCCCAGCACCTCCCGCACAGTCCCGCTCCCGCTCCCCAGCCCCGACAGCCGCCCCCACGCTAAGCCGCCATGGAGGGAGCGTGACGCCCCGCATCGCTCGCATGCCCCTACCTCGCCTTCCGCTCCCCGGCTCCGGCAGCGCGGGACCCACTGCCCCGCTGCCACCGGTCCCACGTGAGCCCCCCGACTGCCTGGCTCCTGTCCCACTTCATGCACAGGACATCCCTCCCCATGATCAGGCCTTGGACACCCCGCGGGGAGATGGACACAGCTACCTTGCCGTCACAGTCGGCAGCACTTCTCCAGACCCTCCCAGTACCTCCCACCCCAGGCCCCTCTTTGCCCACAGCAGGCACTGCCTGGTCCCCAGAGCAACCCTCATCCCTGCCCAGCTGAGTGGCTCGCACGGCCCCGGGGCTCGCCCCTGCACACCCAATGCCCAACGCGAGTGTCCCCTGGTCTGGTGGTGGGTTCCTCACCGATTCCCAGATGCTGTCCCTCCCTGGTCTGGTGTCGGGGTCACTCACCGGGCCGGTGGCAGCGTCGCTCGTACGCCGGGCACCCTCCGTCGTCCTCCACCACGCTCGAGGCACTGCTGTCCATCTCTGCTCGCCGCCGTCCTCCTCCCACCGCGCTGCTCCACGCACCGCTCCAGCAGCCACAGGACGACGGCTCGGCACTCACCCGCACCTCCCGGGCAGCCTCTTTGCTCCCATCCCAGTGACACAGATGCCTCTGTTCCTGGCAAAGTCCACCTCTCCCCCGTGGCAGCCCCGGCTCCTCCCGAGGACCCCGCAGCCTGGCCACACGCACCGCCCCACCTGCCCCCCACCACCCACCTTGTTCCTCCAGCCATCGTGGAAGGAGACCCACGGTAAGATGCTCAGCTTCTCGCCCACGCCGCAGGTCCTGCCGCTGGAGCTGGCAAGGCCATGCAGCTCCCCAGGGCTCCGGCTCCGACCGGGCTCCCTGGAGCCCCTCCCCGGGACTGGTCAGCCCCCCGCATTTCCCCCAGACCAACCCAGTTCCATCTGGACCCCCCATGACACATCAGCTGTCCTCCAACAGTCCACTGCCAGCAGGGTCCCCAGGGACACCCCAGGGCTAGCCTGGTCCCCTACAGCACCATAGGACCTACCAAGTCCCCCAGACAACCCCAAGGGCCACCTGGGCTCCTCAGAGCCCCCCAGGAGCACCCGGCCACACCCCAGCCCCTCTCCCCACAAAACGCCAGCCCAGCCTCGAGCCCCTCAGTGCCACGACTCCCACTCCCCACAACTGGGGACAGCTGGTAGGATGGCTGCCCACCTCCACCTCCCCGGGACCCCGGCCAGCCCCGCTCCACCATGCGGGGACCCTCCTGAGCTCACGGGCCGAACCGTGGCATCGCCTGCAACGGCGGTGGGTATCCCTGCCCTGCTCCTTCACGTCCCCCCCCACCCCGACAAACAACCAGCGGGACACACAGAGCCAGCACAGCACTTCTGCCTTTATCACGCTTGAGACTTGTGGCACCGCGCGCCGCGTCCTCAGTTCGCGCTTATTTTCTGCCAACGACAACACACGGGGGGGCTCGCGGTGAGACTCGCGGTGGGATGGGGACAGGGACAGCGCGGCCGGCCCCGCCGTGGCGGGCCAGAACGGGGCACCTACCTCGTTGATCCAGTCGATGTAGGCAGACACCCGGGTGAAGACGGTCGGCTTCCTGGCCGTGTTGCAGCCCAGCCCGGAGCCGAAGCTGACGATGCCGTTCACCTCCCAGAGCCCGTTACGCTGGCAGTTCAGGGGGCCGCCCGAATCCCCCTACGCGGACACATGGATGCTCCATCCCCTCCCCTCCCGCGCTTGCCATGGCGGCCGCAGCCCCGCACCGCTCCGGCACCCCCGCCGACCCAACCGTCCCGGCACTCACGTTGCAGCCGGAGACGACGCCGTCCCCGCCGGCGCAGACCATGGTGGTGCGCACGGTGCTGCCCCACCAGCTGCTCTTCGAGCAGGTGTCGTAGTCCACCACGGGCAGCAGCGCTTGCTGCAGGACGTCAGCCAAGGGCCCGTTCGCTGCAACGACAGCCGCACCTCGTACCCTGCCCACGCACGCCCCCCGCGCCCCACCCCGGGACCCCCACCCCGCTTACTCCGGATTCTTCCCCAGCCGGTGATGTAGCAGGGGTAGTCGTTCTCCAGAATCAGGTCGGAGGGCGGCAGGCAGGCGGCCTGGATGGTGTCGCTCTCCTCCACCGCCGTCGCCAGCTTGACCAGGGCGATGTCGTTGCTGCGGGGAGAGCTGAGCTGTGGGGACGGGGGACGCCGAGCCACGGGGATGGGGGACCCTGAGCCTTGGGGATGGGGGACGCTGAGCCGTGGGGATGGGGAATGCCGAGCCACAGGGACGGGGGACCCCGAGCCGTGGGGATGGGGGAGCCTGAGCCATGGGGATGGGGGACACCAAGCCATGGGGACGTGGGACCCTGAGCCGTGGGGAGCGGGGACCCTGAGCCTTGGGGACGGGGGACGCCGAGCCATGGGGATGGGGGACCCCGAGCCACGGAGTTGGGGGACTCCTGAGCCATGGGGACGGGGGACCCCCAAGCGTGCTGTCCCCGCTGCCCAGCCCCAACGTGTCCCGCCCCCTTACATGATCAGCAGGGAGTTCCACTTCTCGTGCACAATGGTCTTCGCCACGCTCACAGCCACCGAGCCCGCCTCGTTGTCCTCCGACAGGTCCTGCTTGCCCAGCACCACGCGGTACGTCAGGCTAGAGCTGCCGGTGGGAAAAGAGCGGCGGGTCAGTCTCCACCAGCGTCGTGTCTCCCCCCATGCCGACCCCCCCGGCACCCCTGCACCCACCTGATGCAGTGGGCGGCCGTCAGCACCCATTGGGGGGCAATGAGGGTCCCGCCGCAGGTGTGGTGCCAAGCATTGCTGCTGATGTACTGCAGCGAGATCTGCAACGGCACAGGCACGGCGTCAGAGCGGGAATGTCCCCTGCCCCGTCCCCACCCCGTCCCAGTGCCCCCCTTACCTGCCATGGCCAGCTGTGGGCCCGGGCATCTTCACCGCCCACCACCCGGGCGCCCAGCACCGGTGCCACGGCCGGCTGACCGCATCCGTAGGCTGCGGGACACACGGCAGAGGCACCTCAGCGACCGCCCGCGCCCCTCGGCCGGGGCCACGGCGGGTGCTGGGCTCCCGTCCTCCCTGCCCCGTCCCCTCCGCGCCGCCTGTACCCACCGTAGCCCAGCAGCACAGCGAGACACAGAGCTCCCAGCATGGTTGCGCCGTACTCAGGTGCTGCTCTGCGGTCGCGCACCCCTCTTATAGCACCCACCAGCGCCCGGGACCTTGGTGGCACCCCTCCTGCCACCGACACGTGGCGACTGTCCCACGGCTGGGGGAGCCGGACCCCACTCCTCGACCTTGCCCGTCCCGCCTGGGAACGGCCACATCTGCCCAGGGCACGTGGGCACTGCAGCACGGCATGGACACGTGCCACGGCAGGGAGACGTGGCCCCAAGCCAGGGACAGGCAGCATCGCTCTCGGGGCAGTGCCCCGGCCGTCTTCCGCTCCGCAGGGTGCCCAGCGGCCCCACAGCACCCCAACCTCGGGCACTGGCTGCCCCGGACATGGCCGCGGACCCCTGCCCTCACACCAAGGCAACAGAACCCCAGCATGGTGGGGGTTGGCAGGGCCCGCTGTGGGTCACCCAGCCCAACCCCCTGCCCAAGCAGGGTCACCCACAGCAGGCTGCACAGCACCGCGGCCAGGCGGGGCTGGAATATCTCCAGAGAAGGAGACTCCACAGCCTCCCTGGGCAGCCTGGGC
>Ga0065711_1048971_pt1 | contig 11539 bp, 8 predicted proteins | sample Hoacrofraction12_FD_59098 | JGI IMG/M metagenome (GOLD analysis project Ga0065711, IMG submission 59098) | Hoatzin crop microbial communities from Cojedes, Venezuela - Epithelial fraction 12 v2 (version 2) | ecosystem: Host-associated > Birds > Digestive system > Esophagus > Crop | place... | reverse complement strand
CTAAGTCCTCATGTCTTTACATATAGATTTTATGTAGATTTTCATTATAATTAAATGAAATAGAAAAATATGATAGATAAAAACCCTTAAATAGACGTTAAATGCCAGCATACTTTTGATTATCTACAGTCTGATAGGATTATAGGGTGAGCTTTTTAATTATTTTTTTATCTTTACTGACCTAACACTTTTTAATTTTTTTTAATTTCCTATGGGTTTTTTGTGTACTGTATTTATTAATTAGTAAATAACAGATGTACAAACAACATATAATGAATTAGTGGGTTAAGTCTAAAACCAGGTGTATTCAAACAGAAAACGTGACTCAGTGGATTTAATATTTATGATTGTTTTAGGTTTAATGCATGCGATTTATTTTCATAGTGTTGTTGAAATCATAGTTACTTACTTTTCCTAATAGTTAACTGACAACAAAGGCTGTTGTTCCACTAGGGCAGTAACGACCAGCGTTTAACCAAGGTGGTTCCAGTGTCTTCACTCTGCCACACGGAAGAGCACATCCTACTCATCACAGCGTTGTAGGGAGAGAGACAGGCGAAGGAGAGCGTGCAGCAGAGGGGAGGCTGGCACCAGCCTGCGGTCCCTCCCACCGGCCACCTGTGCCCGCTTGCTCTGCTGTGAAGAAAGCAGCAGAAACCAGGTCATGGACAGGGAAGCTGACCCACAGACCACAGACTGGTCATTTCTGCGTTAGGGCTCGGCTGCAACCACAGCCATGTTCTCAAGCTAATTCTAGGTTCGTGATTTTTCTAGTGTCTCTGGTGCATCTTTACTGTAAAATATTAATAGAGGTGTGGTTAACAAGTTAATAGTTTGCCAAAAGTTTTGGCTGTGGCTGAATTATTTGTACTGTCCAGTTTTACGCTCTGGCTTGCTCCTTTGTAAGTTTATCTTCCAGTGTTGTATTTAAGTAGTTTTCTGGGATCTCTGCATTATGCTATAAGTGAAAGCGAGGCCATGCACCTAACATGACGAATAGTTGTCGTTATCTGTTCTGAGTGTTGGTATGAGCTTTTGTTGCATTATTTGCAAGTTTCTAGAATATAAAGAAGATGCGGGGCATGAGGCAGGAGCAGCTGATTGCAGAAGTACACAAGCTTAAGTACACTTTGGGCCTACATTTTTTCTGTTAAAAAAAAAATGGTCATCTTAGTTAATACTGCTTCACTTGTTCGTCTGTTGTACCTTATGTAACGGACCTTGTTTAGTTTCTGTTTAACCCTGACTGAGACTGATATTATGGTTCCATTTTTTGTTTCTGCTCTGATTGTCTCTTTCTGATGTCACATACATCGATGTTATTACAGATCGACATCATAATTAATGGGTAAAGGATAAGGCTTAATTTTATTCGAGTCCACAGGGCCTGACTTTGAGAAGAATGCTAACATCCTTCCCATTTTCAAATATGATTTTGTTGATTACTGAAAGAAAACATTGAGGACAGCAATGTAAATTTTTGCAGTTCATGATATAGTTTGTAATAATCTATGTAGTTAGTCTGTCTGTGTCACTGGGTTTTCAAGTGCATTGAGTCTTCTAGACTCTATGCTCATTATTTTTTTTAAAAAAGAGCTTAACCCTTGTTGCTAACCTAAAAGGAATTTCTTTTGTACTAGATAGGGATGTTTATACCATCAGAAAAGCATTTTAATGTTTAATATATTTTAAATTTATTTTTTTTATTTTAATTTATTTTATTTCATGCATTTAGTTTTAATTCTGTTTTATATTTAGTTTTGGATTTGATCAGAGAATAGCTGTCCCGAAACAAATGTTCTCGTGGACCAAGTAAAGCATTTTGAATGGTACATTGCTACAATATGGAAGTGAAGGACAACTTCAGACTCCACTGATGTGTACGTATACTTCAGCTTGTTTTGAGATTTTGAATAGGTTTTAGTAACAAGATTTATGGAATTCATACAACTGCTGTTGAATGTATCGGTTTAGAAGGGCAGAATAGCAATTAAACTTAGATGACTGTTGATTATAATAGCGAGTTAAGTTGTTATAGCAACTGGAGCTCTCATTTTACCACTGTGCACAGAAAAGCACATACTAAAGAAAAAAAAAAAGGAAAAAAGACTGATCTTTTCCTTGCTTCCAATAGTCTGTAATCATAATTATCATAATTGATATTCAGAATTTTTCCTTTTGCAGTTTCTAGTACTTAAAGATTACTATGCAAATACAATTAATTCTGCAATCACCAGACTTCACTGAAATAATTCTATTTGTTTACTTAATACTGTATTTTAGTTCTCTTTATCATTTTAACCATTTAAATAAAAAATAAGTAATTTTACAATCTGTAGGGAGATCAGGTTTTGTTATTTTTCATTCCTTTTCAAGTATTAAGGAGACGTAATGCTGTACTCTGTCATACTGTTGTGAAAGCTTGGTGTATTCTGCTGATTATAAACCACAGCAGTGCAGTTAGTCAACAGCAGTCAATGGAAAAATTGAGGCAGGACTATTTTCTGTGTGCTCAATGTATTGTATTAGATTAAAAGGTATTAAAAATGTGAGTCCAAGACTACTGTTTCTGTTTATGCTAGCTGATTATTTGGGCTGGTGTGATGTTTTTGATCAATTTATGGGTGCATTGGGGAGTCTTTCAGAGAATGTCTTCATCAGCTGGCAACACTTTGAATGTTCTGTGTGTGTGACACAACTGAAAGGTAGAAAATCTTGAATTTTTTGCTGTTCTGCCCCTGATCTGAGATACTAGCTACATTATAGATGAGGAAGAGCCATGATTTGCTAACCATAAAAACCTTGTATCCTGCAACATGTGTGTGTCCCCTTTTCTTTTTTTTCTTTGTTTTGTTTTGTCCTGCAGAACACGGCTTCTGGGTTGTCTGTGATTTAGTACCACTTCTTTTGACCTGCCCAAGATTAGAAGAATAGGCGTGGAATAAGCAACAAGTTCTTAATAACATTTTCATAGAGTGATTTCTGAATTACTCCTTTTCTTGAATTAATGATGCTATGGAACAGCAATATTTTCCTTCTGAGTTGATCGTCAGAAGATGTGAATACTAGAGTCTGTTAGACACAGGAAATTGTATTTGGACTTCTGCCTTCGTTTGGCTAAAAGCACAGGCACTTTCATACTTCGTTTTCCAACACCTGAAAAAAGTGTTGTTTTCAACTTAGAGGTCAAGAGAAGTTAGTTTTACGTGAATGAAATGAAGAGCACTCAGAGTTGCGATTTTCTTGATAACTTGCAATTATTTGTTTTGAATATGTTTACCATTTCTAAAGAGAACAATTTTAGGCTAGTTAGAGCTATTGAGAACTGAAATGTCATCTAATAGTTTTAATTACCTGCTCATGATCCTTTCAAAGGTAGTTTGAAAGAAAATGAACACATGCTCTCCATTAAAACAGATGAGATTTAAATGTATCCAAATAATGTCTAATTTCAAGTTGTAGAAATTTAGAGTTTGTGTAAAGCGGGTGAATGGAGTGTTTCGTGGAACCAGGTCTACCAAGCGAGGGCGTGCTATTAGAATACCTAGCACCAGAAGAGTGGTTAAGTCTGACCATTAGAAACCCTTATCATTAGAGTTTGTTATTTAGCTATAAAAATTTGCTCCAGGCTAAAAATTAGGCTCAGCAATTTCCAACATATGAGGCTTTAAATTACTTTTAAGATGTACACAAAAAGCAAGTTTGCTTGCACATCCATTACATCTACATCAATAGTTCTCTTTTAGCTCAATATTTTATGTGCTATGAACTAAGTGCTCTGAAAGTAGATTGAGAATGCTTACAGTCACTAAGAGCCTATTTTTCTATCTGCTCCAAGCTGGTTTCAGATCTTTTATGGAGCCTTTAAATTACATTGGTTGGAAGTTAAAGTATTTGATTTCCTTGGATTTAACTTTATGGTTTCCATTTTTAATAATTTTCATTTTCTTGAAGTATGATATTCAAGGCCATCTGCTTCTTTTTCTGCTCTTTTTAAGTGAACGTTTCCAGTTTGGGCAGCTTGCCTTCAGCTGACCACAGGGTGAAATAAGAGAATTGTCCTGGTTTGACTGGATCCCCAAGCCAAATCCCTCTGTCGTGCAGGTGTGTTCTCTTTAGCAGGTGCAGCTTTGTTCAGCTTCATGTACGTCATCTGCTTGCAGCCGTAATAGTGTTTTGTAAAGAATCTTTCCAAAACACAGTGTTGTCCAATCTCAGAGATGGGAACGAAGCGTAATGCAGGGAAAGATTTAGAGCTGTAACAGTATGTAAGAAAGCAATTTTTGTGTTTCAGAGGATTTTGATGTTTCACAGTGAGAGTGATTGGTTGGAACGCAAATTGCAGATATTCCTGGGCAAGTTCGTTCCACACTGGTTACTGGAGGACTGCAGACCTGGGAACTGCAGTATTTCGGCAGGCTGCCAGTTTGGCTGCTAATGAGCCACGCTCGTAACCTTGCAGGGAGCCAGGTAGGTCTCGAACGCTTCTGAGCCAGCAGAGTCCCATATTCCTCGAGCATTGATCCTCATCTCACCACAGGCAGACTGCTGCCTCATTCCTGCATTTTCTCAGAGCTATAGGTTTTGTGTACCACCAAGCTCTCTTTTCAGTAACTACGTTAATCTCAGTTTCTGATCTTGTCTAAGGTTACAAGCCAAACATTTAAATTTAGTGCAGCAATAGGTTAAGATTCTAAATAAATGACATCTGCTTTGTCTTTGAGGTACAGATTAGCCAGGACCATTGTGATGGCCATCTGTAGAAACAGGATTGCACCTTTGCTTTCTCTTTTGGAAACAGAGTAGTCACCTGTACAAATTGCCTCTGAAATAAATGAGGTTCCATATAGTGCAGAGTCTGCCCACTCACCATCTTTCTAGCACTCAGAGTTAAATGATAGAGCTGACATGATAAGTTGCAAATATTTTAATTAATCTCATTTAGTCAAACAGCTGACAACACAATAGCTGTCAACATATATATAAGAGATGTTATCGTATTATAGGTAGCATCCACATCTAATTCCACAGTTTCAGAGTTTTTTCCCTTTGGAGTTCTTGGTCTCCATTCACCTTGCTGTTATTTCAGTGCTATCTGCATCAGCTTCTGCTACATTGCTTCTGTACCTCAGCAAGTATAAGTAATCAGATAAAGCTTTTTACGATGTTATTTGCAGTCTTCATCTATGGGTGTGATTATGTACACATTCATCATCAATATTGTAATAAGCCTTCAATCTTAAAGACAACACTTGGAATTTCATATGGTGAAACCTTTCCTGTTCAATGGACAGAAAGTGTTTTTGTGCCATTGTCACACTTTGTCATTCTGTAAGCACAGTTTTGGTGGGTGACCAGAGATGTATGATTCTCACCTAGTTCTAATGTGAGAGTTCAGATACTTTCAGAGCCACTTTCAGTGAGGCGTTGCAAGTAACAACTGTATTTGATATTTCACCTAACTGCTTTATTATCACTTCATCAGGCACTCTGGCAGCCTTATCAGCATCAAGACATATATATGGAAGTCCTTAGTTCTTTCACAGTGATCAAAAAAAATGTGCAGCATTCTGTTTTACAAAGGAGAGCAGTTAGCTAGCTATGTAGGGCAGAAATGGTAAGCTTCTTTCTTGCTACTGGTTTGATAAACCAAAAGAAAGCATATTACATTGTGGTTTTAAAGTGATTTCAATTCAGAGAGAGTTCTCGGTAGTTCTCACAATTATCCAGGGTATCTGAGTCTATGATTACTCCCTAAAGGTTGGAAGGTGTCCGGGACCATGGTTTTCACAGAAGCAAACCCCAAAGAATGCATTCATCTCCAGCTGGAACAAGATGCTGATTCTTGATTTGCAATAGTAGCTTTGGATGTTGTATCCCAGTTTATTAGCTGGAGAAATGCTGCATTGTGTACACTACATGGTTCCCTAGCTGATCTAAAATAATGCTTATTTGTTTTCTTGGATTTGTATACTCCTGTGTGTTGGTTTGGGCAATACGCATCGTTAAGCAAGTTGGTGAAGGCAGAGGTCGCAATTTTCTGTTGACATTCCTTTCTCATTTGCAGAGAACATTAAGAAAACAATTTTGGGGAACTAGCTATTTCAGTTTTTTATCTTCTTGAATAAGTTAACTCTGTTTCCTTTCAAGGTTTTCACTGAAATTAGTGCAGCCGCTTTCAAATTATGCCCACTGAAGTGTATGAAAACAGGCCATGTATTCCAGTTAGGAATTTTGTACGGAGCTACAAAAGTTCGTGTAAAGGGAAGAGAGAGAGAGAGAGCGAGCGCGCGATTAACCTAATTGTTCTGTGGAAGACATTGAGACCAAAGGAATGGGAAGTGTTTGGTATTTTTAAATTGATTTGATATTTTTAAAATTGTAAGTATGCTAAGTAGAATTCTAATGGATGTTCAATAGAGTTTCATTTATTTATTATTTTGGAATAATGTTAATTGAGTAAACAATTTGGTCTACTAGCGGCCTTAACTGATTTTATTCTGAAATACTGTAGAATTTAAAGAGACCTGATGTATTTCATGTTTTTGAGTATATGAGATTGAGACATGCTAGTTGGCTGTGCTTTCTTCTGAACAGCAAACCAGAAATCATTAGCTTCCAGAAGGTGAATTCTGAGAAATATATATATTTTTACATACTTTGTAAACTAGGGTTTACAGGCTAGTTGTTCTGTCTTTCCAGTCAGAACATAACACTCCATAGCCATTTAGGTATAACATTTTAGAATCAGTCTTCTTTCTGATCAAGAAAAAGAATGAATGCAAGTCCGCCAGAAGAAAAACCTGCCTTCACATCAGCCAGCCACCCTTTCATATCAGCTGGCCCCCTGTTACACACCCTGAGGAGCTGCACTGGCCTGATCCTAATCTCCCTGTACCGAGCAGGAGACTTTCAGATCTGTCAGCTGGGATTTGGATCCCGACATTGATTCCTGTCACTTACGTATCCTTGTCTTACATGAAGGACGATCTGCTTTAAAGTTTCTATATGTCGCATTGCAGGAAATGCAAATCCTGCTGTAAAGTCAACGGAAAGAACAAATGAAAAAGAAGGAGGGAGTTTCTGGCAGCGTGTTTTCCAGCAGGGTGTATCATACTTGGGCAGAAGTTGAAGGCAAGTATTTTGCTATCTTCCATGCTTGTAACTCGATGGAGTATTCATTAGGGAAGCATGGCCTCTCAGAAACTTGCAGAGGGCTTTCACCTTTTCCTTTGTGACACTTTTCAATTTAGAGTTGGTTAAATGTGACCATTATTTACTCCTCTGCAGACTTTCTTTTTCCTTTTCTTCTGTATCTTCATTAATTTCTCTTTTCTTCCCACCTTGATATTATACATTGCTCTTTATAACAATGGAGGGCTTTCAAATACTGCCTAACTTTTTTGCCGCACCCCAAGAGAGAAAAAAATCCTGTGAAGTCATATGTAAAAACAGAGTAGATTCATAGAAGTCTCTCTGATTTTCATGTATTTTAATCATTCCAAATATCTCAAGCATTTTATTTAAGAAGAAAAAAATAATCTTTGTGTGATTTTTTTTATAAGGCAAGGACAGTTATATTGTCACAGTATGAGGTGAAGGCCTGATAGATTTAATAGTGCTGAATGTGAGACAGTTAGATTTCATTTTTTAAATATTTTTACTGTAATTTGTGTAACAAGAGAGTGTTCCCAGCATGCAGGAAAAAATACAACTTTTCCCATTAAATGCTTCATTATATTAAAAAAAAGTCATTGATTGTAATAAACTTTAGAGAATCTTTTTGACAGGATATAATTTATGTTGTTTTCTATTGTAATTTCTGAAAGCAATGCAAATTGTGAACTAATTATTGAACAGGCAGATTTATGGCATGTTTTTTCTTCAGTACCAATAAATATGAAAATTATTTTAAAAGTATTTCTCACATTAAGGGCCTGATTCTGCAGAAGCTGAAGTGCATAAATAGTGACTCATACAAGTAGTTCTAAAAAGAGATACTTGGTACAAATAGAAAGCTGACCATGATTTCTTTACCAGGCTGAGTGCTCCAGTCTCAGTCAACCTACTTGAAATAGGCTATAGCTTCTCTGTTTTGAAGTGTTTCAAAAAATTTGCAACTAAAACCATGAATACTTTGGTTTTGTCCTGATAATGTAATCTTCAGAAATCAGTCTATAGGTGTGTAACATTTGTGTGTGCAACTGTGGACCTGTAACAAGGAGTTTAGGTAGAGTGCTTTGAAAGGCTGCTGGGGAAATGAGGCACCACCAGGATGGCTAATCTGCAAGGGATCTCTGAACACCAAAAGTAGCAAGCTGGCTGGGCTGCAGAGGTGTACTGTAATCAAAGGAAGTGAGATATGTAAGGCAATGTCTCTTAAAAGATTCTTTTCTAGTATTTGTTATCTTATGTATTGTATGTTAAAGATCCCTCTTTGTTGTGACATCAGTCGTAAACTTCTCGTTAACCACAGTTGATCTAACAGCGTATTATGCCTGGAACAACTTACCAACAGTTAATGAAATAGTCATTGGCAAAGTCCAGCACAGAAGCCATAGATCCTGAATTCATAACTGCCTCTTGACTGATAAAAGGTGCACGCCTCAGTAGGCCAGGAATCATTTAAGCCTCTGGTTAAAACACTATTTCCTTTGAAAAGTACTTCAGCATGTGTGTGACAACTTGCCGAGTAGAGAGGGAGATGGACTGTTATATCTGTGTCTCTCTGACCTTGGTACTCTGCCATAGAAATGTAAATGGTAAAAAAAGCATGCAGTTAAAGTGAACTAGTTCAAGTAATACAAAAGAACAGTCTAAAGCCTTATCTTGCTGTGTTGGTCCCGCTTTCCAATCTTGCTGCATTGTGGATGAGCAACAGTATCATTGGGTAGGCTACCAAAAGTCAGTTAAGAATAGTATTTCTAACAAGGATTTAGGAATAAAACAGAGCATTAAGATTCAAAAATCCAGTATTAGAGTATTGCAGTTTGATTCAGTCATGCTTGGCTTATTTTATACACCAAGAAAATGATTGCAAATGAGATATCAAGACAGTTTTCTTTATCCCATTTAATTATTGCTTGATTAATATCTAATGCAGGATTTACAGAAAGAGATTTTTTTTTAAGACAGTAAAAACTAATTTTGGATAATATAGGTGTTTTATCAGTCAATACATTATAGTCCTCCTTGTTAGTGGGTTATTCAGCCCTTTATTGTACCAGTGACAGTCGTTTATCCTATATGTCTAATATCTGCATTGACCAGAGCAGAAATTATTGCACACACCCTGCAATTTATAATCCACTCTACCCAGCTCCTCATCAATTATTTTTGCTGCAAAATGTAGTGCCACTGATAGGTATTTTATCTTAGTACTGCATTCGCACTGCCTGCGGACTGTTGCTTTGAAGAGTCTTAAAAGCAATGCTATTTAATAGCACTAGCCAGTGCATCTGCTCTAAAATTTGTTCCAAGTTACATTCTGGTTTTAACAATACACTTTCATACATAGATAGTAAACACATTTTGTTTAGTACCAATTTATTGTGAAGCGAACCTTTCCTAAATTCGTAGTCGACTATGTTAAACATGGGATTTGGTAAAAAAAATGTTCACAAGGTGAAAAAATATTTTTATTTTCAATTACTGTAATAGAATTTTATGTAATTAAAATGTAAAATAAATGCTGTGTGCTTTAAAGAGGTCATTGTGACTATTTTCTGTATTAGTGTGTTGCTCACAGAAAGGTTTCTTTCTGAAACCCTTACTCAGTGAGAACTTCCCACTGAGTAAATGAAAGTACACCAGTGGACGATCATGACCCATATAATAAACATCTGATCATCCCATTTTCACGGGAAAACTAACAGGTTGCAATAAATTATTAGTGTATGTGGTGACCTATAAATATGTTAAAGCCAATGTAAAAATACTCTTGGGAAAACGAAAAACTTCTATGCTTGTGAGATTAATTATATTACAGATATTTCTAAGGCATTGCTTGAATCTCTGTGGTTTCTTCATGAAGCTTTCTGAGAGACTTGACTGTGTGTTTTTCTCTTTAAGTGTATTGGATGATCTGTAACTGTCTATAGTCGTGAATCCATTGGGTGATTCTGAACGGGAAGAAGAATTTTCGGGGATTGTGCCGAGCTGTATAGCTTTCCTTGGATCTGTGCAGTTTTAGCCGGAATGCTCTTTTCAGAGCTGGATCTTCATTGACTGGGCTGGATGAGGGAAATGGAATAGTCTTTGACTGGTTACTTGTTTTTCTTATTTTTCAGAGAGTTAGGAAGTCAAGGAGCTTTAGAAGTTCTTTCTTCCCACCAATACATTGTCCTTGGCTAAACTAAGCTAACAGCTAAGCTAATGTAGTATGGAAAAGGGGCAGACAAACTTCTTTTACATTAAAGTCTTTGTGTTTCTCCTTTTTTGGTGGAAACTATAAATTATGAAGTTTGCTTTTTGACAAACCTGATTGCTTTCACTCAGGAAAATGTTCTTTGTGCTTTTCATATCTATCTGTGTCCATGCTGCTACCCTGAGTGGATTTCTTAAATGTGTACGTCTTAAAAAAAGTTTCCTTAAAAATAAATTTTGAACATGGAAGGTAAGTGAACTTGTTCCAATTTATGCACTCTTGAGGTTTGTATTTATTCTGGAAGATTTTGTATTGGGCTGTTATGTATTGGTAAAAGCACAGTGTATCTATGATGGGATCTAGCCCAGTTCTGTGTTCCTCTCACAGTGGCTGTACTGTGGATTGTACGGCTGTTGCAGAAGGCAGGGGGTTCTGCATACTGATAAATCCCACCGTCTTATGTCACTGCTCCTTTTTGGTAAGAGAAACCTTTAGCAGCCTTTGCATCTAAAGACTTTGTTAGCTTTTTTTTTTTTTCTTTTCCATGGGCTTGGCAGAGCTTTTCATATTCGAGCAGCTATCTTCTGATCGTGTATTGCTGGTTGTGCTTCACATAGGAAGCCTGACTGTATTCAAGGTTGCAGACTATATTTGGCATATGGCAGTAACATCACGGTTTGGTACCACTCTCAGCTCTGCTAAAGCATCTACAAATAATTTGGATATTGACCAACATAGGTGAAGTGGTGTCAGGAAGATTCCTTTTTCTATCTAGGGGTGTGTCAGCTATTATAATTGCTTGACCATCCTGTTTTTTGACTTACGTGACTTTGGTAATGGCATAAAGTAAAAGGAAAGAAATCATTAGGAGAGGCAAGTTTTGAACACTGGATAGCTATTCTCTTGATTATGTAGATCAGTCCTTTTGTAGAAGCAGCATGAGATGTAGCTTCAGTATGAGATGTAGTTGCCTGGGTGTCCTGGTGGATGACAGGGTGACCATGAGCCAGCAGTGTGCCCTGGCTGCCAAGAAGGCCAATGGTATCCTGGGGTGCATCAAGAAGAGTGTGGCCAGCAGGACAAGGGAGGTTCTCCTTCCCCTCTACACTGCCCTGGTGAGGCCTCATCTGGAGTACTGTGTCCAGTTCTGGGCTCCCCAGTTCAAGAAAGATG
>Ga0065711_1048970_pt1 | contig 11539 bp, 4 predicted proteins | sample Hoacrofraction12_FD_59098 | JGI IMG/M metagenome (GOLD analysis project Ga0065711, IMG submission 59098) | Hoatzin crop microbial communities from Cojedes, Venezuela - Epithelial fraction 12 v2 (version 2) | ecosystem: Host-associated > Birds > Digestive system > Esophagus > Crop | place... | reverse complement strand
TCCTGTGCAGCTTGCTGTAGGTGACCGTGCTTCGGCAGGAGGGTTGGACTAGATGACCCACAGAGGTCCCTTCCAACCCCTACTATTCTGTGATTCTGTGATTCTGTGATTCTGCCTTTGCCAGCAGTCTATTGTACAGCATCTCTTTGTAATGCAGAAATATTATAATATCCTACAACAGATATAAACAAACAAAACCAGATTTGCATATTCATTTTAGATAAACACACATAATGAAATGCTGAAATGAACCTTTCTGAAAATCTACAGACCTCTTGGCTCTGCAAAACATAGGTAGTAATCTCACAAGGACACACTTCCTCATGATTTCTGATGTTTTACATTCCTAGTTGGGTCAGAGCAGGATGTACGGAGACAACAAAAAATCTTCTCCCTATGGAACACAGTGCAAATTGGGCTGATCAGAATGGAAAGCAGAGTTGGCAGACCAAACATTCGAGTCAATGACTAGAAAGGGAGATGCAAAACATTGCCCAGGGATGGTTAGTTTTGAATCAAGAGCTCTGAATATCCAGTTCAAGTCCACCTACAGCAAATGCTATGAGTTACTATGGGCGTAGACAGCCACTTGGATGAAAAAGATGGCTTGCCTTCAGAAATGACTATAAAGCTGAATTCCCCTCTCAGGTATACTGGTGCACATAAGGGAAATTCTACTGTGTCAGTGAAGCTACTTCACATATATCCTGATTCAAATGATAGCAAATGATGGGCTGTAATGTGCTGTCTGGTTTATAATAGCTCAGCTTCATATGGAAATGTTATACATCTTTACAATAACAACTCTAACAACCACCCTCTTGCATAAAGAAAAATCAGCTGACGACATTAATCCCTACAGCACACAGTGAATGATTGCAACCAGCCAACCTGCTAGCTGGTATAAACATATCAAACAGGAAAAACGACCGAGTGGACACAGACTTGGGGCTACCTTGTCATGCCCACTGGCTAACTTTTCAGTGTCTGGTACTTGTATGCATTCAGGATGATCTTACCTTTTATAAATAAAGGATGGTCAGCAGTTGTCACGGCAATTTGCAATTCTAAGCCTGTGACCAGGCTTAATGGGAAATGTGCCTTTGGCTCCTGCCCCTCCTCCAAAACAGCTGAGCTGTAGCAGAAAACAGCTTTACACTGCTTGGCTATGTCCTGGTGCAGGGGAAGACATGTACTTTTTGAGCCTAACCAAACATTTCCTTCTTACTCTGGGTCAGTAGCTTCAGTCAAGTGGAGCTGGGTCAGTCACTGAATTCTGCTGAAAGACCATGGACATCACTGCTTCTGGCTATTATCCACAATTCAACTCCTAAAACTGATTATAATATAGGTTTCAAATCTCAGAAGAAAAATACATTTATTCATTCCACATAGAAATAACAATTTCTATTCAAACTATACCTACAGATCAATAACACATAGATCCTTTCTTCTTCAGCTTACACGACAATTAAATCTTCATTAACTGTCAAGGTATTTGGGTTTAAAAAAAATCTGTTATTTCCTAAAATTGAGCTATAAGGTTGAATATTACAGAGTCTTTCTCTGGCTTGTCAAGATAAGTTTGTATTCACCACATGAAAACTGGCTCTTTTACAACATTGATTTAACCTAATTTTTTTCCCCACTATGTTATGTCCTCATCTGCTAGAGATAATGAAGAACAAATACAAATAAGCAGCCATTTAAAAGTGTATTGTATAGTAATGCCTCTTTCATGCAACCTCAGAACACCTGTCAGCATTTCAATCAGATATTATAATAGAAACATATGTATTGCTATGAGTAATGATAAACCCAGTAACTCACACTAAATGTATTTTTACTGTTGAAGGACAAAATCTTTGCTATGGTAAACCAACCCAATCTTATACCAAGGATACAACGTGATGTGTTGATATGCTAAGTCTGACAATTCCTGCATAAAATAAAGTTGAAGAGGAATATATTTTTATTAAATGTGACAGATGCAATGGTGTCAAGTAGCTCTCTGCAGAAAAACAAGACATTATCATAAAGTTTAGATGGACAACTGCGTTAACATTCAAGTAAATTAGGCTCACAGAGCCAATAGCTTTCTCACCTCTGGGGAAATTAAATGGTTTCTTATGGCTATCAGAAATATAAACTGCCAAAACAGGCACAGCCTATGCCTGGACTAGGAGACTGTCAAAAAAGGCTGACATCAGTACATGCTATTTCACAACCCAAACAGCATTGTGAAGTGCATATTTCTATATATCTTTGCACTTCCTAGCTTTCTTCCAAAATATTCGCACATATTTGCATATATTGTAATTTGCATATATTGTTTGCGGTAGGATCTGTGACATTAAAGAAACCAGCTATGTACATGGCACAGGATGCCTGGATCTCTGAACTACTGAACTTCTACTCCAGAATTAGCACTCTAATTATACATGCTACAAAGAAGGAATTTAAAAACACTGTACAGCCATGTGTCTACAAAAAAAACCCCAAAGCTTAACTAGGATTGAAACTCGCAAGGGACATTAAGGGCAACAAGAATATCTTCTACACTAAATAAGCAAGAAAACGTCTGAACAAGAAAAATATGGGTCCACTGCTAAACACGGTGAATGTAGTACACGTGGGATACAAAAGCGACATGCACCATCTTGGGCTGCTTTAAAAGGACCATACCCAGTAGATCAAAGTGAATACTTTTACCCGGTACTCATTAGACGAAGTCTAGCACACTGCATCCAGTACTGTGCCCTCAGTGCAAGAAAAACAGTGACAGACCGCAGCAACTTCAGTAAAAGGCAGCCAAGATGGTTAGAGGCTAGAGCAACTCCTTCGTGAGAAGAAGATGAGGGAATGAGGTTTGTTCAGCCTGGAGAAGACTACTTCAGGGGACTCCAACAAGCAGCTTAACAGTGCTTATGAGGAGGTCATCAAGAAGAAAGAGCAAGTCTCCTCAGAGTGGTGCCCAGTTGGAGGACAAGATAACACAGACATAAATTTAAACTGAATATAAGGAAAAAAATTTTCACCATGAGGACTTTCAAGAATTGGAACAGGTTGTCCACAGACGCTATACACTCTCCGTTCTTGAAGGCTTTCAAGACTAGATGGGATAAAGTCCTGAGTAACCTGGTCTGGTCCACTGACCCTGCTTTGAACAGGATGTTGGCCTAGATAACCTGCTGACATCCCTTCTAACCTCAGCCATTCTGTGCCTGCAATTTAAATGTCTGAATTTGAGCTAGTTGTCTAAGGTCCCATTATAGTCAGCGGAGATCTAGTCAATACTGTCAACGGAGTTTAGTCAATAATTCGTACGACCAAATGCAGATGAATCACATCACTTCATTAACTATATTGATTAGCTCACTGTTGAGTAAAGTCAACCTTCATGAACCTGACCAGCTGCAGCTGTCCACATCATACACACACAGTCATATGAGCTCCACCCATTAGGTTTAAAATATCAGTTTCTAAACACAACTCATCCCACTCTAAAAAAAAAAAAAAAAAATCTTTGAAGTGTCAGAACCCTGAAAGTACACACCTTATTTCATCAGAAAAAGTCCAGCCAGCTCTAGGAATAATTTTTGGTATGGATTTACTTCGAGGAATAAGGGAGCTAAAGTCCTGCCATTAGCAATTCCCATTACAATGTACGCAATTAAGGGTCACACAACAGGAAGATCAACTCAAACAGCAGTCTCCCATCACTTTTTCCCCGATCTTTGATGTTCCCAACTACCAGTGACACTAGCTGGAAGTGTCAGGGCCCTGAGTACACCAACAGGCCCCAGTTGCCCTGCCCAGTCTTAAACCATCTTTCTCAGTAATCCTCCTCTTCTGCTGCCCACAGGTTTAGGTATTTGGGTTAAAGGTCTGCTCTGATACAGCATAGCTGTGTAACCTTGGACAAAATCTCTACAAAAAGAGCTAAGCTGGGGGAACCCTGCTATGAGAAGTTCCAACTGGGGTTTCTACCTGCCTAACCTCCACCCATTGCCTTGGGTGCTGCACTGAAGCCTCTGCCCTGCAGTAGATCTGCTGTGCTTTGGTTGCACCTTGTTGATGTTGCTCCTGCCTTACTCACTTGACTTCTTGGCTCAACCTCAAATCTCCCTTACAACTACAGACTTCATCAGCAATCACCAACAGGACTGCTGGCTGAACTTTGTCACTGTCACGAAACCGGCTCGGCTTGTCCTGTTCAGGTACTGTGGGTGGGAGTGCACACCCCATCAGTGAGGTCACTGTCTTGCGGTCACCCTCTGCTCCCTTGTCGAGGAGCCTGGTCATGTTGACTGCTGACAGCAATTAACAGCAAAGGATTCAGTAGCATCACCACTCATACAAATGCAAGCATAAATGACAAATGTATATTAGGACCGACGCATATTCTTGGACATTTTGTTGATCTATTCAGATTCAGCAATCCATGGAACCATAGGTCAAGTGCCACTTCAAAATTTATGCCTCCAGAACGCTCTTTAATAGTACTATTGCTTCAAGATGCCATTCCTCCAAATTCCTCCTCCAAGTTCTATTTTTTTTCCTCTTCCTTGCAATAATATGCATAAACTAAAACCATTTTTAGTGTATCTCTTTATAAGAAACTTGCTGTGAAATCTTCAAACATAACACCCCCTTCCCCCAAATAAAATAAAAATCTAATCACACATTTAAGAAAGCTCGAGACAAGATCCAAAAAGTACTAAGCAATCATACAAAAGTTCCTAGGATATATTGTCTTTTTTTTACTTTAGCAATTATAGTTATGGGACTAAACTTGCTAATCATAAACAAATTACATATTTTCAAAAGTTCTCCATCTATGCATTAAATCACTGCCCATAGAAACTGAGCAGTACCATGAAAAACCAGCATGCATCACTTGAAGTGATTGTACAATGTTAGCCACCTTCCTAAAAGATTGCATTCATCATAATGGTCTTTACTCAGGAAGAATGAAAATTGTCACCTACATTCCTAATCAGCTTTCTCTTTCTTTTTGAATAGCTCAATGAAGTGGACTGAGCTCCTTATAGGGTAAGTCAATCCTTCAAAGGAGTGAAACATAGCAGCACTCTACCCATAAGTAGAAGGCTGAAGTAGATCAGATATTACTCATGAGCGTCCTGGTTTTGGTTAAAACAGAACTGATTCTCTTTTACTGATTTTTCCTTACAGCTAAGCTCCTCTAAGTAAATGCATTTTTCTGAAGCTGGCTGCATATTTTACAGACACTGTCCGCTCCAAAGCTGCTAACACCTAATGTTTATAGTTACACTGAGCTAATGGTGGTACTGGAAGGCAGAAAAGGCCCCTGTTTATAATTATTGCTATAGCAGCCACAGTCACTTATAGACCTTTTAGGTCCCGCAAGTGAGGTGTTGGAAGGGGTCGTACTTGCGGGGAGGGGCAGACAGGACAGGTGACCCGATATTGACCAACTGGGTATTCCATGCCATGCACGTCATACTCGGTTTAAAGCTGGGGGATCACGAGGGTCTCTCTCTCTCTTCCTTCACGGCCGCCTCCTGAAGAGGACCCTGCTCGTTGTTCTGCCTGCGATCCTGATCCAGATTCTTATCCGCGTATTCCTGAGTCCAGTTCCCATCTACTGCTGGGTCCAGTTCAGTACTTCCCGGTGCTGCTCGGCAGCTGCTGGTGGGATGCGAACGCCCGGCATCCAACTCCAGGAAACTCAGTATCAGTTTTGTATATTTTGTTTCATTTGTCTTATTATTAATATTAGTAGTATTATTAGTGTTATTAGCAAAGCTATTTTAGTATTCATTTTGTAAGTCCCTCTCTCTCCCTTTTCCTCCTTTTTCCCTTCCTCAGGTGGGAGAGCTGGGGTTAATAGAGACCATCTGCCACTCTGTTTATTGCCGCCCTGCTTTAAGTGGTGACAATGAGAAAGTTTATTACTTGCAAGACTAAGGCTTGAACTGCTAGTTTCCAAAGTTCCGTGAAAATTATTTTAATTTTGGAAATGTAATGTCCAGGGTTCTAGTTCCATACCTTTGAGCTTATCTGGAAATAACTACTAACAGGAGCCGAAGTTTTTCACTTACCTAATCAGTTTAGAGGATGAAGCTCTGAAATCCTAAATGCCACTAGGAAAGTATATCCTTGGAGACCGAATGCAAGCACCTAAACAAGTATTTAGTTCTGCTTCTGTTAGTTCTCCAGGCTGATTTATTTCAGTCACACCCTGTCAGACAATGCTATGTAGTAAAACCAAAAAATATAATTGTATTAATCTGAACAGTCACTGTATGATGCAGATTGACCACTGCTAGCCTCTCTGAAACCAGTCATTTCCAGCAACTCCTGAGAAGTACATCAAGGAAAATGACATGTATATTACCTATGTGATTAATTCTGAGACTCCTTCCTTCTGAAAGGCATCACTGAGACTTTAAAAAATTGCTTCAGCTGCCTCTCAAATAGATGTGAAGAAGACATTTTTAAGAGCCTGAGAAGCTTCAGCTGCATGACAAAAGTAAGATATATTCAGTCTGGTAGTGATGTCTACAATTGTCTTGCTACTTTTCCACAGTTCCGCTGACTAACAAAGTTTATCTTACAGTATTTTGTAATCACCCTTTTTTTCATGGTTTAGAGCTTTAATATCTCCAGAAGGTGATTAGATCAGTAGAAGTCAGCAGTAGAAATATCTGATTGATCAGAACTAGGTGAAAAAAATACATGACACTTGAGGTCACAGAAACCTCATTTGCTATCAGTCTTAATTAGGTAACGCCATCCTATTTATTTTCACTAATAATCTGTCTGTGGAAGTTCTGTCACTTGTAGTCATACATGGAATTTCCACAACCAACCGTATTACTCATATCACACTCTCAAATGTCTTGCCAAACTAAAATTCTCCCTCTCTCCCTTATCTCACCTTCCCAGTCACCTCAACAGGTTTGATGGAACTGTGCTGACAGAGAGCCTGGCCCAGGAGCAGGTGCTGTGGGACTCCTGCACGGGCATAGTGCATCACCTTCTCAGGGGCCAACAAACGGAGAAGAAATCACTTGCTCTGTGCCTTCCCTTTCCTTTCTTACATGCCTTGTAACTTAAACACACCTGTTAAGTTTAGAAGCTGTTGGTGCCACGACTTTCCCACCTGCAATGAAGACTGAAAGCCGCAGCAAAAGTTAAGTAAAGACAATGTTTTCCTGGTGAGCACCCTCGATATAGCACTTACAGACTGATGTTTCCCTTTTAGCAGCTTGTTGTGAGAAGGAGGAGTCTTAAAAACTGGACAGTGTGAGAAAAGACATTCTCAGTAATCACTTGCAGCAACTTTGTAACCTATAAACTCCATGGACACCAGGAAAAAAAGCCTGATTAATTGAACTGATCAATTTTTGACTGACCGTTAAAATTCACTCCAGCGGCTGACAATCTGCATGTCCTATCTTTACCTTTGTAGGTCATGCATAATTTAAACAGATGCTGCTTTCACCTTCCTCACTTAAAATTTTTAGAGTGCTCATCTGAGGTCTGAATCAAAACCTTATGAAAATGGACCTCCTATATTCTTTCCTTTATGCACTGCAAGGTCTTATTTGATTTAATTCTGCTCATATATAGATACAGCCTTCCACATAAGGCATCCAAGTGTTTGATAGATCAGACTCCTGGTCTTTTTGACTGAACAAGGAAACAATTTCACCCAAATTTAAAAGAACTAGCAATAAGGTAAGGTAGCGATTTAGAGTCTTCACTGGAAACTAAATGGCTTACAAAGGGTACATATAAATCTTTGAATTAATCATTTGCAATGAAACTTTGCACTCCTCTGCTGTTACCCCATCAAATACAAGAGTCTGCAATGTATTCTAACCACCATAAAATCCAACCATTAAAAGAGAATATGCAAAAATGCATACAATCTATGGATACATAAGGAAGTGACATACATTATGAATCTGTGCATTTGAATCTCTGAACACATCCACTATTTTTTATGAAGCTAACGATAGATGGCATAGAGACTGAAGCCCCAAACCAAATCATGACACAGATAAATTGAGCCCTTCTTTTTAATAATTTCATAGAAACAATTCCATCTACCATATTCTACCATACTAAAGCACTTGCTTCAGGTTTGGTACCTTCAGGAGACAAAAGGAATATAACTGCAAGGAAATACACTGACTTTAACAACTGATCTTATTACTTTTTATTACACTAACTTGCAAATAATCATCTTTCTGTCAGCACCTTCTTCTTTCCACTTGTCTAGTTTCATTTCTCTTAATGTTTTAAAAAATGGATCTTACTTTCTGGTAATTAAATAAAATGAGATGTTCACACGTTTAACTTTACTATCAAGTGGAAAATAGGAAATAAGAGTAACTGTTTTAGAATGGCTGAAAATAAAAGGTGGAGAGAAGAGAATGATACTATAGCAGTAGTAGTGTTTTGACCACAAAATTCAAGATGTATCTCTTCTCAGACAGATTCCGTGCAACAGACTTCAGGTAAAGTGCAGAGAAATAAGTTATTCCAAGGAAACGGTAGATGAGATCTGTCAACAGAAATAAATATTTTTATCTGAACAGAAACCGTACATGAAAGGTACGATCAAAAATGTGAACAGACTTAGATGTGCCAGGGAAGTGACTAGTTTCTAACAACTAGTACCTGACTCCACTTTATCAGCAAATACATATTTTGTACTTTAAAATTCAAAGTATGACCTTCGCAAAACAGTGTCAGTCTACTGGCATTACTTTTCCTTTCTGTAGAAGGAGTTGCATAAATAAGATTCTAATGCACAAAGAGAGGAACCTGTGCAGAGGAGACTGATGTGCCATTGAAGGCACACCTTGATCTCTCCTGTTTTTTTTGTTATAGGCATAAAAAGTTCAGCACTGAAAGGAATTAAATTCTTGTCCACTCATTTTTCAATGATTCCTCACAGATAATGAAGCCTCTTTTCTTATAATGTATGTAAGCAAAAGGAAACTAATTAAAAGGGATATTTATACCCTGCAAGACACACAGAATTAATCCAAGTCATAAGGACAGAAATAATCAATTGTAATAAAGCAAGCTGAGGGAAAAAGCCATTCAAGTGCAGTAACCACTATCATAGCTTCAGAGTTCAGAAAGAAAACAAGTGTAAATTTTTCTAGACATGCTCTAAAAATTATATCCTGTGAGCTGATGAAGACCCAAACATTTCACCCTGATTCCTGTTATAATTATAATAAAGCAATAATTATTTGCTACTGATTATGAATAACGTACAGAAAAAGTGTAATTTATAACATCTGCTCTAGTAGAATTTCACTCTAGTGATGATACATCAATACTGATATCATATCCCTGGATTTAGCAAATTTAGATAAAAAAATACAGACTATGTGCTTGTAGAAAATTATTATTTGTATACAGACAAGTCACCCAAACAAAACATCATTTAAGAGCATGAAACTCCTCATAAATCCAATTGGAACATAGGGATTAACTGTTTTCACATACATGGAGGTTCAGAAAATAGATAATTACTGAATAAGTTTTCATTTCAGCATACTTCAAATGTCTGTAAATTGCAAGGTGTTTTTTAAGACCTCATATTTTACAATACGTATATACTGTTTTAAGATGCAACAACACAAATTCTGCAGCTGGTAAATCAGTGTCATGGTTTAACTGGGCAGCTGGCAACGAAGCACCAGGCAGCCACTGGCTCACCCCTCCCCTTCCCCAAGAGTGGGTCAGGAGGAGAAACGGACACCAGGTAAAACTCGTGGGTTGAGATAAAGACAGTTTAATATGACAACAAAGGAAATACTACTACTAATAATACAATGAATATGCAAAACAAACAATACACAACACAATTGTTTCTCTCACTGCTCGATAATCAGTTGTGTAGCCAGTCCCTGAGCAGCGACGGCGGAACACTGAAGTGGCGGATTTCACAAATATCACAGAACTCCCCCCAAAAAAAGACTAAACTCACAGAAAAGTTCAAATGCCGAGCAAAAGAGGATTCAAACTCATGGAAAAGATAATTCCTGCCCCGTGGCCAACCCCTCTTTATAAACACAGTATGACATCCATGCTATGGATATTTCCACTGGCCAGCTTAGCTATCCACCTGGCTCTGCTGCCTCCCAGCTCCTGCACACCTCCTCATCAGCCAAACACAGGAAACTGAAAAAAAGTCCGTGATTTCTTAGCAACAACCAAAACCATCAGCATTATCAACATTCTTCTCATACTAAATTCAAAACACAGCAGCTATTGGAAGGAAAACCAACTCTTTCCCACCCACAATCAGGACAGTCAGTTACTAACTAATAAAATTACCTAATTAACCCTTCATTTTTCTCCCCCACTGCCTCAGAGAAAAAAGAGACACTTAAAGAATGTAAAATCTTTAATGTAAAAAATGAGAAGAGGAAGAAGCCCCACTGTTAGTAGAGGAAAATAGTATAGATTCAAACACAAACAACTCTTTCAGCACGCAGGGAGAGGAGGTTGATTTAGGAGGAAGAAAAAGTAGAAAGTGGCCTTTATTTGAACTGATTTGATTACAAATATTCCAGCCATAAAGAACAGATGCAAAGTTCAGCTCCTGGATCATCATGTGAAATTTTAGTTTGGATTTTGTTCTAGCCCTTCCCTCCCTCCAAAACAGTATCTATACCTTTTATTTCTAAACCTGTTAATAGAAATTGGAGAAGTCAATATACACCTGCCACAGAGAAGAGCTGCTACAACTTATATTTTTTAGAGACACCACAGTAATCAGAAATCTGCACTTTATACCTTTGGCTACAGTCATGCTCTGTGTGAAGTCCACTGATGTACAGTGACTAACGGCCAGTCCAAAATTACTGTTCCTCAGAGTGGATTGATCAGGGTTTTCTCCAGACCCCAGCACCTTCAAAAACATTTCTATAAGTTAATATTTTGCATTTATATTTAATTAATGATTGTGTTAACAGCAAAGTGCTTCACTGCATCCTGCCAGCATGGTGCTGTAAGACACAATGTACATGTGTTCTGTGCCCTCGAGTACGGTACAAGAATAAGGGTAGAAACAGGGCAAAAGGCATGCTTGAATACTTGCAGCATTCTGGGTTGTATTGGTTAAGAGCATAGCCAGCAGGTTGAGGTGAGTGATTATTCCCCTGTATTCAGTACCGGTGGGAGAGTGCTGTGTCCAGTTCTGGGCTCCCCAGTACAAGAAAGACATGGATATACTAGAACAAGTCCAGCAAAGGATCATGAAAATGGTTAAGGGACTGGAGCATCACTCACACAAGGAGAAGCTGACAGAGTAGGAACTGGAGAAAAGGAGGCAGCTCAGGGGGATCTCCTCAAAATGTGTAAATATTTGATAGGAGAGTGAAAAGAAGATGAAGCCAAAGTCTTCTCAGTGGTATATAATCAATGGACAAAAATTCAAATGGAAAAAATCAAACATCAGACATTCCATTTAAATATAAGAAAATACTAAAAAAATTAAAAAAAAAAAAAAAAAAAAAAA
>Ga0065711_1048969_pt1 | contig 11539 bp, 5 predicted proteins | sample Hoacrofraction12_FD_59098 | JGI IMG/M metagenome (GOLD analysis project Ga0065711, IMG submission 59098) | Hoatzin crop microbial communities from Cojedes, Venezuela - Epithelial fraction 12 v2 (version 2) | ecosystem: Host-associated > Birds > Digestive system > Esophagus > Crop | place... | reverse complement strand
TTGTTGTTGTTGTTGTTGTTGTTGTTGTTGTTTTGTTAGTGTTTTTTTTTAGGGAAACAGTAATGATTATCTCCAAACTCTCATCAAATGGACCACTGGGAAAAATAGTTGTCCAGCACTACTTTAAAATGTTTTAATGTGTGACACAAATAGCACAAGGGAACAAGCTGTAGCTGAGGAACATAGCAGCAAAAACACACATTGAGGTTTTCTGGATCTCTGGAGGACTGAATGGTTTCGGGAATTGCTAACAGGACTGATCTCTTCACTCACATCCAGCCCGTCTCAATAGCAGCTGTGTTCAAGTTCTAGCGCAAGCTGTCAGTATCGTGAGACTCTGACCCAAAATTTAAATTTTTCTTTTGCTTTGATTCATATTTCACAGAAAAATTTAGTTTCCAAATACAAAAATTTGGTAATACCCAGCCACACAGGAGGCGCTTCAGATTAGCCTCTTCCTAAGGGCCACAGTATTGGCTTCCCCTGGCCCTGTTTTAATTTAATTTTTCATTTTCATTTTCATGTTCCCTGAGAGTGATATCCAGTTCCTCAGACACCTGCTTTCTACAAGCGTGGAACAGAAATCGGGGGGAAACATATTCTGCCTACACTAACGTTTCCAGGAACAGGCAAAGAATTTCAGTATCCAAGAACTGATTTGAGAATTTTATTTTAGTTTCCACAGAGCGAGCTTGCACTGCATCCTTTGACTATAAATGAAGTACCTGATAAAAAGAAAAAAATACTATTAATTTATGTCTGCTGTGAGAAACTTCCCCTTCTCTCGCTCATCCAGAAATATGTTTTAGAAATTTATTTTTCTTTGTGGGCTGCAGAACCTTCTCGTCTTGAGTCAGGTGACAAGAGACTTTCTGGAACTAAGATCTCAAACAACACACTGTGTAGCTTCTAAACCATTTGAAAAACCTCCCGAATACTTGTAAGAGCTGACCATCTGCCTACTTCTGCATATTGCACTAATTTCTGTTTAAGGGAAAATTTTCAAGTTCCTTACACAATTTTGTTCCTAAATCCCAACCAACTTACAGACGGCCTGCTTAATGGATGACGGACAGACAGCCGTATTCTGGTTTATTGATGTCACCACCATCAGGGTCCTTATTAGACTGTATTTATACTGCAGTAATCCTGGAAACTCTACTCTGAAATCCGGCTTCATTTTGACTTCCACGAGAGGTAACCTCCAACATGAACTTTCTCCTATGGCCAAGGAATCATCTACTTTGAACCACCCTGACACCATGAAACCCCTTTCCTTTTGTCCAGAAATACAGTCCAAAATGTTAACATTAGTTTTAGCAAGAACTTTACCCAGAAACTCAACAGCAGCAATGAGCCAGAAGACACGAGATTGAAATCAAATACGATGAATGCAGGAAGGACTTTTGACAAGAGCATGTAGTGGTAGCAGAAGGGGTAATGGCTTTAAACTGAAAGACGGTAGATTTCGATTAGACATAAGAAAGAAATTCTTTACTCTGAGGGTGATGAGACACCAGAACAAGTTACCCAGAGAAGTTACGGATGCCCCCTCCCTGACAGTGCTCAGGGCCAGGCTGGATGAGGCTTTGAGCACCCCGGTCTGGTGGAAGGGGTCCCTGCCCGTGGCAGGGGGGTTACAACTGGATGATCTTTAAGGTCCTTTCCAACCCAAATCATTCCATGACTCTATGAGTTTTTCTTACACATATGCAAGACTACAAACAGTGTTTTGGGCTTCTATTCCCTTTTGCTTCAGAGAACTTTTACCTGTTTTTTTTATGTATCTTACTTCATGTTCTGGGAAATTGAGAGGGTAATAATAAGGCCCAGAGACCTGTACCAAGTCTCATCATTGGCAGTCATTGTCCCATTATATCACTGGTCTCAGTATGTTTTGCCACTGGTTTTGGTTTCCAAATCTCACTTACCTACAAAACCTCCACTTTCCTGCTTGCAAGGGGCTGGTATTTCAAGAAAATAGCACATGAAGTAATTTATGGCTGAAACATAAAAACAAGAACCCTAATTGTTTATGAAATCAATGTAGTATCATAAAAGTTATCTTTATTGCTAAGTAATTCACCTGTCAGTTATCATATACAGCTGTGAACACAAGGAAAGATTAAGCTTTTTCTGGAAAAACTGCCTTACAAAACTGAGTATACACAGTAAGCTTTGTTCAGAAGATGGGTAGGAAATGCTACTATGAGAACCAGAAGTCTCATATGTCTTGGCACTGGTGACTTACTGCAACAGAAGCTGATGAAACTTTCTGAACTATTGCTGGCAGAAAGAGCTTTTGTAGGTTAGTCTAAGAACCACTTGTGAACTTCAGACATCTATTAATTTTAGTTAATATACTGAGTCTTTAAAACCGTTATTAAAAGGCCAGAATTCGTCCCTGATTAGAGTCCACTACTTTGAAAAGAAATTTAGTGCTTGATTCTTCACCAGGTGAACAACTGAGCAAAGATTCGCCAGACGCACTTCTCTGAGGTTTCCGTATCACCGTATTAGCCATTTCCACCCTCCCAGTTCTGCACCCCACAGATGCTGCTCTGTTCAGTGCTTACACAACAGCCATGCTTGGAGACCTCTCGTGCTAAGCCCCCTGCAGACACCCCATGAGGCAGCTGCCCTTGAAGCAGAAGACAGACCAAGGGCAAGAACGAGGATGGAGTATCTTTGTAACCCCACATATAGATGGATTGTAGCCATAATTTTGATCCTTGACTTCTTTGGCTTCAAACCATGGTCAGTAACAGACATGCATGCTGCAACCGTAGGCATGCACCTCCTCTACTAGAGGAGTTTCTCTTTGCTGCTGCATGGGGTAGCACAGCACAGGCATCCCCTCATGTCTGTTATGGCTCTGGACGCCATATAAATCCTCAGCCTTTCTAGTTCCCAGGCTAAGCAGGGCTGGCAGGCCATGCAGGGAAGCTGCACAGCAGTTGAGCAGGACCCTGCTGCCAGGACAGAAACATTTCAGCAGCTTTGTGACTTTTGATGCAAGATGCTGTGAACAAGCACAGAAATGGTAGGATGTCTCCCGCTCCAGAACACCACAAAGTGCTGGATGGGTCAGCAGGGCTTCATCTTGATGTTATCAAACTTCCTTCAATAAAACTATATGACATCAGAAAGCTGGTAGAACGTACAAATTAAGGTCATCTTGAACATCACAAGGCAGCAAGAACCAAGGCAGGATTTGTTTGCCAGGTGTGTGCTGCGTCATGGCATGTTGAGCATCCATTGCTGCCAGAAGCTTGCGCCATGCCCAGCACAAACGCAGCCAAGCAGAGATGCTGCCAAATCACCCTCACCTGCCTGCGCGAGGGTCCCTCCACCGAGAGCTTTAGAGAAATGGAAGAGACTAGTGGCAGCCTGGAAAACGTTCACATTCTTCACACGTTTTTAGAGATCTGAGTCGTACTCTTATTAGCATGTGAATTCACTGCAGAATGATGCAGTTGCCTTGTTGGTCTTCCTCAGTATCAGGCAGCTTCTGTTATGATTTGATTGTTTGTTTGTTTTAAGATAAGTGATGAGAGAGTTATTCTGAAGCCTGCATAAAAGCTGCTTTCCCTACACACCAAGCTCACGTGCTGCTTGTGCTTCTGCTTTGTTTCACTGTTGACCTGTATAGAGCTGTAGATGTTGGCTGAACATGGTTGAAACAGTAATCTCACTGTATCTGGGGTCAGATAGGTCTGAATAAAGCAGCTCTCTTCCACAGCTGACTCTTGTTCATAGTGGCCAATACCAGCATTTGGAAAATTACTGAATGGGAAGCAAACGAGTTCTTCTCTTGCAAGAAATGAACATTAGCAACTCCAGTGTTTGTGGCAATGCCCAGAAGCCTCTGCAACCCCCACAACAGAGCTTCCTCTAAAAGGCAGATTGTTTCCTAGAAGAGCACCAAGCCCTCAGGGTGCCAAACAGGAACCATACCTGCAGTTGCGAACTTTTGACCTAGAAGCGTTTTGTTGGCTTCTCTGGGGAAACACCATTCTTTTCCAAGCATCCGTGAACCCTGAGCATCCAAGGGGTCTGGCTTTGACTGAGGACACAGGTATTGCGCAATTAATACCCAACAGCATCTCAGAGATCAGAATAACAGGGAGCAGAGGTCCAAAACACTTCCAGCTTTACAGACACACTGACAGCCACCACCACTATAGACAAAGCCGGATGGCCACAGCAAGGTAATAAATTAAAACAGGATCCAAAGCCTTCTGTGAAAGGAAACTGAAAGAAGAGAATTATTATCACTTAAAACTAAAGCTAGCTATTACAATTTTCCCTTTAATAATACAGACCAAAGACCATAAAAAAGAAACTGTAATTAAAATATGGGATTTGGTCCATGGTTACTTAGACTTCTTCCTGAAAAAACACCCTGGTGACTATAACCAATCTTTTTTCTTCACTGCTAAATAGGACATAAGGAAATCTCTTTTCTCCTGAAAAATCAGATGTCGGAGACCAGTAGCCAAAGCAGAAGCTATTTTTCCTTCAGTACAGATTCTTAGATACACCAAAAAGCACAGCTTTTCACTAATTAAATGAAGAGAAAATAGATGGAAGGAAGATCAGTGTTCTTGAAGGAGGAGTCAACATGCTTCTCCAGTCGTATCTGCCTGGTTATAAGACGAACGATAATATTCAGTGATTACTGAAGTTCAGGCTTGCTTTTCTGGAGCACAGATCTGTAATTATCATGAAATCAGAACTGAAAAGATGACTAATGGCAACATTTTAAAAAAGATTTCATAATATTAAGCTTTGCTGATGAAGCTCCAGCAACAAGCCCTTCCCATGGGGCAAAGATCCCCATGGTGTTTACGAGCATAAGCTGCTACTTTCAGCAGAGATATTTCAAAGTTTTTGAAGGCAACGCCAAGCAGTGTGGGCACACCATGGTCCCCACTCTTCAAAGAGAGAAACAGCCTGAAGAGGAAGGTACCATCCCCTGAGCAGCCATGGTCCACGCGTCAGTCTGCTTTTGGATTCTGATACAAACCAGCTCATTCCCTTCCAGACAAAAAGCTGCTAACAGATGGGCTCCCTCCTTGTGTCTTTGGTCCTTAAACTATAGAGTGAACTCTGAGCTTTTTGTTCCTGCTATATGGCAAATACGACCTTCTTGCCAGCAATGTTATCAGCCTCTTCGCGGTTTCTGGGTGCCACGTCATCCTGCTTTCCTCATTTACTGTTTTGAGTCCTGGCATGCACACAGAAGATCTTAGCTCTCCCCCCAGGCAGCCAACGCTGCTCTAACACACCTCTGTTTGGCAAGCTTCACACATAACCAGGAAAAGTGACCGGGTCCACCAACGTGTGCGTAAAAGAGGAGGCTTGAACATCTGCAGTCCCATGCTACCTCCTAGCCTTTACTAATGACTCCGGGCGTTTAGGAAACGAGCAGATGTTAGTGCATCTTCCACCCTCCTACATTTTCTTCAAAGTAGCTGCTCTTTTTGCTTTCATGGAGATCCTCTTACTGCCGTGAAGCAGATGAAAGCAAAACCACTGCACTACTCCATTTTTTACTGGCTTAGCAGATGCCGCGTCCCACATTTGAAAGACTCACCGTGTACCCTCCTGCTGAGACCAGCTCAGCAACTCGGCTGCTACTGCTTGTATCCCTCCCCTGGGGCGAGCAAGTTCTGAGGGCTATCACACATGTCAAAGCATCCTTATCACTCCAACGCAGCGTTTCCTCTTCATTTGCTGCATCTCACTGCAGCTGGTTTTTTCTCTCCTTACCAGCCTTTCCCCTTCCCTAGGATCTGGGGAGAAACCCAGTGCTGAGGACAGCTTTGAGATTTGCCTGTTCTCAGACAGCAAATGGCTACGCTTTCACTACCAGATTCAGGTGATTGTGGGGGTTTTTTTCGGCTTTGCGGTGGTTTTTTTTTGGTTTGAGGTTTTCTTTGTTTGTCTTTTTAAATCTTTATTACTTCTTGCGTAATGGTGGCAAGTTATAGTCTGTCATGCCAATAAAGTGAGCAATTCTAAGGTAAACTTTGCTGCTGCTGGTACCACAGGAGCAGGGGGAGGAAAACTTCATGGCCCGTAAGAACAGCGTACAGATGAGAATAAAATCTGCTGCTTTCTTTCTCTCTCTTTTTTTGGGGTGGCAAGGAGGCAAACCAAATTTTGACTATCAGCCAGTGCAGTACAAGGTCACAAGAAAGTGACCTGGAGAGTCACCGATCCCACTGATAGATCCACAGAGCCACAAGCTCTTTTCCTTGACTTGGCCATTCCTTTTTGGCCTTTTCTGGTCCCTCACCACTCAGTGCGCAGCCACCCTATGCAGTGTGATCTGCAGCCGGTCATGAGCAGCCGTCCCAGCTCCACGTGGCTACAAGCTTTGGCTGACTCTTGGGAGAGCAAGGCCCCCTCCCAGGACACAGTTCAGCCTTTCAACTCAAGCCGGTGTTTGCTGGTACTTTGTCCTTATTTTCATAACATGACCCACAGACCGAAAGGTCAGACGAGATGATTGCCTATGCTAATCCTGCTCTGGGAAGAAGCCAGCGTTCCCAGAAGGATTCATGTGCTTGACCTTCCCTGAGCATTGTACACTCAGCCCTTCTGGCTGAAGAAGTGGGTGACGAGCCTAGGGAGACACAGTTTCAGGGGTCTGTCTAGCAGACATCATATGTAAATGATCAGCCATCAGTTCAATCACAGAGATGGAAAACGACCGCTGCCCTTTAGGTGAATCTGTGGATGACTTAGTTCGCTCTCACCGTCACAGTTCAGGACTGCAGCTTCTGTACTAATGAAATACTCCAGAGCTGGGTCATTCGTCTACTATTACGCGCTCATGTTCCAGGCTCAGGGCATTAAATGAGAACAGTTCCCTTTAAAAAACCCAACCAATTCCCCCGTCTTTTTCTGGCAAGCATTCTGGCCCTGGTTGAGACCCCATGTAATAACCACGTGCACAAAGCTGAATGAACGTCTGTCTTCAGTACATTCTTACATCTTCTTCCCCCACCACCTACTCTTAGCTTTAGTCCAGGATGCTGCCTTCTTTCCAAAATTCCTAGATGCTTTCACACAGGCTTTTCTACATTCTTTCTTTTTTTAATTTTTTTCCCCTTCAAGTCAAAAGATTGCTTCATTGAGACACCAGAAATTGGTGGAGCATGACCCAGAAGGCAGGCGGAGGAAACTGCACCTTCTGCAAGGAGATACTGAAAAATGACAAGTGTTTTAGGGCAGCCTGCAGCATCCCATCCACATATAAAGCACATAGACTCCCCCAGGTCCCTCCAGCCAGGGATTCCCACTGCCTGGCAGATGCCGTACTTGGGGTTTCCGACTCTTAGACAAACATCTAACCCTTGCTTAAGGTTTCCTGTAAGGTAGCAGCTTAGTATACGATCCTCATATATATATCCCTTACTGGTGACACAAATTTTAAGTTTCAATGGATTATTTCCACCTCTCGTCCCCCAAGAAAGCCTTGGTTTAACACCTTAAAAAATCCGGTGGCATATTGAGATACACAGTGTTCTGTAAAGCACCTCCTCAGCTGAAATACTGATTTTCTACTAAATAGTTTGACTGCCAGCACTCTGACTTCATTATTAACAACAAAATGATACATCTTGTCTTGCATTAGCTGATCATCATCATAAGACTTTTACGACTATATCCTCCAAACAGTCTGTAAGTGAAGAAACACAAATTCCTTCAAATTCCTTTTAAAGAAATTTGATATTTCCCTGACCATCTTGTCCCAAGAAATAGGTATATACTGAGAGGGGGCTTAATGCCCTTTCAGACAAGCACCATGTGCTTGCAGATTTGCCCCAAAGTCCCCAAGTCTGCCAGGATTTATGCACTGGAGTCCAAAGAAGCTGTCCTGTTGCTTTGCAGTGCATTCAGACGGACTCGCAGATAGACAGCCAGCCAGCCTCCTTCATCTATTTATTGTATTCTGTACTGTAAAGACAAGGTTTAAGTAAGTGCACAAGTTGTTCTCTTTGCTTTCAGCTGCCCCACAACTGGACGTGATATGCGCAGCCAAAATAAAGTTGAATCCCAGCTGACTAATGCAAGCAGGGATCTAAATACAAGTGTGTTGCTGCCACGAGCTACACTAGCTCATAGGCTCTGTGGACATGGTGATGGCATACAAAAGCAGCTGAGAGATCATTTTTCACTTCCTGGGAAAGCTGGACTTGTGCATTTTGGATCAGAAGTGAAAGCACTTCCAGCCCAAGTCAAGAGCAGTCCGTGGGAGAAAGGGACTCTTTATTAAGGAAGGAGCAAATTATTTTAGTCCCCTAAAACAGAGGCTTATACAGTGTGAGACCGGATGAGGACCACAGGAGAAGGCAGATCCTCATGACCCCAAATTCAGATTTAAAAATTTTTTTTGTTTTTTAAACCACATCATGTTGTATCTACAGGAGACTGGATCTCACCAACAGATTTACAGGTCTGAGAAAACAGTGGTGCAATCCTTTCAACCCCAACACAAGAGGATTCATTCACCTTCTGCCAGCTGAAATCGCTGCTTGTCTGCACATCAGCCTGCCCTGCCAAAGGCCAAGCACGTACAGCGCTGTCTGGAGCGGTGGGATGGGATTTCCCTTTTGCAACAGCAAGTACTCAAGTAGAACAAAATCAGCCTCTAGCTACTGTCAAGCCCTTCCCATCTGTTTTCCAGTAGATGATGAGCAGACACCTGGGAGGATGATCTACAGCAACAGCTCTGCTCCACTCCAGGCTTAGCAACACCAGCCCTGGCCGCATGTTTTGGTTTTGTTCTCTTCATCCAGAAGAGAGGGTGGAAAGAACCAGCTAGAAATTCCCTTGGGAACATTTATTGGATGGTGGGGAGTTGGTGACCTGGAACATTTGTAGACTTAAAATATGAACATACTTCCACAAGCAAATATACACTACATGACAAGCCTGCAAGCTTAAAAGCCAAGACCACCAAAGACCCCATCCCAGCTCCTAGGTGGCACGGAATTATTAGCAAAATTAAGGTTTTACATCTAAATATTAAGGTTTATATGAAAAACGTAGCAGTGTTTACCCACTGAGGAAAAGCATAAAATCAAAAGGAGCTCTGAGGATGGGACACAGCTGCAGCAGGCATGCAAGGAATCCACTAACACACAACTCCCTGCAACACACCACAGAGGATGGAGCGGAGTGAAGATTCCGTGGCCCTGCTCCTTGATGATAAAGCGGGAAGAAATGGTCCTCTAGAACTGGTAAGCAGCTCATCTGGCCCCATGAGCCAACAGGTTTTTGAAACCTTGCCAAAGTGCTATCCTCTCGTGAACTTTGCTCATTTTAATATCATTTAAATACCAAAACACACCTCCATCCCAAACGCTACCTGCCTCCAAGGTGCAACTACCCCTCTTTGAGTAAACACCAATCATGATAAAAGGTATGTATGACTACAGTCACTCAAACTGCACCTTAAAGGTAGAAAGGATATAAAAATAGCCAGGGAAATGGGGGATTTTCGGAGAAGAAGATGACATCGTGGACTTTCGGAGGAGAAGAAGATAACACTGTGAGCAAGTCAAGGGAAACTCCACCTCAGACTGCCTCCGACAGCCGGGATTGGCCGATGGGCTGAGCCTTGCTTCTCCCCCCCCTTGGGACGCCTTGGGTGAGACTTAAACTAAGCACTTTTCTCAGGAATAGTTACTCCCTAATATTTATAGCCAGGCTGTATTATTTATAACCTTTTCATGTGTTTTATACTTGCACGTGCTTTCTTGCAGACAGTCACTATCACCAGCAATTCAAAAAACCTATATACCTGTTGCACAAATGAAACTGCACTGTTTCAGTAGCCAGTTGTCACAGTTTCTCACTGAACACGACCAAATGCAGCCATGCCAGTTCATGAGCACGACTGGACTGAAGATGCAGACTGCTATTACTGTATCCACAATCGTGGTAGTTTAATATACATATTAAACGTGACTGGACTGGCAGTGGCAAATTGGACATCACGCAGAATTTAAACCTAGCCGCACCTAGCCTGTCACTCTGGTGAAGAGAGTTAGAACGCAAGGGGGTTTATTTTCTGCCAAATTAACGAGACAGGTGGTCACACAATATGATCTGGAGAAACCTCACCTTCCTGTCCTCCGGTTTACCCTCTGTAAAAGCACAAACACCCCTGGGCTTCAGACTGGAGCCTCAGAAAGTCACTCCCAAGACAGTTACTGAGTGCCACAACCTGCTTCTAAGTCTGTGTGCTTGACAAGCACTTCATAGCCTACTCAGCCACCTTCTTTCTAGAAACCGAGCAGCTTGTTCACATTTACATCTACATCTACACAACGTAGATTCCACAGCTTTGGATATTTTTGTCTCAAAACTAAAATGATGAAATTGCAGAACTGTCATGAATGAGTGGTTTAAGGTGCACCAAAGGTATTAGTAAAAGTGGTTTTAACAGGAATTTATAAAAGTGTCACTTAACAAAGTTCAATAGCAAAGGTCACCCTATTACTTATTACATGGTTGGAACATACAGAGCAAAATCAAGTTAGAAGTGAGTTAGAACGATTTATACGGAAACCAAAGACACAAAAGGGTAAGGGAGAATCTTCTGTTGAGTCATGAGGTTCAGAATGGACCCCCTTGCTTCCTAAGTTCCTTCTCAGAGAGGAGCCCAGGTGCAGCTGGATCCAGACTCAGGCCCAGACTCTATCAATGTTTATGTTTAAAGTTTGAAACGTGTCTAGCGACAGTCTATGGTTTGTTCACGACTTCAAGGTGGATCACAAGATTTTCAGCAGCACTTAAACATTGATTAATTTATCATTTATGAAGTGAGTTTATAGAATTTACTTTATTCGCAACAGCAACTTAATTATAGATTCGAGATAGCAATTTTTAGACTATACTTGCTATCAGATACTTAAATCAATTCATACACACACACAGAGACATAAAAGATACATAAACATAAAAAGGTTTACCTGTTCAAAATTCCTCTCAAGTTCAGCAAAACACTCACTTCAAATGTCTCAGCATTTCTCAGCGGGCAAGGGTTGAGCCTCAAAACGTGAGGGGTTTCAGCCCAGGTACCGTCATCAGATTTCAGTGACGGTACTCCAACATTTGCAAACTTGAGGGTCCACAAGCTCCAAGAGGCATCGCACTCAGAGGGAGATGCTGGGCACAGCCATCGCAGTCCAGGAGGCCTCAGAGGGCTTCACTTAGAACTGCTGATTATAGGGTCGCGAGATGATTGACTTTGGTCATTTTTTTTTCCCTATTCTGGTCACAATCTGTGTTCACAGAATCACAGAATGTTCAGGGTTAGAAGGGAGCTCTGTGGGTCACCCAGTCCAACCCCCCTGCTGAAGCAGGGTCACCAACAGCAGGCTGCACAGGACTCCATCCAGGCCAGTCTTGAATATCTCCAGAGAAGGAGACTCCACAACCTCCCTGGGCAGCCTGTTCCAGGGCTCCGTCACCCTCAGAGTGAAGTTCTTCCTCATGTTCAGCTGGAACTTTCTCT